>Ga0302178_10000254_pt1 | contig 50496 bp, 44 predicted proteins | sample I_Palsa_E1_3_FD_198790 | JGI IMG/M metagenome (GOLD analysis project Ga0302178, IMG submission 198790) | Peat permafrost microbial communities from Stordalen Mire near Abisko, Sweden - I_Palsa_E1_3 | ecosystem: Environmental > Terrestrial > Soil > Palsa > Peat permafrost | place: Sweden...
GGCCATCGGGGCCTTGCGGCGGCTGCAGAAACGTCCGGGACTGGTCCGCGCATTCTTCGCTGATCCGCACCTGCGTTATATCACCGCATAACCAGAATCAGTCGGCCTACTTACGTCCGCCTTAGTAAGTGCAAAAACTTCATCAAGACCATGCGAAGTTGAGGTCAAGTTCCATCTTGGGGCGTAAGCGGCAGGCCAGAGAGCGCCCACCGAGTTCACATCCACGGAACGCATGGGGGTAACCGATCCTTGATGTGTGGTTGGGACGCCTCCGGTTGGGATCTGGCCCACATCTCGTGGCGGACACGAACCCGCATCGCGGGCGGTTCGTTGCCATGTGTGGCCGTAGCAGGCGGCATGGGCGCTATCGGCGTGTTTCCGCAGGAAGTGAAGGAACTCCTGGTAGATCGGCTGGCTGTACACGCCGATCGTCCGCCAGGAGCCCAGCTTGTCATTGTCACAGGACAGCAGATGCTTGTCATGTCAGCACGGTCATGATCTCGGGATGCTCCTGCCGCACCTTGCCGAGGCGGTCGTAGAGCAGGCCAAGCTAGCCGGGGGTTTAGTGTGTATCCGTGCCCGGGCGCGGGCAGATGAGGCGGCCTGCCCGTCGTGTGGCCGCGCCATGCGGCGCGTGCACAGCCGGTATGAGCGGCGGCTGGCCGACGCGGCGGGCGGCGGGCGGCGGGTGGCGGGTGGTAATCCGGTTGCAGGTCCGGCGGCTGTTCTGCGACGGCCCGGCGTGTGAGAAGGGGACGTTCGCCAGCAGGTGCCCGGCCTGTCGGTCCGGTACGGGCGCAATACTCCGCTGCTGGCCGGGATGCAGCAAGACATCGCGGTCGCGCTGGCCGGGCGGGCGGCCGACCGGCTGGCCCGGGCCCTGGGCGTGCCAGCGAGCCGACAGATGCCGTTGCGGCTGGTCATGGCCGCCCAGTAAGTAACAGTAGTTTGAGCTAGTAATTACCCACGCACCACGCCGGATACGTGTCCAAGCGCGCCGTACTCATCGATCCGTGCTGATCGCGACGTTGTAGGGAGCGGTCTGTGGAACCGTCTCCCAGTGGACGGGAGGGTTGCCGAGATTCTGACAACCTTCTCTACGGCTTTCAAGGGCGCGCCTCCGGCACACCAACGCCGGGGCCGCTGGTCCCCGGACGCATGCAGAGCGACGCGAAGCCAACGAGCGGGGATGCGTGATCGAGACGGGCAATCGCCACCAGGACCAGAGCGGGGAGGCGGTGGGCCAGCCGTAATTAGCTACGTGTTGCGGTGAACCGGGAAACTGCCAGACTTGCAGCGAATCCAATGAGTATTAGGTCAAGCCCCATCTGCGCAGCTTGCAGGTATCTCGCCACGTCACTAACACCATTGATATTTCCGGTTCCAGTCATCAAGGTGCCCAGGGCAAAATAAAAAGCGTCGAAATGAGTAAGGGGCACATTGAAATTTGCCGTCGTCCCGTAAGCAAAGTAAAGAAAGGAGAATACGCCAAGAAGGAAGAGGAAGCAGTACATCAACTTCATGACAACCTTGAAGAGGCTATTTTTTCCTCTGGCCGCGTCGATCGAATCCGAAATGCTGATAAAAGTGGCACCAATGAGGATAATCTTCGTCCAAAATGATACGCCCGAATGATCGGGGATAATAACAAAAATCCCCCAGACCCATATTAAGCAAAGAATGTCATATGCCGTAGAAATAAATCGCCAAAATCGTTTAGCCATACGTCCCCTCCGGCGAACCCGAATCCAGTCTAGCTGCTCACCCGAGCATCGGCCAGACTGTCGCCGTTAGACTGCACACACCCCGTGCCAGCCGCGTGCCAGAACCAGGAGGAAACCGGAGACATCGAGCTGTAGCGAGACGATGAGCAAACCGGCGCTGATCAGGAAAGCAGCAGGTGGGCCCCCTGCCTGAAACGACCTGTGACGAAACTCCTTGCCTCGCCGGTGACTGTGTGGAATCGTCGCAGGTGTCTTCTGCTGGCCCAACGCGGGCAATGCCCCTCTGACAAGCCCGTTGGCGATCATGGGGGCTCGTTGGCATGCTTGCGCCGAGTTTCACCCATCCGCGAGCGCCACGTAAGTGGCATGAGGTCTTCTAAGCTGTGGGTCGCAAGCTGACAAGCCTTTCAGGCGCCCTCCCTGGGTGGCGGTCTGTGCCGAATACGTACCGAAACCCATCAGTACTCCGGCTCCGATGCAGGTCAGGGCGTGTTTGCCGGCGGTCTGTAAAGCCGTCGGCTTGGAGTCTGCGGAGTGAAGACTCGCCGCAGGCGCCGCACGTGTAGACGACGCCTTGCACGACCAGTTATTGTGTGTTTAGAGGAAGCAGCCGCCCAGATACTAATCATATATTTGGCTGGTAATCATACTTGCGGACCGAGTGCGGTTATGTGATGTCGGCTTGATCGGGTTCGGGGCAGGCAGGGCCATTGCCTAGTCCGCGATACGCAGCCGAATTGATCCGTATTGGATCAAGGCGGCGACGCTCCGCGTCGCGAGCGATGAGCCTACCCTCATGGGCATAGCAGCCCCGGTTATAGCTACAGGTTCAAGAGCGCATTGGGGCGTCGCGCGAGTTCGGCTTTGCTGCCGCTTGAACTCAGCCCCACAACCTCACGATTTGGTCCTCCCCTGCGCTTGCGAGCAGGTTCCCGTCCGGGCTGAACACCACGGCTTGGAGCCCGCCGGTGTGGCCGGTGAGGGTGCGGACCGGCACTCCGGTGGCCGCTTCCCAGATCCGGACGGTCTTGTCATATCCGGCGCTTGCGAGCAGGTTCCCGTCCCGGCTGAACGCGACGGCCCTGACCTCGCTCCACCCAGGTCGGCCGGTGTGGCCAATGAGGGCGCGGACCAGCGTCCCGGTCGCTGTCTCCCAGATCCGGACGCTTCTGTAATCTCCGGCGCTTGCGAGCAGGGTTCCGTCCGGGCTGAACGCCACTGAGTTCACCGGGTGCTTCTGGCCGGTGAGGGTGCGGACCGGCGTCCCGGTCGCTGTCTCCCAGATCCGGATGGTCTTGTCATCTCCGCCGCTTGCAAGCAGGGTTCCGTCCGGGCTGAACGCCACTGAGTTCACCGCGCGGTTGTGGCCGGTGAGGGTGCGGACCGGCGTCCCGGTCGCTGTCTCCCAGATCCGGATGGTCTGGTCATGTCCGCCGCTTGCAAGCAGGTTCCCGTCCGGGCTGAACGCCACTGATTTCACGCCCCACTCGTGGCCGGTGAGGGTGCGGACCGGCGTCCCGGTCGCCATCTTCCAGATCCGGATGGTCTGGTCACCTCCGCCGCTTGCAAGCAGGTTCCCGTCCGGGCTAAACGCCATGGCTGGAATGCCGCCGTTGTACCAGCCCCTGCCAGTATGACCAGATAGCACACTGACCAAGACCGACGGACCTCCAGGCGGTGGCCCATTCAGAGGCTTTCGTCGCAAGGCATCGCCGACATACGTCAGTGACTCGGACCTGGCTGTCACCTGGTCTTCCGTGCCAGCCCGCTCAGTTGGCCCGGTGACTGCCTCGGCCTGCTGCCAGAACGTCTCCCGCATCTGAGATGCCAACTGCGCGATGGCCTTACGGGCCAGCGGGGAGGTGAACGGCTCGAACCGCAGCTCCCGCCAGTCCGCGAACTGCCGGGACGCCAGCACCCTGGCCATCTCATCGGACTCCCGCACCGCCGGGTCATCCATCTCTCGGGCACTGATGTAATACACCGGCAGAATCAGGTCCGACCGGCCCAGCTCCTCCTCCCGCTGTAGGAACCTGGCTACCTCCGCCCGACACGCCGCGCTCCCGAAGAATCCCGGTGTGACGACTACCAGCAGCAGCGTCACTACATCCAGCGTCTCCATGATGCGCCGCTGCCAGTTCTGGCCCCATACGATATCGGCCCGGTCCTGGAAGATCACGAATTCCCGGCCGGTCTGCGCCCGCACTTCAGCAGCCAGCCGCTCCCGGAACGCGCTCAGCTGCCCGTCATCATGCGCATCATTAAACCGTGCATAACTCATAAAAGCCGCAGGCTCACCGGACACCGCCAACCTCCTCCCCGACCCGACAGCAGAAAGACGGTATTCCATTTTCCCGCCATCCGGGGCATAACAAGACCGACAAGCCGAGCAGACCAGCCGGCGGGGTGCGGCGCGAGGCGCGCATAACTTCTAGGGCAGAGCGTCCATATGGCCCTAGGGCTGACCCTAGAATTGCCCGAGGACGGGCAGGACAGCGAGGGTAAATCCAGGGAGTCGCTAGGGTTGCTGCCCGCCGATCCGCAGGTCACAAGCCAAGAATCGCTACCGCCAGCACCAAGGCGACACCCTGACTACGGAAGAGGTCCGCGGTTCAAGTCCACCTAGCCCCCAGCGCCGATTAGACAACCCGCCCAGGCCAGCCCAGATGATGTAGCGACGGACTAGACGACACCCAGCTCACACGGCTAACGTGTGTTTAGAGGAAGCATCCGCCCGGGACCCGGCAGCGGACACCCCCGACACGCTGCCTCCCATTCGGCCGTGGCGAACACCGATTCCAGGTATGCCGCCGACAGCACCGCAATCTTCCGGATCGCCTCTTCAAGAGCGTCGTGGTACCGCTCGGCGTGGGTGCGGGTGTCGTCCGCGCCCGCCGGGGCGGACAGCGCGTCCAGCACGGTGGCGACGGCCGCGGCGCACGTCGGCGTCAGGTCGCCTCGTAGGACCCCGGCGCCCTGCCAGGTCGTCTCCAGCCAGACCGACCGGTCCTCCAGCACCTCGTCCGGATCGCCGCCGTCCTGGCCGGACGCGCCAGGCGGCCAGAAATATTCCTACCGCGAAGGACCGGCGATCTCGCCTGAACGACGTCGCCCATGACGGTGATCCCCTCCGGGAGGGAATGAGGCTGCCGCCGTCCGCCGCCGTGAAGGACTGGGAGAACTGCCTGGCGGTCAGCGCGGCCATGACCGGGAGATTGTATCAGCGGCGTTATAGCGTGCCCCTAACATTAGGAGCCGCGCGTAACATTAGGAGCCGCGCGCTGCCGCGAGTGAGATGATCATGACGCATGTTTTCATAAGCTATGCCCGGCCGGACGAGGACATCGCCCGCGAGCTTGAGCAGGCGCTTTCTCAGGCTGGTTTCAGTGTTTTCCGCGACCAAAACCCCGAGCAAGGCATCGCCGCGGGGACGGATTGGCTCGATGAACTCCACCGGGCCCTTTCCAGGGCCGGGTGCCTGGTGTACCTGTCAAGCGCCGCTTCCGCGGCCTCGGCCTGGTGCCGGGCGGAGCTGCTGAACTCCTACTGGGAGGGAAAGGTCATCATTCCGGTAAAGCTCGACGACACCGATCCCCCGCTCAGCCAGCGCATCCAGGCGGTGAGCCTGGATAAAACGCCAGGCGGCATGGCTTACCTCATTGACCTGCTTAGCCGGCAGTTCCCGTTCGCGGCATCCTCGCTGCGACTGGAGAAGAACACGAATCCGTATCCCGGGCTGCGGTCGTTCGAGGAGAACGAGGCCGAATTGTTCTTCGGGCGCTGGGACCTGGCCGACGAGATCGCCCGCCAGCTCGCAGCGCCGCGAGCATCGCCGGATGAGTTCATGATCGCTATCAGCGGGCCGTCGGGCTGCGGCAAGTCCTCCCTGGTCCGGGCCGGCGTCCTGCCACTGCTGCGGATACGGCACGACGACATCCGGAGCGTCGGCCCGCTCGAGCCCGGCGTTATGACGGGCGAGACCATCGGCGCGGCCGTGCGCCGCGCGTTGCTTGAGTGTCAGCAGGCCGGCCAGGGCGTTAAGGGGCCCACGCGCGTGGTGATGGTGCTTGACCAGGCCGAGCGCCTGTTCGCCGAGGACAGCTGCTACGACCCGCGAGCGCTCGTGCGGGAGCTTGAGGAGCTGGCAGAAAAGGACGCGTGGTTCCGGTGCCTGGTGGTATTCCGTTCGGACATCTTCGCCACAAGCGCGGTAGACGAGGCGTTCGGCCGGTACACGGTGCACGCCATCCGGGTCCCTCTCATGCGGCGGGATGAAATGCGGCAGGCCATCACCGAGCCCGCCACCATGGTCGGGATCACGTTCGAGGACGGCCTGGTTGACCGCATGCTCGACGACGCCGGAGGGGGCCAGGCGCTGCCGTTGCTCGCGTACAACTTGTGGAGCCTGGCCGAGCCTGCGCCTGGTGACCGCCGGATCACCCGGCAGCTTTACGATCGCAGCGGCGGAGTCCGTGCGACCCTGCGCCAGCAGGCCGATGGCGCGCTGGCCCAGTTGACCCGCGACGACATGCAGCCCGCTGAGGTCTTCAAGGCGCTGGTGCGTATGGTGTCCGTGAACCCGGATCACCCGCCCACCGCGAGCCCGGTCAGCGCCGGGACATTGGCTCGCCACGAGGAGCTGGTGCTGGAAACCTTTGTATCCCGCAAGCTGGTAGTCAAGGATTTCGCTGCGAATCAAGCCTTCTATCAGCCCGCACACGAAGAATTGCTGCGCTGGCCCAGACTGTCGGATTACATCGAGCAGCATCGTACGGACCTTCTCGTCCATGACGGGCTGGAGCGCCAGGCGGAGCTGTGGAGCCTGCGACGGCGGGAACGGCTCGACGGGGAGGATCTGGCCTACGCCCGCTATCTTGAACAACAGAAACTGGCGAGCAGCAAGCTCATCGCCTTCATCGAAGTCAGCCGAGTCATCGAGCGACCCAGGGCTATGATACGCGTGCCACGTCCTTGGGCGCTCTTCTGGGTCTGGATTCTCCTCCTCCTCCTTCCGGAAGTCGATGTTTTCTTTTCGAACCAGGCGGGCTGGGACCCGACCGGGAAGGGCTGGATTCTTCTGCCCCTTTTTCCCGCGGTCGAATCGCTGTTTTACCTTCTCGTGCGGAGGAAGTACCGGTTCTCACGGTACGGGTTTTACCGGCTTGACGGCGGCCGGTGTGGCGTAAGGCGCCATTTGCTGCGCTGGCTGTTCGTTCCCATGGGCTTGGTCATGACCCCCATCACCCGCAGCTTCCGCCAAAGCCGACTCACCTGGGTAGACCGCGTAACCAAGACCGAGCTAGTCATGATAAAGCGAGACGGCTCCCGCCTCTACGCAGCCCAAGCGCCCCCGCTATAGAGCTCGTCGTGTTCCAGATGGCATCGTCAGCCTGCGCATATCCCGGCACAAATTCCGTGGCCCGGGTGCTCACCCGGGGGTATCACTCTTTCTGACACTCTCCCGATCCGGGACGATGTGCCCGGCTGGCACCGGCTGCGTGAGCTTGGCATCATCCGCCCGCTGGCTCCCTCCGCCTACGCCCAGGACATCAAGGCGCTGGCGCAGCAAGAACTCCGCCACCTACTGCGCGGCACGCCCGCTGAGCAGGATCTGCTCGGGCTGCTCACCGCCGCCCGGGGCGGGCTCAGCGGTCCCGACCTGGCCGCCCTGACCGGCGAGTCCCTCTGGAAGGTCGAGGATGTCCTGCGTGGAGTGTCCGGGCGGACTTTCACCCGGCGGGTGAGCCCCGCGGCAAGCCCGCGGATGGCCCCGAGGTATACCTGCTAGGCCATGAGGAACTACAGGTCACCGCCCAGGCATACTTCGGGGGGCAACGGCTGGCCGGCTACCAGGACCGCCTGCACGTCTGGGCAGAGCAATACGGGGACCGTGGGTGGTCCGCCGACACCCCGGAATACCTGTTGTCGGGCTACTTCCAGATGCTGACCGCCACCGGCGACTCCGTCCGGATGGCGGCTTGCGCCACCGACGCCGCCCGGCACGAGCGGATGCTCGACATCACCAGCGGGGATGCCGCCGCGCTGACCGAGGTCGGCGGTCTCGGGGCGCACTTAGCCTGGATTTCCGCGGCTAGCATGGTGGGTCAGAGTCTGGCTTCGAGCACGTCGACTTTATCGAATGACGGGGCCTCAGCGAACAGATGGGCGTACTTTCGCGAGAGCTGGGGACCGCCTGAGGCCAGCAGGGCGTCCCTGTCCTGGGCGTCGGCGAACGCGGCGAAGGCGCCGTAGGTCGTCTCGCTCAGCCGGAAGGCGAACCAGACGGTGGTACTGGGCTGCGCCTCGACGAGCGGCAGGCCCTCCTTGAAGAAGTCGGCCACGTCCTGTTCCAGGCCGGCCTTGACCTCGAATCTGGCGAGGACTCCGACGGTGACCATGAGCGATCCCTTTCAGTGTGTTGCTTCGCGGCGAAACCCGTTTCCGGAAGGTCCACTCGCAAGACGGCTCCTGCGTGCACGCTGACTATGGCCCGGGGAACACCACACCGAGCCGGGCATCAAGATTCTGACCAACGATATGCCCTGAAATGTCTGACTCACCTGCAGTTCTCGCTGGCCAGAAATCACCGAACGAGCCGGAAGAACGACCGGACTTCCGCGGTGAACAGTTCCGGCTGCTCGAACGCGGCGAAGTGACCGCCTCTGGCCGGCTCGTTCCAGTAGCGGATGTCGGTGAAGCGCTTCTCCGCCCATCGCCGGGAAGGCCGCTGCAGTTCCCTCGGGAAGATGGAGCAGCCGACCGGCACGTCTACCGTATCCACCGCGGCCCCGGAGATCCACTCGTTCACCTGCCGGATGCTCTCCCAGTACAGCCGCGCCGAAGAGGCACCGGTGCTGGGAACCCAGTAAAGCATGAGGTTGTCGAGCAGTTCGTCGCGGCTGAGCACGATACTCAGGTCGCCGTCATGGTCAGCCCATGACCAGAATTTCTCGATGATCCAGGCCGCCAGGGCGGCCGGTGAATCGACGAGGCCGTAACCGATCGTCTGCGGCCGGGTGGCGTGCTCGGCGGAGTAGCCCGAATCCCATTCGGCGGAGTGCCGCAGCGAGTCGAGCGCCGCGCGTTCGGCGTCGGTAAGGTCGCCGAGCGTCGCCGGGTCGGGCCCGGCGAGCGGCGGGATGAGGTGGAGGCCGGCGACATGAGCCCTGTCTTGCTGGCCGAGGCTGGCGCTGACGCTCGTGCCCCAATCGCTGCCCACCGCACCGTAGCGCCGGTAGCCGAGCCTCGACATCAACTCGGCCCACGCCCTGGCGATCCGCTCGACCCCCCAGCCGGTCTGGCCCGGCTTTTCGCTGAACCCATAGCCGGGCAGGGATGGACACACGATGTGAAAGGCATCAGCCCCGTCGCGGCCCGGATCCGACAACGGCCCGATCACCTTGCTGAATTCGACGACCGAGCCAGGCCAGCCATGTGTCATGATCAGCGGCAACGCGTCCTGGCGCGGGGAACGGACGTGCCAGAAGACGATGTTCAGCCCGTCGATCAGCGTCTGGAACTGCGGCAGCGCATTCAGCCGCGACTCGGTCGCCCGCCAGTCATAGCCGTCGGCCCAGTAACCGCAAAGGTCCCGCAGGTACGCGAGTGGCACGCCTTGGGACCAGTCGGGAACGAGCTCCGGTTCCCGCCAGCGCGTCCGCTGCAGACGCCGCCGCAGGTCGGTCAGTTCCGCCTCGGGGACGTCGATCAGGAACGGGACTATCTCCTGGTCCATGTGACGACTCTATGGCCCAGTAGCATTCGGGGATGACGATCATCCCCGACACCAAGGACTGGACGTGGGTGCTGCGGAGGCCCTGCCCCGAATGTGGCTTCGACACCCAGGGCTTCCCCCGCGAAGCGGTGCCCGAGATGATCATGACGAACGCCGCGGCCTGGCAGCACCTGCTGACCGGACCCGCTGATACTCGGACCCGCCCGGCGCCTGGCAGGTGGTCGGCGCTTGAGTACGGCTGTCACGTCCGCGACGTGTTCCGGCTGTTCGACGAGCGGCTCGACATGATGCTCACCGCTGACGACCCGGTGTTCCCGAACTGGGACCAGGACGAGACCGCCGTCGCGGATCGCTACCAGGAGCAAGATCCCGCCAAGGTCGCCGCGGAGCTGGGTCAGTCAGCCCAGGTGATCGCGAACCACTTCCAAGGCGTGACCGGCGACCAGTGGCAGCGGACCGGCAACCGCAGTGACGGCGCCAGCTTCACCTTGGAGACCTTCGCCCGCTATTTCATCCACGACCCAGTGCATCACCTCTACGACGTCACCGGGCTTCGCGTCAACCAAAGCCCCTAGGTCCTCGTCAGGATCTCAGCTCCGCGGGGTCAGTCCGAGGTCACCGTGACCGTGCGCAGGCTCGACGTTGATCAGGCTGTGCGCGGCCATGACCAGGTAGTCCCAGAGCTGGGCCTCAAGCGCGCCGTCCAGGGCGAGCTCGTCGAGAGCCGCCCGCATGTGATGCAGCCAGGCGTCCCGCTCGGCCTCCCCGATGGCGAACCTGGCGTGGCGCATCCGCAGCCGCGGATGCCCGCGCAGTTCGTCGTAGGTGCGCGGGCCGCCCCAGTACTGGATGAGGAAAAGCGCCAGGTGCTCCTCGGCCGGGCCGAGATCCTGGGCTGGGTATACCGGCCGCAGCACGGGATCGGTCGCGACACCCTGGTAGAACCGGTGGACCAGTCGGCGGAAGGTCTCCTCCCCGCCCACGGCCTCGTAGAAGCTGGTCGGCTGGCTCATGCTGGAAAGCTTACGGCGTGCCGCGCTTCTCGCCTTCCTCCAACGGCTCGGCGCCTTCCTCGTCCTCCGCGAGTTCCGTGGTGGAATTCGCTGCGGGCAGCGCCCCGGCCCCCGGACCGGCCTCGCCGCCCTGGCCCGACGGCGCCGTGATGACGATCGTGTCCGGGCCGGCCGGCGGCACACCCGCCGCGTCCAGCACCGCTTTGACCCTGGCCCGCAGCTCGCGGGCGACCTCCAGCTGCCGCATGGGAGCGGTCTTGGCCACGATCCGCATCGTCACTTCTTTGCCCGAGAGTTCCTGGGCGCCCCAGACCTCCGGCTTTTCCAGCATGACCTTGTGCCAGCCGCGCTCACGGTACAGGCTGCCCGCGGCCTGCTCCATCAGCCGCCGGATCCGGGCCAGGTCCTCGCCGTAGGGGACCGGGTAGTCGATAACCGCGCGGGACCAGCCCTGCGACTCGTTGCCGACGCTGTCGATGGTGCCGTTCCTGATGTGCCAGACCACGCCGTTGACGTCCCGCACCTGGGTGGTGAGCAGCGTCATCGCTTCCACGGTTCCGGTGGCGACTCCCGCGTTGATCGTGTCCCCGACCCCGTAGTGATCCTCGACCAGCATCAGGATGCCCGCCAGGTAGTCACGGACCAGGTTCTGCGCGCCGAAACCGAGCGCCACGCCCAGCACGGTGGTGCTGGCCAGCAGCGGCGCCAGGTCGAAGCCGAGAATTCCGAGAATGGTCAGCGCCGCGATGCCGAACACCACGGCCGAGATGGCGCTGCGCAGGATCGAGCCGAGGGCCCGGGCCCGCTGCGCCCGGCGCTCCAGGCCGGCCGCGTGCACCGCCACGGCCGCCTTGTGCACGCGGCCGTTAGGAGCCATCCCCAGCGTCGCCGTGGCGGCACGTTCGGCAACTCGGTTGAGCAGCCGGCACAGAACGGTCCTTACCAGCAGCGCAAGGATGATGATGAACAAGATCCGGCCCACCCGGCTGGCCGGGCCGGCCAGGTAGACGTTAACCAGCTGCGCGGTGTTGCTGCTGTGGCTGAGGTCCCAGGCCAGCCGGCAGGCGATCCCCGGGTCGGTACCGCAACTGCCAGTCAGCGTGCCCGGTAGGTCGGCGAGGCCAAAGCTGACGGCATGAAACACAGAAATCCTTCCGACGAGTGCCACCTCACGCGAGGCGAGTGCCACCTCACGCGAGGCTGGCGGGTGCCTCACGCGAGGCTACTGCGCAGCCGCGGCTCGCGTGCCCGCCCTCGGAGAAAGCTCCTTGACCAGCTGGTTTCAGCCCACCGGGGCCAGCAGGGCGCCCAGAAGGCCCGCGTCGCGGAGGGCCGCGAGGTCGGGATCGCGGCCCGCGTTGGCTCGCAGGTCCGGGTTGAGCCCGATGGCCTCGGCGAGGGTCCGGGCCGCCTCGTCCAGCAGGCCGCCCCGGGCCTGGGCACAGGCCAGGCTATATCCGGCCAGGCCGGCCGCCGGGCCGGGCGCGCGCAGGTACCGGGCCGTGGCCAGGCCGTGCGCCTGCATCGCGATCGCCCGTTCGGCCTGGCCGTGGGCCAGGTAGTAATCACCCAGGTGCCCGGTGGCGTGCCAGAAGCCGCGGACGACGATCTGCAGCCAGAGCATGCGCCCGTTCAGCCACGGGTGGCGCGCCGGGTCGAGCAGGTCCTCGTGGGTCAGCGCCCAGGTCCGGTCGATCAGGTCGTCGCTGACCCGGCGGCATTCCGCCCTGACGTCGGCGGAGGCCTGCGCACTGTAGCCGCGGTAGACCGAGGCGGAGGAATGATCGACCTCGCCGTACGAAGCTGGCACCTGGCCTGCCTGAATAGCCACTAGCCGTTCGGCCTGCTGGCCCTTGAACTGGTTGTTGTGTGCCACCAATGGCACGGCGGCCCAGCGGTCCGGACTGCCACGGTCACTGCCGGCCTGGAAGGCCGTCTCCGCGAGCAGGATCAGCTCCTCGGCGGCCGCGAAACTCAGCAAGCCGGCCAGCGCGCCGCGCAAGGCCGCGGTGTCATCGGCCACGCTGCGCAAGGCCGCGGTGTCATGAGCCGAGGTGTCATCGGCCGCGGGCTGAGAACCTGGCATGGTCACCGCTCCTTCCGGGCGGTGAAGATCAGGTTGTGCGCTACCTGCAGGGTGATCGCGGCGAAGCCGGCCATCTGCAGCCGGGTGAGGAACGCGGCTGGCTCGACCGGGTTGTAGGTGTCACCCTCGTGGAAGCGATGCAGCCCGTCGCTGGGCAGGCTGTCCGAGCCGAGGAACACCCCGCCCGAGCGAAGTACCCGGAACGCCTCGGCCAGCACCCGGTCTTGCTGGGCGCGCGTGGGCACGTGGTGCAGCATCGTAAAGGTGGCCACCGTGTCGAATGAGGCGTCTGGGTACTCGAGCGCGGCCGCGTCACCGAACACGACGGAAACGTTGCTGCCCGCGTACTTCGCCGCCAGCCGGGTGACCGATTCCTGCTCGTGCTCCACCGTGACCAGCCGGGCGACCCGGGTCCGCAGCCATTCGGTGGCCGCCCCCCAGCCCGGCCCGAGTTCGAGCAGATCCGGGCCGAGGCAGACGCCCGCGATCGCCTGCGGCAAAACCTCATCCTGGATGTGCGCGAACCATTCCGGGCTCGGCATTAGCTTCGCGTGATTGGAGTTCATGGGCTCGACGCTAGGCCCGGGGCGCCTGCGGGCCTAGCGGGTAAGCTGCCATGTTGTGTCGCGAGCCGGACAGCGCCCCGGAGACCAGCGCCCCGAAGTCCAGGAAGGCAGCACGGCCGTGGTGGTAGCGACCTTTCCTATGGCCGCCGGCACCCGGTTCGACTGGCACACCCACGAAGACCATCAGCTGGCCTGGGCCGCGAGCGGGGTGCTCACCGTGCTGACTCAGGACGCGACCTGGGTGCTGCCGCCCACGCGGGCGCTGTGGATACCGGCTGGGCTGCCGCACGAGACCGGCTCCGACGGCCGCGCCACCATGCGCTCGCTGTACATCCGGCCGGAGTTCTGGCCGGCCGGCTGGGCGCCGACCCAGGGGCCCACCCCGGTCGCGGCCAGCCCGTTGCTGGCCGAGCTCATCGGCTACCTGGGCGCCACCCTGGACCCGGACCACCGCGCGCACGCGGAAACGCTGCTCGCGGACCTGCTCACGCCGATGCCGATGACGACCATCCAGGTCAGGCTGCCGACGTCCGGGCCGGCCAGGCAGCTGGCCCAAGCGCTCCGCGCCGACCCCTCCGACCGGCGCACGCTGGAGGCGTGGGGCCGTGAGGTGGCGGCGAGCGAACGGACGCTCGCGCGTGCCTTCGCGGCCGAGACCGGCGTCCCGTTCGGCCGCTGGCGCACGCTGCTCCGGCTACAGGCCGCGCTGCCCATGCTGGCCCGCGGCGAGCCCGTCGGCCTGGTGGCGAGCCGGGTCGGCTACGACACCCCGAGCGCGTTCGTGGCCGCGTTCCGGCGCGAGACCGGCCAGACCCCCGCCGCCTACTTCCGTTCCCGCCGGGACCAGCCCCACGACTTACAGGTGCAGACCGGTGTACCTGGCCGCGAACGCGAGGGTATCGCCCGACAGCAAAGCCGAACGGCTCACCGCGCGTGCCCCGTGCCCCACCTGGCCCTCGGCCCGCAGCAGCACCGGTCGCCCGGAGGAGGTGGCGTGCTGCAGCGCCGCGCACATCTTGTACGCGTGCACCGGGTCCACCCGCGTGTCGTTGGTGAACACGGTGAACAGGACGGCCGGATACGCCGTCCCGGGCACCACGTGATGGTAGGGCGAGTACGACAGCAGCCAGCCGAGCTGCTCGGCATCGGATGCGCTGCCGTACTCGACGTTCCAGGTCTGTCCGAGCCCGAACCGCTCGTAGCGCACCATGTCGAGCAGCGGCGCGGAACAGATCACCGCCGCGTAAAGCGACGGCCGCTGGGTCAGGGCCGCCCCGACCAGCAGGCCGCCGTTCGACCCGCCTGAAATGGCCAGCTGCTCCGGCGTGGTCCAACCATCCCGGATCAGCGTCTCCGCGGCCGCGTGGAAGTCGTCGAATACGTTCTGCTTGCGATCGAGCATCCCGGCCCGGTGCCATTCCTCGCCTTCCTCGCTGCCGCCGCGCAGGTTGGCGATCGCGTACACCCCGCCCGCTGCCACCCAGGCCAGCACGTTCGGCGAGTAGGCGGGCGTGAGGCTGATGTCGAACCCGCCGTACCCGTACAAGATCGCCGGCCGCGGGGTCCGTTCCAGGGCCGGTCCGCTGATCACCAGCATCCGCACCAGGGTGCCGTCCGCCGAGGAGAAGGACACCTGCTGCGCCGTCACCTCCGGGACCTGCGCCTGACCCGGCGGCGTCGCCCAGGTGCTCACCGACCAGTCTCGTGCGTCGAACCGCAGCACCACAGAAGCCGTCGTGTAATCGGTGTACACGAACCATGCCTCGTGGCCGCCCTCGGGCCGCTCGCTGGTCCCGCCCGCGGTGCCCAGACCAGGCAGCGGGACCGTACCGAGCGCCTCACCCGTCGCCAGGTCGTGCACGGTGATCTCGCTGAGCGCATGCCTGGTCCAGTTGGCCAGCAGCACCGGCCGGTCGAGCTCGGCGCCGTCCAGGATCGCATATCCGCGCAGGACCGCTTCCGGATCCTCCCGGACCAGGTCCCGCCAGGTCGCCGGGCCACCAACGTCAACGGGGTCGGCTACCGCGATCCGGCCTCGCGGCGCGCCGGCGTCGGTGAAGATGTACAGCCGACCGTCGCGGCCCACCCGGACCCCGGTCTGCACATCGAGCCCCTCCTGCACCACGCGCAAGTCGGGCCAAGCCGGATCAGACCCGGACAGGTCGGCCAGCCACAGGTCGTTGCGCGGCGCGGTGCCCCGCGACGCGGAGATGGTCAGCCACCTCCCGTCCCGGCTGACCGAGACGGAGTAGTAGTCGGTCTTGTCCCGGCCGGTGCCGAAGATGAGTACGTCGGACTCGGCGGGCGTGCCGAGCCGGTGCAGGTAGACCCGCCGGTGGTACTGGCTTTCCCCGTCAGGCACGGCCGAAGGTGGCAGCCTGCGGGTGTAGTAGAAGGCCTTGCCGCCCGGCAGCCAGGCGACGTTGGAGTAGCGGCAGCGGTCGATGGGCCCGTCGACCAGGGTCCCGGTAGCGACGTCCTTCACCCGCAGCAGGGATTCCTCGTCGCCGCCCTCTGACAGCTGGTAGGCGACCAGCCGTCCCTCCTTGTCCGGCTGCCAGGCGTCCAGTGTGGTCAGCCCGGACGGGTCGATCGCCATCGGGTCGAGGAGGATCTCGACCGGGCCGTCGCCCAGCTGGGTGCACAGCACGGCGTGTTCGGCACCCGGGTCGCGCCTGGTGAAGAAGCGCCGGTCGCCCCGCCAGACGGGAGTCCCCTGGTAGCCGACGCTGAGCAGTTCCCGCACCCGCGCGGCCAGCTCTTCCCGCCCGGCCAGTTCCGAGCGCTGGGCGTCGAACAGGCTCGCCTGCGCGGCCAGCCAGTCGGCCCGCTCGTCGCTGGACTCCAGCCAGCGGTACGGATCGCTGACCTGATGCCCGAGCAGATCCTCGGTCAGGTCCAGCCGGCGCGCCTGCGGATAACTGAACTCCATGCGGGAACTCTACGGTCTCGCTGGAGCTTGTACGCTTAGGTAGTGGCGGATGGGCGTACCAGGGGACACACTAGAAGTATGGAGTCCAGATAGAGGTTCGGCGCCAGCGGGAGGTGCGGTGCGGCGAGTGTTGCTGCTCAACGTGACGTTTGAACCGCTGACCACAGTCGGCCTTCGCCGGGCCGTGTGCCTCGTCCTCGGCGGCAAGGCTGAAGTCGTCCACCACGACGCGGCGGGCGCGGTCCTGCACGCGGCGTCGGTCGCCCTGCAAACGCCGTCGGTGATCAGGCTGAGCCGTTACGTCAGGATCCCGTATCGCAACCGCGTGCCGTTGACCCGGGCCGCCCTGATGCGCCGGGACAATTACAAGTGCGCTTACTGCGGCGGCCGCGCGGAGACCATCGATCACGTGATCCCGAGAAGCCGCGGCGGCCAGCACATCTGGGAAAACTGCGTCGCGTCCTGCACTATCTGCAACCACCGCAAGGCGGACCGGCTGCTCGAGGAACTCGGCTGGACCCTGGCGGTGCCCCCAGTAGTACCACGCGGCGCCCACTGGCGGCTGGTGGGCGCACAATACGACGGCGACCCCCAGTGGGCCGCCTATTTGCGTGAGTCAAGTGCTGCCTTAAGACCCAGTGCTGCCTTTAAAAACCAGTGCTGCCTTAAGGTCCCGGCCTTTCCGCCCCCAGGGTGCGTCTTGTCTTTCTCCCGAACGGGCCTGGTATCACTCCTCGCCCAGCGTCTTCCGCCGCCGCGGCGGAAATACCCGCGCCGCGTGCGCTTGCCGTTACCTGCGCAGTGTCTAGGCTTGTGAGCATGCCCGACCAGACACAGACCTTCAAGATCGCGAAGATCCCGGCCGACGGCGTGGGCGCCGAAGTGGTCGAGGCCGGCCAGCGGGTACTCGACGTCGTGGCCGGGCAGTCGGCCGGCAAGTTCGCGTTCGCCTGGGAAGAGTTTCCGTGGGGATGCGAGTACTACGACAAGACCGGCCACATGATGGCCGAGGACGGCCTGGAGATCCTGAAGGACTTCGACGCCATCTTCTTCGGTGCCGTCGGCTGGCCCAGCGTTCCTGACCACATCAGCCTGTGGGGCCTGCGGCTCAACATCACCCAGAACTTTGACCAGTGGGCCAACGTCCGGCCCGTCAGGTTCCTGCCCGGCATCGCCAGCCCGCTGCGCAAGGCCGGCGAGACCGAACTGGACTGGGTCGTCGTCCGGGAGAACAGCGAAGGGGAGTACGCCGGGCTCGGCGGCCGTAACCTGTCCGCCCGCGGTCCCGGCAATGAGGTCGCGCTACAGTCGGCGTTGTTCACCGAGAAGGGCTGCGAGCGGATCATGCGGTTCTCCTTCGACCTCGCCAGGACCCGCGCGGTGAAGAAAGTGTCCAGCGTCACCAAATCAAACGCGCAGCAGTACGGCATGGTCTTGTGGGACGAGGCGTTCCGGCGGGTGGCGCTCGACTACCCGGACGTGGCCACCGAGAGCGTCCTCGTTGATGCGATGAGCGCCAAGTTCGTCCTGCATCCCGAGGACCTGTCGGTGGTGGTGGCCTCGAACCTGCACGCCGACATCCTGTCCGACCTGGGCTCGGCCATCGCAGGCAGCCTCGGCCTGGCCGCGAGCGCGAACCTCAACCCGGAGCGTCGCTTCCCCAGCATGTTCGAGCCCGTGCACGGTTCCGCACCTGACATCGCCGGCCGCGGTATCAGTAACCCGATCGGCGCCATCGGCAGCGGCGCGCTGATGCTGGATCACCTCGGCCTGCACACCGACGCCCGAAGGATCGAGGCGGCGATCGAAGTGACCACCGCGGCGGGTCACCTCACCCGCGATGTCGGCGGCACCGCGGACACCGCCGAGGTCACCGACGCCATCATCGAGGCGCTGCGAAGGAGCCCACCAGGAACAGCAGGCTAGCGACGGGGACAGCCCGGCTATCTCCGCGGATCCGGTCGCTGTCGCCGAACCGGGCAGCACGAGCTGCGTCCAGATCACGATCCGCGCCCGGTGCGCCAGCGCGCGCATCCTCCGCGGCCAGCCGGTCACGTTACCGTCACGGCAGCTGGGAAATATGTTACGACATTTCCGTCATTCTCCGCGCTGAGATCGATTGCATCTGGGTTAAATCTCGCGTCGAGTGCGACATTAATGCGACATTACACAACACCTGAATCCGTACTTGAACAGTAATTAGTCCGAGAGCTACTGACTTCGGTGCCAGCTTGTGGGATAACGGTCTACGTGTGCGGTATGAATACCGGCCCACCATGCTGGGACCGCGCACGGCCAATCCTCCCGCTGCTTACCTGGACCCGGGGTGCCAGGCACCGTCAAAGGAGTGGAATAACTGTGTTCAGCAGAAGGTCGGCGCGTCCCGCCGCATCGCCCCCAAGCCGCGCCGCATCTCGCGGCCGGTCGACGCTCCTCCGAATGACCTCCCGTACGGTTCTCCCGGTCGCCGCGGTCGGCGGCCTGGCCGCGATGTCGATGGCCGTGCCTGCCGCCAGCGTCGCGGTCACCGCCGCCAGCACGGCGGCCCACGTGTCCTCCGTGCACCCGATTCCCGATGTGGTTGGCCCGGTCCTCAAGACCGCGCAGTTCCCTGCCCCGCAGACCATCGCGACGTGCCAGGCCGACCTCGGGATCAACTGCTACACGCCGGTGCAGTACCGGGTCGCCTACGACCTGAACCCGCTGTACAGCGGCGCGGCCACCGGCCGCTCCATCACCGGTGCCGGCGAGACCATCGTGATCGTGGACTCTTACGGCTCGCCGACCATCGCCGCCGATCTGCACACCTTCGACGCCCAGTTCGGCTTCCCCGACCCCGTCCTGCAGATCGAGCAGTTCGGGACCATCCCGCCATTTGATCCGACCAATTCGACCATGGTCGGCTGGGCCGAGGAAACCACCCTGGACGTGGAGTACGCGCACTCGATCGCGCCCGGTGCGAAGATCATCCTCGCCGAGACTCCGGTCGCGGAGACCGAAGGCGTGACCGGCTTCGCGCAGATGATGGCGGCCGAGGACTCGCTTATCAAGTCCGGCCAGGCCGACGTGATCTCGCAGAGCTTCGGCGCGACCGAGCAGACCTTCCCCGGCGTCAGTAGCGGCAACGACTCGAGCCTGCTCGACCTGCGTTACGCGTTCGAGGATGCCGCGCTGCACGGCGTGACGGTACTCGCCGCATCGGGTGACACCGGAGCGACCAACTACGAGTCCGACGGCAAGACCCTGTACCCGTACCGGGTGAACTCCTGGCCGGCCTCCGATCCGCTGGTGACCGCGGTAGGTGGCACGCAGCTCAACCTGGACCAGGCGGGCAGCAAGATCACGCCCGACGTCGTGTGGAACGACGGCTTCGGCGCCAGCGGCGGCGGCACGTCAGCCGTCTTCTCCCGCCCGCTCTACCAGATCGGCGTCTCCAGGGTAGTCGGTAAAAGCCGTGGCACGCCGGACATCTCGATGACCGCGGCGGTCAACGGCGGCGCCTGGGTGTACATGTCCTTCGCGGGGATCGAGAGCCCCGGGGTCAGCAACCCAGGCTGGTACATCTTCGGCGGGACCAGCGAGGCCACGCCGATCATGTCGGGGATCGTCGCGCTCGCCGACCAGCAGGCCCGCCACCGACTCGGCCTGATCAACCCGGCGCTTTACGCACTGGGCGCGCTCCAGAAGGCCGGAGTCCCTGGCACCGGCATCGTGAGCGTCACCTCGGGCAACAACTCCTTCGGCGGCGTGACCGGTTACAACGCCACCGCCGGTTACAACCTGGCCACCGGCTGGGGCACGATCGACGCGGCGAAGTTCGTTCCCGCGCTCGCCCGCCTCGGCTAACGCCAGCCCGGTCACTCCCGCGACCACGCCGGCCAGGGGCTCGCCCATCGCGAACCCGGGCCGGCGTGTTACCCGCGGCCGGTTTGCGGTCCGGCGAGCGCGAGGATCTCCCCGGCGACCAGGTCCGGCTGCTCGGCCGGGATGAGATGGCCGCTGTCCGCGGCGACGCGGACGACCGAACCCGGGAATTGCGCCGCCAGGTCACGTTGCATCTCTTGCCACGCCTGCTCGCACCGGTTCCGGTCGCCCAGTCCGAAACCGAAGTCCTCGGGTATCCAATCCGCCCGGCCGTGCGTGATCACCGTCACCGGCACACGCTCCGGACCAGGCAGTCCCCTGACGACCTCGTCGGCCTGCAGGGCCTGCTCGGTGTCGTAGGGACTGAGCTCGCGCAGCCGCGCGTGGAAAGCATCAGGCAGCAGTTCCCGCCAGCGCTCGTGCCGGGCGTCGACCAGCACCATCCCGGTCACCTCACCCGGATGGGCAGCCGCGAACGCCCGGATGATGTGGCCGCCGAACGAATGGCCGGCCAGCACGAACGGTGGGGGTACCCGCAGCTCGGCGACCCAGCTTTCCAGGTCCGCCACCCAGGCCTCGAACGACCAGGGCCCGGCCGGGTCGCTGGAACCATGGCCCGCTCGATCGTAGCTGTAGCTGGCGGTAACCCGCGCGACCCGCTCCTGGACCCCCCGCCACAACCCGCTATCGCAACCGGATCCCGCCTCCAGCACCACGGTCGGCGCCCCGGCGCCTCCTTCGACCACGTGCAGGCCTCGCCCACGGAAGTCTACCCAGCGGTCACTCAGAGTTCTCACGTCACCCTTTGTACCCGAACCGCCCTCCGCCCGGCTGGTACTGGCCCCGACCGTGCCCGCTTAGATCGTGATCCAGCCGGTGACCACGGGGGACTGATCGGTTACGGGTCCCAGTCGGCTCCGCAGGCTGATCTGGCCCGGCGGCACGGCCTCCGCGCTGAACCGTCCGAGTTCGTCGGCCTCGACGGTGATCACCCCGTGCGCATGCCTGATGTCCACCACGGCTGGCTGCCGCGGTATCAGCTGGCCCGTCAGCCGCCGCTCATCCCCGCTGCCGGTGATCTCGAGCTCGATGGTCAGCCCGCTGGCGGGGAACGAAAGCTGGCGCCATTCGGGTGAGCCGCGCCCCGCCGACGCTCCGGCCTGGGACGGGGTGCCGGTGGCCATCTCGGCCGACCCGGCGTCTTGGGAGTTCACATAGCCATTCACAAATCCCCCCTTCACAAATCCATACTTCCCGATGTCGGCCGATGCCGAACGGAAGTCTTTTGTTATCCTTGAGGATACTCTACACAGCACGACTAGTGCCGACTATCTATACGAGCCGACTCCGACGACCCGTAGTCGCTGAAGGGGGCCCGGCTGCGCTGGCCGGCGATCGGTGTAACACTAGGCACGCTCCGGACGATGACCTAGTGGAAGCGGCTGACGTGGGTACCCCCGAGCCCACGTCAGCCGCCGCTGCGTCCGGCGGGCGCCCGCTAGGGCGGGGAACGGACGGGTGGGAAGCGAGATCACCGCTTCCAGCGTGGCCAGCCGCCGCAGGAACGCGTAAGCGAACCAGGTCGGCAGCCACACGATGCTCTGCCAGTACCGATGTTTGATGGCCAGCGGCAGGCTGACGGCCAGCGGGACTCCGCCGCCCGCGGCGTAAATCAGGGCGAACGTGACCACGTTCTGCCGGTAGCTCGGATGCGTCAGCACGAGCTCGAGCATGAAGATCGGCGCGACCAGGCCTGCCTGCAGCGAGAACCAGGAGAAGCCGCGGCGCATCGTCCAGAACCACACCCGCGGCCCGGCCAGGCCGCTGCGCAGCGGCACGTGCCGGGCGTAGACGTGAAAGCTGGCCCGTGCCCACCTGGTGCGCTGCTCCAGGAAGTCGCCCACGTTGCGCGGCACGTCCTCGTACGAGCGAATGCGCGGGTCGACCACCACGCGGTAACCGAGCCGCCCGATCTGCATGGTGAGGTCGGAATCCTCGCCGTTCATCCCGACCGGGAAGCCGCCGGCGATGACCGCGGGCCCCCGGCGGAAGGCGGTGAAGGTACCGGGAATGACGACGATGCCGTCGACCATGCTCTGTCCCAGCCGGGCGAACCGGAACTGGAACAAGGTCTCTAGGGCGCGCAGCCGGTGGAACCAGGTCACGGTATCGGTCCGAGGCTCTTCCATGGCGCCCACGCAGCCGACGAGCGGGTCGCGAAACCAGGGTACGGAGTAGGTCAGTGCGTCCGGGCCCATGACGCAGTCCGCGTCGATGCGGATGACGATCTCGGCGCTGGTGATCGCGAGCCCGCGGTTGAGCGCGGCCGCCTGCCGGGCGTTCGGCCGACTCAGGACCTGGCCGCGTGCGTGTGTGAAGGCCGCCAACTCGGCCCGCGCGATCTTCGCGGTGTCATCGATTGACCCGTCGTCGGACACCACGACGTAGACCGGGCCGCCGTACCGTCTGGCGGCTACGTCGATGGAACGGAGCAGTCTTGCGATGTTTCCCGCCTCGTTATACGCCGGGATGATCACATCGACGGGCGGCCGCTCGCCGCCGGGCGCGGGGAGCTTCCGGTTAATCCACCAGAGCAGCCACAACGGGGCGGATAGCAGCACGAACAAGATGCTGACGGCGTACAGCGGGACGAACACCTGCCACGCCGAGCTCAGGTTGCCTGGTTCGGCCAGAAACGCGTAACTGATGATCAGGAAGACCAGGACGGTGATCAGCGAGCAGCAGGCGAGCACGCTGTCCCAAGCCCACCGCGGACGATTGCGCGGCACCGTGGTCCCGCGCGGCAGTACGTAGGTCGTGAAGCTGAGCCGGGTGATGACCAGCCCGCCTACGAGCAGGTTCGCCAGCGTCGCCTCGATCCCGAACGGAGCGATCAGCCATCCGGTCGCCATGCCGGCCACGATCAGCAGCGCCTGCAGCAGCACCGAGATGGCGGTGTAGAGCACGACGTGTGACAGGATCGCGACCCGCCTGGTCAGGCTGGCCCGCGCGACGACGGCCAGCCCGACGATATTGGCCACGGCGAAGAACTGCGTGGCCGGGCGCAGCCGGGCGACATATCCGTTGACGGTAGCGGGATCCCGGGTGATCGCGGCGGCGACGGCGCGTACGGCACCGGCGTATGTACCGGGCAGCGCGGGCCGCTGCCAGCCCAGGAATAGCAGTCCCAGGCCCGTGACCACGGCGAGGAAGGTCCAGGTGCGCGGGCGGTAAGTGGGGGTCACCACGTGTCGCGGGATGGCCACGTAGCCCTTGCCGTCGCCCTGGTCCTCGGTACCGTCGGCGCTGACTGGCAGCAGGCATGCGGCCACCAGGGCCGCGAGGAGTCCGATCGTCGCCGCGAGGAGCGTTATGTTCATTTAATCTCCCGCAAGTCGCACATGTGCCTGCCTCCGCGTTGATATCTAAGCGATTGCCTGAGTCGTGAATGATTATCGGTTTAGGGTCTGTCGCATCGTTTTGACCCAGACTGCGAATAAGCACGATCGCACGTCTTCCAAGCGGGTGCCTGCATTGTCTCTAACTGGTCCTTTCGTCTCTCTGCCAGCCGTATAACCTGGTCGGAGCGTTGGCCTATGGTTAATCGAGCAAGTTGTCGGCCGGCCCGGCCGACGTGGCCAGTAAAGTATGCAGTGTTCGTGTCCGCCGTCTTGTCATGCCTGTAATTTAGCCTTGGGTCGGCGAATTTAGCTTTGGGCCTGCGGCCACTTTAGTGAAACGCTTACTATTCCGGATGGGGAATGCGGTGCATCCTAAGGACGAGAATCACGAGCGGCGGGGCGCGGCGGGCCTGCTGGCCGGGACCGGGGGGCCGTCCGCGCCTCCCCACCTCACTGCTTTTTACCTAAGCCGGCTGCGGCCCCGCCTGGAACGCGATTACCCGCCTGCGCGACCGCCCGGCCAGGTCGCGTCGAGCTCATCCGCGACGCTGACCGTTTCGCCTCCGGTGCCGCAGTATCCGCCTGACGAGCCGGACACGCAGTATCCGATCCGGTCCGCGCGGACCTGGCCGCAGCGGGTCGGCGGGATTCTCATCGCTGCCGTCGTGGTCGCCAGCGCTATCTGGTACATACCGAGTGTCCTGCGCGATAACCGTCGGCTGCTCACCGGTACCGTCGCCAGCAGCGGGGTGATCACCCTCAACTTCTCCAACGCGGGGGAGATCTCCGAGATCAACGCCAAGCTGAACACGCCCGTGCAAAAAGGGCAGGTGCTGGCCAAGGAGTACGCCCCTGACGCCGCCTCCCTGGTGGCCGCGGACAATGCGGCCATCGCCGCGGATAAGGCGAAGATCGCGCAGGTGCGGACGGCTGAAGCCGCCGACCCGGCCAACGACACGATCGACAGCGCGCAGCTGAGCGCGGCTAATGCCCAGCTCGCTCTGGACCAGGCTCAGCTGGCTACCGACAGTATGAAGATCGTTACGGCTGAGATAGTCGCCCCGTCCGCCGGAGTCATCGTGGCCGCCAACGGGCAGGTGGGCCAGACCGTGACCACCTCGGGCATCCGGGATTACGAGGCGGACTCGCAGGAGCAATCTGCCGCCCAGGGGCCGGCGTTCTCTCTCCTGCCCGAAGGCCCCCAGACCGGCCGCCGGATTAACGCGAGCGCATCGGCGGTACCGGTGTTCGCGCTGCGTACCTCGATTAACTGGCAGGTCATCGTGCTCATCCCGGAGTCCGCCGTGGCCCGGGTCCGGGCGGGGCAACGCGTCGCCATCAGCGTGCCCGCAGACCACATCAAAGATGTCCCTGGTCAGGTCAGCGACGTCCTGCCCACCCCGACGCCGACGTCCGCAGGGGTCGTCTATCAGGCGGTCGTCAACATCACCGGCCACGCGGCCATCGTGCCGCTGAACGGGATGACGGCCGATGTCGAGCTCGGAACCTAGGCCGCCGCGCGTCAACGGGCCGCCCGCCAGGAGGAAAGGCGGAAACCCATCCAGACCAGCGCTCCCTGGCGCCCTTATGGCGGCGGCCCTGGCGATGACGATGGCCACCACGACGCTGGCCGCCTGTTCAGCCTCGCCCGCGACCAGCGTCAGCCCATCGGCGTCGAGCACCGCCGGCCTGTCCGCCCTGCTGGGGCCTGGCCATCCCGCCTGGCTGCTCTCCCGGTCGGTGCTGGCCCGGCTGGTCGCCGACCCGGTCGCGGTGAGCGAGCTTAGCGGCAAGCTCGTGTACGAGCTCCTGCGGCCGGGCCAGCCGCCGCTGCCTAGGGTGGTCGCGGAGCCGGTCGTCACCTTCGCCTCCGCGGCCGCATTGGAGAGCGCGATCAGCGCCGGGAAGCTTCCTCCCGGGATCTTCGGTGTCCTGTACGACCCCGAGGCCTGGGCCTTCACGCCCGTGGCGGAGCAGCAGAACCCGGTCCAGGCCGCCACCGCGGCCGCGGCCGTGGCTCATGCCCACGGAATACGGCTGATCGTGGCGCCCGCGCTCGACCTCACCACCGTCTTGGCCCCGGGTGATACGGGCCCGGACTGGCGCCAGTTCCTCGACCTGGATCTTGTCGGCCGCCTGGCCAAGGTGGCTGATGTCATCGAGCTCCAGGCCCAGAGCCTGGAGCAGGACACCAGGGTCTATACCGCCTTCGTCCAGGCGGCCGCGGCGCAGGCCAGCGCGGCCCGCCCGGGCATCGACCTGCTAGCCGGGCTGTCTACCAACCCGCCCGGTTTGCCGATCGAAGCCAACCAGCTGACGGCGGCCGTCCAGGCCACCCGGTCCGTGGTGGATGGCTACTGGCTCAACGTTCCCGTCCCAGGTGCGCAGTGCCCGGCCTGCAATGCCGCGCGCCCCGCCATCGCGGTCCAAGTTCTGCACGCGACGCCCTGAACCCCATAGCCCTGGCGGGATTTCCCGCGGAGGTGACGGTAAGCCGACTACTCTGTGCACCGGGTTGCGGGTAGCGTTCACGTATGACGACGATCCAAGCGCCGTTCGGCCCGATGATCACGGCGATGATTACCCCCATGAACCCCGACGAGACCGTCGACTACGACGGGGCCGCCCGCCTCGCCGACTACCTCGTCACCGACATGCGCAATGACGGGGTCGTGCTGAACGGGACCACCGGCGAGGCGCCGACCACCACCGACGCGGAGCAGGAACGCCTGCTCCGGGTGGTGCTCGAGGCGGTGGGCACCCGGGCGAAGGTGGTCGCGGGGGTCGGTACCAACGCCACCGCGCACACCATTGAGCTGGCCCGTTCCGCCGAACGAGCCGGGGTAGATGGCCTGCTGGTCGTCACTCCGTACTACAACAAGCCGCCCCAGGCCGCGCTCGAGGCCCACTTCACCTCGGTCGCCGACGCGACCGGGCTGCCCATGCTCATCTACGACATCCCCGGCCGCACCGGCGCAGCCGTCGCCACCGAGACCCTGGTCCGGCTGGCCGCCCACCCGCGGATCATCGGCGTCAAGGACGCCAAGGACGCCCCGGGTGCCACCTCCCACGTGCTGGCCCGGACCGACCTGGTCTACTACTGCGGCACGGACATGCTGAACCTCCCGTGGCTCGCCCTCGGCGCCGTCGGCTTCATCAGCGTGGTCGGCCATGTGGTGGGGGACCGGCTGCGCGAGATGATCGACGCGCATCGCGCGGGCGACGTGACCCGGGCCAGGCAGATTCACTACGAGCTCGTCCCGGTGTACGACGGGATGTTCCGCAACCAGGGAGCGGTCATGGCCAAGGCAGCGCTTGACCTGCTCGGCCAGCCGGGAGGCCCGGTCCGCGCTCCGCTGCTTGCGGCCACCGACGCGGAACGGCACCAGCTCACGCTGGACCTGACCGCGGGCGGCGTGAAGCTGCCAGGGACTCACCGGCCAGGGACCAGCGCGTGAGCCACCCGCATCCGGATCTCGCCCCGCCCGCCGCGCTCCGCCGCGGTGGCCTGCGCATCGTCCCGCTCGGCGGTCTCGGTGAGATCGGCCGGAACATGACGGTCTTCGAGTACCGTGGCCGGCTGCTCATCGTCGACTGCGGCGTGCTGTTCCCCGATCCTGACCAGCCCGGCGTGGACCTGATCCTGCCGGACTTCGGGTACCTGGAGGGCAGGCTCGACCAGGTCGAGGCGGTCGTCATTACGCACGCCCACGAGGACCACATCGGCGCCATCCCGTACCTGCTCAGGGAGCGCAAGGACATTCCGCTCGCGGGCTCGAAGCTGACCCTGGCCCTGGTCAAGAGCAAGCTGTCCGAGCACCGGCTGGATCCGGTCACGGTCGAGGTGGTGGAGGGGAGCCACAGTTCGTTCGGGCCGTTCGACTGTGAGTTCTTCGCGGTCAACCACTCGATCCCCGACGCGCTGGCCGTAGCCATCCGCACGCCGGCCGGCCTGGTCCTGCACACCGGTGACTTCAAGATGGACCAGCTGCCGCTGGACGGCAGGCTCACCGACCTGGCCGGCTTCGCGCGGCTCGGCACCGAGGGCGTCGACCTGCTGATGGCCGACTCGACCAACGCCGAAGTGCCCGGCGTGGTCACCTCGGAGCGCGAGATCGCCCCGGTCCTTGACGAGATCTTCACCAACACCAAGCAGCGCATCATCGTCGCCTGCTTCGCGTCCCACGTGCACCGGGTCCAGCAGGTGCTCAACGCCGCCCGGACCCACCGGCGCAAGGTCGCCTTCGTCGGGCGGTCCATGGTGCGGAACATGGGCGTCGCGCGCGAGCTTGGCTATCTGCGGGTTCCGGGCGGGCTGCTGGTCGACATGCGCGAGGCCGAGGAGATGCCGCCCGGCGAGGTGGTGCTGATCTCCACCGGCTCGCAGGGGGAGCCGATGTCGGCGCTGTCCCGGATGGCCGGTCGCGACCATCCGATCAGGATCGCCGCCGGCGACACCGTGATCCTCGCCTCGTCGCTGATCCCGGGCAACGAGACCGCGGTCTACCGCGTGATCAACGGGCTCACCCGGCTCGGCGCGCGTGTGGTGCACCGTAGCACGGCCTTGGTGCACGTATCCGGGCACGCGCCGGCCGGCGAGCTGCTCTATGTGCTGAACCTGGTGCGGCCGCGGAACTTCATGCCGATTCACGGGGAGTGGCGGCACCTGCGGGCGCACGCCCACCTCGCCTCGCTGGCCGGCGTCCCAGATAACAACATCGTGATCGCCGAGGACGGCGTCGTCGTGGACCTGGTGGCCGGGCAGGCCTCGGTCGCCGGGGCGGTGCCGTGCGGGTACGTCTACGTCGACGGGCTCACGGTCGGCGAGGTCACCGAGTCGCAGCTGAAGGACCGCCGCATCCTGGGCGAGGAGGGCTTCGTCTCGATCGTGATCGTGGTCGATGCCAACTCGGGCAAGATGGTGGCCGGCCCGGAGATCCATGCCCGTGGCTCCGGCATCGATGACGCCTCGTTCGCCGCGGTGCTGCCGAAGATCGAGGAGGCGCTGGCCCTGGGCGCCGCCGACGGAATCGTCGACACGCGCCAGATCAGCCAGCTGGCCCGCCGCATCGTCGGCAAATGGGTCAGCGACAACTACCGCCGCCGCCCCATGATCATCCCGGTGGTAGTAGAGGCCTGACCCACCCATTCCACCCCACCCGACCCACCCGCCCCCATGCCACCCAGCATCCCCGCCTCTGACGAGCTCACGCCCGACGCGATGTGGCATCGGGGCGGTTACAACCGCCCCGATGCCACATCGCGTCGAAAGTATGGGGCCGCGGCGGCGGCAGTTATGCCCGGATTATGTGGTTTCGAGAGTTTCGTGCGCGCTTTGGAACGGCTCGCGTGCGCCTGGTTTGTCATACCTCATCGCCATCATGGCGACATGGCACCATCGACGCGATCCCAGCGAGATGCCCTCGGGCGGATCCTGGAACAGCAGATTGACGTGATCACCCGAAAGCAAGCGCTCGCCGCCGGCCTGACGGCTCATGCGTTGCGGCACCGTCTCCGTCCGGGGGGTCCGTGGCGCGGGCTGCTGCCCGGCGTCTACGTCGCCGCGACCGGCACGCCGACGACAATTCAGCAGCAGGTGGCCGCGATGCTCTACGCCGGCCGGGGCAGCGTGCTCACCGGCCCGGCAGCATTGTGCCTCCACCACATCCGGGCAGATTCATCGGACCTCGTCGACATCCTGGTTCCGGCGACGCGGCAGCGGCGAGACGCTGCCTTTGTCCGGCTGCACCGGACCTCCCGCATGCCCGAGCGAAGCTGGCAGCTTGGCCCGCTTCGTTATGCTCCGCCCGCCCGGGCCGTCGCCGACACCGTCCGCGGCCTGAGCAACCTGCGCGACGTGCGGGCCATCGTGGCCGATGCTGTGCAGCGGCGCAGCTGCCAAGTGCAGGACCTCGTTACCGAACTCGCGGCCGGCCCGAGCACCGGGTCGATCCTTTTCCGCGAGGCGCTGGCCGACGTGGCCGACGGGATCAGGTCGGCCGCGGAGGGAGACCTGAAGGACTTGCTGACCCGATCCGGGCTGCCGATGCCGCTGTTCAACGCGATGGTCTTCGCCGGCGAGGAGTTCATCGCCATGCCCGACGGGTGGTGGCCGGAGTCTGGCCTGGCGGTGGAGGTGGACTCGACCGAGTGGCATCTGTCACCCGAGGACCACGCGAAGACGCTCGCGCGCGGTCGGCGGATGGCCGTGCACCAGATCAACGTGCTCCGGGTCACGCCCAGGCAGATCCGCACCGAGCCCGCTCAGCTCGTCGCGGAGATCCGGGCAGCACTCGAAGGCGCCCGCGGCCGCCCGCCCCTGAACCTGCGGACCGTCCCGAGCCGCGAAGCCGCTCAGCTGATCGGCCGCGCACCCCGCCCCAACGGCCCACCCCGCACCAGCGGGTCTGCCCGCCCCAGCGGGTCTGCCGGTCCCGGCGGCGCGGCGTAGTGCGTCGGCGGTATTCCTATCGTCGCGGTGAAGTCACGGGTCAGGTGGGCCTGGTCGGCGTAGCCTAGGTCGGCCGCAAGCTCGGCCCAGTCGACCAGCTCGCCGCCGTCGGCCCGTGCTGCGGCCTCGTGCAGCCGGGCCCGGCGCATCACCCACTTCGGGCTGACGCCCACGTAGTCGGCGAACAGCCGCTGCAGGCTGCGAGCCGTCATTCCGGACGCGGTTGCCAGCTCGTCCACCCGCCGCAGCCCGGGATCAGCGGTGATGCGCGCCACCATCGCGGCGGCCCGCTCCGCCGCCGGGTCGCGTTCCGGCCGCAGCGAGCACAGCAGCGACTCAGCCTGCCCCGTCATGACCGCGTCCGCGTCGGCCAGGGCATCGCACGCAGCGTCGGCCCGCATGATCGCGCGGTGCGTCTCGTCCGCCTCCGGCCCGAAGATCCGTACGGCCGGAACGACCCGATTGGTTAGTTCCGAGATAGGCGCCCGCCAGAACGGCCGGAAGCAACCAGCCCGGAACCGCACCCCGAAAACCCGGCCCGAACCTGACAGCGATCGGGTGAATAGCCTGCGGTCGACCCCGTAGATCCCCGTTCCGGACACCTCGAAGGCCAGGTTGACGCTGGGATGCGGCAGGATCGTCTGCTTGTGCGGCGGCTGCCCGCGAAGATCCCACCGCAGGATCCAGTAGAAGTCGACGAACGGCGCGAGTCCGGCCGACGGCGACCTGCGGGCCAGCTGAAACCTGGTCGCGGCGAGCCTCGGGCGTAGCACGCCGCGCCCCATGCTGACGCCGGTATCGGGCACCCGACCAGGATAGCTGTCGTGTTTGTTCAAGACCGCCAGCACCGGTCCGGGTAGGTTCGGCGGATGGAAAAGCGGATGGAAAAGAAGAACCTGCATGCCGAGATGGCCGCCGCCGCGGCCGAGGCCGCGCGCGTCGTGAGCGGCCTGCCGGACGCCACGAGCACCATGGACTCCGCCACGCCGTGTACCGACTGGGACCTGCGCACCCTGCTCAACCACACGATCTTGTGGACCTCGTACTCCGCCGAGCGCCGGGCGCACGGCGAGAGCGTGGCTGAGGAACTGATGACCAAGGATTTCACCGCCGAGCCGGGTTACCAGGCCGGTTACGCCGCCCAGATCGGCCGGGCCGTGCAGGCCTGGTCGGACCCGAAGGCGTGGGAGGGCGACATCGGTGTGATGGGAGACGCGACTCCCGCCGCCGACGTGGCCGCGATGCTCATCATGGAGATGGTCCTGCACGGCTGGGACGTCGCCCGGGCCACCGGCCAGGAGTACACATGCGAGGTCGCCGTCGCCGAAGCCGCGCTACAGACCGTCCAGGCCCAGGCCGAGCTGTTCCGCAAGTATCAGGGCTTCAAAGATATCGTCCCCGTCCCAGCTGGGGCGCCGGTCTTCGACCGCGCCCTGAGCCTGTCCGGCCGCGACCCGCAGTGGCAACCGCCCCGCTAGGCCTTCAGTACCCGTACCGGATCGCCCTGGGCGAACGCCGCGATGTCCTGCGCCGCCTCGCCGTAGAAGACCTGGTAGGCGTCGTCGGTGACGTAGCCGAGGTGCGGGGTCAGCACGACGTTGGGTGCGGTGCGGAGCCGATCGGAAAGCGGCAGCGGCTCGACGTCGTACACGTCAAGCGCCGCCCCCGCGATCGATCCTGAGCGCAAGCAAGCGACCAGCGCCGCGTGGTCGACCAGGGGCCCGCGCGAGGTGTTCACCAGGTAGGCGGACGGCTTCATCAGCGCCAGTTCGGCCGCGCCGACCAGTCCCACGCTGCGTGGGCCGAGCTTGTAGTGCACGGTCACGACGTCGGAGGAGGAGAACAGCTCGTCCTTGCTGACCGCCTTGGCGTGCGCCTTCTTCGCCACCGCGGGGTCCAGGTTCTGGCTCCAGGCCGCCAGCTTCATGCCGAACGCCCGGCCGATCTTCGCCACGCCAAGGCCCTGGCGGCCCAGGCCGACGAGGCCAAGCCGCTTGCCGTCCAGGCCGGTGCCGACCGTCCGCTGCCAGCCGCCCCGGACGCCGATCGCCGCCCCGCCGGCCTGCCCGGCCAGCTTGATCCCCCGGTCTTCTTCTGGTATGTGCCGGGCCACCGCGAGGATGAGCCCCCAGGTCAGCTCGGCGGTCGAGGTGGCGCTGCCGCCGGTCCCGCACACCGTGACCCCGTGCGCCGCCGCCGCCTCCAGGTCGATCGAGGCGTTCATCATGCCCGTGGTGACCAGCAGCCGCAGCCGCGGCAGCTGGCCCAGTCGCGACGCGTCGAAGAAGGTCCGTTCCCGCATCGCCACGATGACGTCGTACGGCTCGAGCGCGCGGACCAGCGCCTCGGTCCGCGCGATGTGCTCGGTGAACACGTCGATGTCGGCCAGCGAACGCACCGCGGACCAGTCCGCACTGGCCAGGGCAACCTGCTGATAGTCATCCAGGATCGCGACCCGCATGGGCTGACATTACCGCGCACCAGCGCCCACCCGGTCGCCGATCCAAAACGACCCCGCCCCGGACACCACGGCCAGCAAGCCTGGTAGCGTCGGCCCGGAGGAGGAGACCCCCAATGACGCCCATTGACCCCCATGACCTGGCTTGATTCGCTGACGGAGAAGGCTCTCGCTCGGGAGCTACCCACCTGGGACGAGGCACTCAAAGTCCTGGCCAGCCCAGACGACGAGCTGATGGACGTAGTGGCGGCGGCCTTTAAGGTCCGGCTGCGCTACTTCGGCCGCCGGGTCAAGCTGAACTACCTGGTCAACATCAAGAGCGGCCTGTGCCCCGAGGACTGCTTCTACTGCTCCCAGCGGCTCGGTTCGGCCGCCGACGTGCTCAAGTACACCTGGCTCAAGCCGGACGAAGTGCTCCAAACCGCCCGGGACGGCGTACAGGCCGGGGCCAAGCGGGTCTGCCTGGTAGCCAGCGGCCGCGGCCCGACCGACAAAGACGTCGCCCGGGTGTCGGACATGATCGCGGCCTTCAAGGCGGACCATCCCGACGTCGAGGTCTGCGCCTGCCTCGGCCTGCTCTCCGACGGCCAGGCTGAACGCCTGCTCCAAGCCGGCACCACCGCCTACAACCACAACCTGAACACGGCAGAGACCAACTACGGTGACATCTGCACCACGCATTCCTACCAAGACCGGGCCCAGACGGTAACCAAAGCCAAGCAGGCTGGCCTTTCCCCCTGCTCCGGCCTGATCGCCGGGATGGGCGAGACCGACACCGAACTGGTCGACGTCGCGTTCGCGCTGCGCGAGCTGGACCCGGACTCGGTGCCGGTCAACTTCCTGATCCCGTTCGAGGGCACCCCGCTGGGTGGCCAGTGGGCCCTGACCCCGCAGCGCTGCCTGCGCATCCTGGCCATGGTGCGGTTCGTCTGCCCGGACGCCGAGGTCCGGCTGGCCGGCGGCCGCGAGATCCACCTGCGCAGCCTGCAGCCGCTGGCGCTGCACATCGTCAACTCGATCTTCCTCGGCGACTACCTGACCAGCGAGGGCCAGCCCGGCGGCCGCGACCTGGAGATGATCGCCGACGCGGGCTTCACCGTCGAGGGCGCGGACGAACGCAGCCTGCCCGCACACCGGCGCGACCTGGTCCGGGTCCGCCGCCGCGGCCCGGGCACCACACTGCCAGCCAACGCGTGACGCGGATCGACGACCTCGAACGCGCGGCCGCGCGGCACTGGCAGGCACCGGAACAAGAACGCCTGGGGGAGTGGCTGCTCCGGGCGGCCGAGGGCTTCACCGGCCGCGCCAACTCGGCGCTGCCGCTGGGCGATCCCGGCCCGCCGTGGCCCGAGGCGGTAGCCTATGTCACGGATTGGTACCGGCGCCGCCGTCTGACCCCGATGATCGCGGTGCCCCTCCCGCTCGCCGATGCGCGCCGTCATCGGCTCGACAATTTTCTGGCCGAACGGGCCTGGCTGCTTCGGTCCGGACCCGCCTTCGTGATGACCGCGGCCGGCGCGGACATCCCGGCACCCGCCCTGCACACCGACGTCCAGCTGGATCCCGAACCCGGCGCGGACTGGCTGGCCGTGTACCGCTATCGCGGCCAGGAGCTGCCGCCGATCGCGCGGACGCTGCTGATGTCGGCGCCGTGGCAGGCCTTCGCCAGCGTCCGGCGGGAGGGGTCCAGGCCGGTGGCCGTGGGCCGGGTCTCGGTCGCGGGCCGGTGGGGCGCGATCACCGCCGTCGAGGTCGACGCCGGCTGCCGACGGCAGGGGCTGGGCGCCGCGCTCACCTCCGCGCTGGCCGCCGCGGCCGCGGACCGCGGGGCAAACCGGATCCTGCTGCAGGTCGAGACGGGTAACACGCCGGCCCGTGCGCTCTACGCTCGCTGCGGTTTCCGGGACTCGCACCGTTACCACTACCGGATAGCGCCCACCGGGTAGCCCCCACCGGATAGCACTGCCGTCCCGCGACACGCCGGCGAGGTGCTTGGGTCCGGCCGGGGTTCTCGCTATTTTTGTCATTATGGCGACCCGTGCCCGAAACGGATCTGCCCGTCAGCGCGGCGGGCTGGCCGAGGCTGCCTTGCAAGCTCCGGGACTAGACGAGGACGAGGGCCCGCGCCCGCGTACCCGGTCAGGCAGTCGCACCGGCTCGGGCAGTCGCACCGCCTCCGGCAGTCGGACCGCCTCCGGCAGTCGGACCGCCTCCGGCAGCCGGACCGGCTCGGGCAGCCGGACCGGCTCGGGCAACCGGACCGGGACCCGCGGCGGCACGGGTCGGCCCCGCGGGGCGAGCGGCAAGCCGGGGCGGGGCACCACGGCTCGTTCGGGAAATAAGAAAAAAGGCAAGGGGACGGCGAAGGGCCGCCCGGGCAAGAGCCGTCCGGCGGGCCGTTCTCACGATCCGGTGGTGATCCTGATCGGCTGGATCGGCCGCACTTTGGCGGCCGCCTGGATGGTGCTGGCCGGATCGGCCGGGTTCGCGGTCCGGGCCATCGGCCAGGGCGCGCGCGACCTGGATCCACACCATCGCCGGGACGGCCTCGGCCTGCTCACCCTGGGTGTGGCCATCGTGCTCGGGGCCAGCTTGTGGGGCCGGATGGGCAACGCGGTCGGGCGCGGGATCCAGACCGTGGTGGGCGGCGCGCTCGGGTCGCTCGCTTGGGTGGTACCGCTGCTGGTCGTGCTGCTCGCCTGGCGTTACCTGCGGCACCCGGACCGCAACTCCGAGACGGCCAGGGCCGCGATCGGCTGGACCGCCCTGTTGCTCGGCGCGGCGGGCCTGATCCATATCGCCAAGGATATCCCGCGTCCGTCGGACGGCACGGCGGCGATGCGGGCAGGCGGCGGCCTCGTCGGTTACGCGATGTCCGCCCCGCTTTCGGCGGCCCTCACCTCCTGGGTCGCGGCGCTGCTGCTCGGGCTGCTCGCCGCCTTCGGCGTCCTGGTCATCAGCGGCACCCCGCTGCACCGCATCCCGGAGCGCCTCGCCAGCCTGCGCGTGATCTTCGGGCATACCAAGCGGGCAGGCAACGGTGACGACGGCGATCTGGAGATCGACGAGGACTACGAGGCCGGGACCGGCAGCACGGCACGGCGCGTCCGCGGCCAGATCGCCCGGCAGATCCGGCTCCGCCCGGCCATTGAGCCAGGCGAGCACATCAAGCCCTATGACACCCCGATCATCGAACAGAACAAGCGGCTCGAGCAGGACAAGCGGCGTGCCGCCGCGGCCCGGCCTGGCGCCGGGCGAGGCGACGGCAGCGACGGCCTAGCCGAGGCGCTCGGCTTCGGCACCCACGACGCCCCCCCGGCGCCGTCGCACGATTCCGGCTCCCACGATGCTGGCTCCCACGATGCTGGCCCGCCTGACCTCGGCGGCCTGACCGCGGGTGCCCCGCACGAGACCGGGGTGCCCGCCGACCCCAAGGCCCCGCTGCGGCGCCCCGAGCAGCTCACGCTGACCGGCGACGCGACCGCCTACACCCTGCCGCCGACGGCGCTGCTCAAGCCGGGCTCGGCGCCGAAGCAGCGGACCCGGGCCAACGACATCGTGGTGGCCGCGCTGTCCGAGGTGCTCGAGCAGTTCCAGGTGGACGCGCAGGTCACCGGGTTCAGCCGGGGCCCGACGGTGACCAGGTACGAGATCGAGCTCGGCCCCGCGGTCAAGGTCGAGCGGGTGACCGCGCTTTCCAAGAACATCTCCTACGCGGTCAAGAGCGCGGACGTGCGGATCATCTCGCCGATCCCGGGCAAGTCCGCGATCGGGATCGAGATCCCCAACGCGGACAAGGAAGTCGTCAGCCTGGGGGATGTGCTCAAGTCGCAGGTCGCGATCAGCGACCACCACCCGATGGTGGTCGGCCTCGGCAAGGACGTGGAGGGCCGGGTCTTGGTCGCGAACCTGGCCAAGATGCCGCACGTGCTGATCGCGGGCGCGACCGGCGCTGGGAAAAGTGTTTGCCTGAACGGGTTGATCACCTCGATCCTGATCCGGGCCACCCCGGATGAGGTACGGATGATCCTGATCGACCCCAAGCGGGTCGAGCTGACCATCTACGACGGGATCCCGCACCTGATCACGCCGATCATCACCAACCCGAAGAAGGCGGCCGAGGCACTGGACTGGGTGGTCGGCGAGATGGAGCGCCGGTATGACGACCTGGCGGCCAGCGGGTTCCGGCACGTGGACGACTTCAACAAGGCGGTCCGGGCCGGGCGGCTGACCCCACCGCCAGGCAGCGAGCGGGTCTACCTGCCTTATCCGTACCTGCTGGTCATCGTGGACGAGCTGGCGGACCTGATGATGGTGGCCCCGCGCGACGTCGAGGATTCCGTGGTCCGCATCACCCAGCTGGCCCGGGCGGCCGGCATCCACCTGGTGCTGGCCACCCAGCGGCCCAGCGTGGACGTGGTGACCGGCCTGATCAAGGCCAACGTCCCGTCCCGGCTGGCGTTCTCGACCTCGTCTCTGGCCGACTCCCGGGTCATCCTGGACCAGCCCGGGGCGGAGAAGCTGGTCGGGCAGGGTGACGCGCTGTTCCTGCCGATGGGCGCGTCCAAGCCGATCCGGCTGCAGAACGCGTTCGTGTCGGAGAAGGAAATCCGCGATATCGTCGCGCACACCAAGAAGCAAGCCGAGCCCACCTACCGCGAGGACGTCGCGGCCGCGCCGGAGCGCTCCCGCGAGGTCGACTCCGACATCGGCGACGATCTCGACCTGCTCATCCAGGCCGCGGAGCTGGTGATCTCGACTCAGTTCGGGTCGACGTCGATGCTGCAGCGCAAGCTGCGGGTCGGCTTCGCTAAGGCCGGCCGGCTGATGGACCTGCTGGAAAGCCGCAACATCGTCGGGCCCAGCGAGGGCTCCAAGGCGCGCGACGTGCTGGTCAGGCCCGATGGCCTGGACGAGACCCTCACCTCGTTGCGCGGAGGGTAACCAGAAAAGAATCTGCGCTACCAGTAACCCTTGCTTCACAGAACCGACTCCTCCTGCTGTCTACACTTGGTGATGTTCCCCGCACTCGCCGGGGTCGGCCTGATCGCGAAAACGCAGGAGGAGGCGCAGCGTGAGCATCGGTGACTCGCTGGCGGAAGCTCGGCGTCAGGCCGGTCTCACTATCACCCAGGTCGGCCAGCAGACCCGGATCAGGGAATCGATCATCCGGGGCATCGAGGCCGATGACTTCTCCGGCTGCGGCGGTGACTTCTACGCGCGCGGCCACATCCGCAGCATCGCCACCGTCATCGGCTTGCCCCCGGAGCCGCTGATCAGGGAGTACGACGCCGAGCACGGGCCGCCAGGGGCGATGCGGGCCGCCGACGTGTTCGAGCCTTCCACCCCGATCAAGATCCGTGAGCGGCGTTCCCCCAGCCTCAGCCTGATCGTGGTCGTGGTGCTGCTCGCCATCATCGGGTTCAGCGTGTACCACCTGGTGTCCTCGCACGCAGCGAACGCCGCCGCGGCACTCCCCAGGGTCTCGGCCACCGTAAAGCCGACGCCGGAACCGAAGCCGAAGCCGAAGCCGTCGCGATCGGCGACGGCCGCCCCTGCCGACGTGGTCATCCACCTGACCGCCAACGAGGACTGCTGGGTTCAGCTCACGAGCAGCGGCGACGGGACGCAGCTCTACACCGGCACCATCCCGGCGGGCGGCTCTATGACCTGGACTGAGAAGCACGCGGTGCAGGTCACCCTGGGCAACCCGGGCGGAATCGTCCTCACCGTGGACGGCAAGCGCGAGACCCCGGACACCGCCCAGCCGGTGACACTGGACTTCAGCCCCGCCACGACCCCCCAATGAGCCCCCAATCTAGTTAGCAGCCTGGGTAGGCTCTCTTTGTGTCTTCACGTTCCGAGTCCGCGCCCCGGACAGTCAGCCTGGTCACGCTCGGCTGCGCGCGCAATGAGGTTGATTCAGAAGAGCTTGCCGCGCGGCTGACCGCGTCCGGCTGGGATCTGACGTCGGCCGATGATGCCAGCGTGGTGCTCGTGAACACCTGCGGCTTCATCCAGGCGGCCAAGCAGGAGTCCATCGACGAGCTGCTCATCGCCGCGGAGTCGGGCGCGAAGGTCGCTGCCGTCGGCTGCCTGGCCGAACGCTACGGCGCCGAACTGGCCGGCGAGCTGCCCGAGGCACAGGTGCTCAGCTTCGACGACTACGGCAACATCGGCGCGCGGCTGGACGACGTGCTAGCCGGCCGCCGCCGCCCCGCGCACACCGCCAGGGATCGCCGTATGCTGCTGCCCATCAGCCCGGCCGAACGCCAGCCCGTACCGGCCGCACTCGCCGGGTTCCCGCTGGATCCGGCCGCGCCGTCGACCCCGTGGGTTCCTGGGGGTCTTGGGGACGGCCCCGGCGGCGGGGTGTTCCGGCGACGGCTGTCCGGCGGCGTGGTCGCCCCGCTGAAGATCGCTTCCGGCTGCGATCGCCGGTGCTCGTTCTGCGCGATCCCGTCCTTCCGCGGCGCGTTCGTCTCCCGGCGCCCCCCCGAGATCTTGGCCGAGGCCCGTTGGCTCGCCGGCAATGGAGTGCGCGAGCTGGTGCTGGTCAGCGAGAACTCGACCTCGTACGGCAAGGATCTGGGGAACCTGCGGCTGCTCGAGGAGGTGCTGCCCGATCTGGCCGCGACGCCCGGCATCGAGCGGGTCAGGATCAGCTACCTGCAGCCCGCCGAGCTGCGGCCGGGACTGATCGAGGCCATCGCGTCCACACCGGGCGTGGCCCCGTACTTCGACCTGTCGTTCCAGCACGCCAGCGGCCGGGTGCTGCGCGCCATGCGGCGGTTCGGTGACCGGGAGCGCTTCGGGACCTTGCTCGACCAGATCAGGGAGAAGAGCCCGCAGGCCGGCGTCCGGTCTAACTTCATCGTCGGCTTCCCCGGTGAGACCGCCGCCGACCTGGCCGAACTCGAGCTGTTCCTCAGCGACGCCGGGCTGGACGCCATCGGGATCTTCGGCTACTCCGATGAGGATGGCACCGAGGCCGCGTCGCTACCTGACAAGCTGGACGGCGCGGAGATCGCCCGCCGGGTCGAGGAGTTCGCCGCCCTGGCCGACGAGCTGATGTCCCAGCGGGCCGAGAGCCGGCTCGGCGAGAACATCGACGTGCTGATCGAGGAAGAGACAGACGACGGCCGGTACGAGGGCCGGGCCGCCCATCAGGCGCCGGAGGTCGACGGGGTCACGACCATCACCAGCACGGCCACCAGCACGGGCCGGCTCGCGGCCGGTGACATGATCCGCGCCGTGGTGACCGGTTCGGACGGGGTGGACCTGGCGGCGTCCGCAGTGATGGGCGGCGTGAACCTGCGGTGACCCGCGAGGTCGGGCTCTGGAATGTGGCCAATGCCCTCACGTTGGCGCGTATCGTCCTGGTACCTGGGTTCGTCATCTGCCTGCTGGCAGGCGGAACGGCCTGGCGGCTCATCGCGCTGGCCATCTTCTGCATCGCCAGCCTGACCGACCTGCTCGACGGGCGGGTCGCCCGCAGCCGCGGGCTGGTGACCGACTTCGGCAAGATCGCTGACCCGGTCGCGGACAAGGCGCTGACCGGGGCCGCCCTGATCTGCCTGTCCGCGCTCGGCGAGCTGCCGTGGTGGGTCACCGGGGTGATCATGTTCCGGGAGATCGGCGTGACCGTGCTGCGGTTCGCGGTGATCCGCCGGGGCGTGATCGCGGCCAGCCGCGGCGGCAAGGTAAAGACCCTCCTCCAGATCATCGCGATCTGCCTGTACGTGCTGCCCGGCTCGCTCAGCGCGCCCGGGGTCGTGCGCTGGCTCTTCATGGCGGCGGCCGTGGTCGTTACCGTGGTCACCGGCGTTGACTATGTGCTTCAGGCGGTGCGCCTCTATCGTTCAGGACCTGTAAGCCGTTCCGACCTAGGGGAGGCATGAACGTGGTCGTAGGGTCCGGGCCTTCGGGTCCTTCGGGTTCTTCCGCCGGCGAGGCGGCCCGCGACCTGGCGGTGCAGATTCTCGACCGGCTGCGGGCGGGCCGCCAGACGGTCGCCGTGGCCGAGTCGCTCACCGGCGGCCTCGTCGCGGCCGCGCTCACCGACGTGCCCGGCGCGTCCGCGGCCTTCCGCGGCGGAGTGGTCGCCTACGCGACCGAGCTCAAGGCGGGCCTGCTCGGCGTGAACCCGGTGATGCTCGCCCGCCATGGCGCGGTCTACCCGCCGGTCGCCGCGGCGATGGCGGAGGGCGTCAGGACCAGGCTGGGCGCGACCTACGGGGTGGCGACGACCGGGGTCGCCGGGCCTGAACCCTCGGACGGCCAGCCGGTGGGGACGGCGCACATCGCGGTGAGCGCCGCGGACGACACCGTGGTCCGCACCATCGCGCTGGCCGGCGACAGGCACCAGATACGTAGACTGACGGTAGAGCACGCCCTGGGACTGCTGCTCGGCAGGCTCGGGGAAGAGAGTTACTGATTACAGCGTTACGTTGGCAGCGAACACAGGATGGCATGACCTCGCGAACTGACGGTGATGCCAGGTACCGTGGAGGTATTGGCGGTTTGGCCTTGGAAGGGGAGTGCGACTATGGTTCTGCTCCGTCAGCTGCTTGGTGACGTGCTTCGCCGGCTGCGTCTGCGGCAGGGTCGCACGCTGCGCGAGGTCTCCGCTTCCGCGCGCGTGTCCCTCGGTTACCTGTCCGAGGTGGAGCGTGGGCAGAAGGAAGCCTCCTCCGAGCTGCTCGCCGCCATCTGCGGCGCCCTCAATACGCCGTTGTCCCAGGTGTTCCGTGAGGTGTCAGATAACTTTGCCTTGGCCGAGCTGCAGAATGAGCCCGTCCTCAGCATCCCCCGGGAGCCTGGCCTGCGGGTGCCCGCGGACGCGCGCGTCGGCCTGTCCGCTGAGCGTGGCTTCGTTCCGATCAGCACCATCGTTTCCGACGAGGAGCCGTCGCTAGAATTCGCCGACGACCAGTCCGGTTTCGGCACCGCCGATGGCTTCGAAGTCACCGACATGGTGTCGGTCTGACCAGACCTAAGGCGTCAGACCCAGGCGCTGGGGTTTTCCGTCAGGAGGCGGACCATGTCGGGCAGGTTCCGTGACACGATGTCGGCCAGCGTGACCTGTTCCAAGACGGCCCGCTCGTTGGCGCGCAGCGCGATCCACACTTGCTGCAACGGCTCGGCCAGTCCGGGATAGGTGACATTCTCCGGGCGCTCACCACGCACGCCGAGCAACTGGCCGTCGATGGCCCTGATGATGTCCGCCAGCGAAATCTCGGCCGCCGGACGCGCCAGCCAGAAACCGCCGTCCGGTCCGCGCTGGCTCCGGATGAGCCCGGCCCGCCGGAGCTGAGTCAGGATCGTCTCCAGGAACTTGCCAGGTATCTGCTGCGCACGGGCGAGCTGGTCTGCGGTGACGTGACCGCTGCTGGCCGCGGCGAGCTCGATCGAGGCACGCAGCGCATAGTCGGCTCGAGCTGACAATCGCATGATCGTAATTATGCACGTTCCCTACTGCTTTTCTCGCATTAAGAAGCCCCGCACCCTGGATCAGGCCCATGGTCGGGTGCGTCGAGGACCCAGCGCGGAGCCGAGAACCCGGGGAACGGGGGGATGAGGATGCCTTCGGCCAGCTGGCTAGCAGGGGTCGCCACGGAGCGCTACCGGGTTGGTGTCCCGGCTCACCCGAACCCACCACCATATAACTTTAGCAACGTAGATGCTCTAGATTAACTTTAGACACTTGGGCATCTTCGGTAACTCAAGGCTCCAGGCGTTCGTAACATCCAGTGCCCAACGCCTGTAACACAGGACCCCTACCCTCAGTAGCGCTCCTGCTCACCCCAGTAGCACCTGCGCCGGACCTGCGACGGACCTCCGGTAGACCTATATCGCTACCCTGGTGCACGTGCATAATGGGGTGTTAGTGAAGATGCCAATATGGATAAGCTCCCCGTGTCTGAACCTTCACATGTTATGGATTGAGTATTCCGAGGAGGTTTTCGACACGATGAATAGATGGGAGTAGCGGGCTGTGGTGCCCTCAGGAGAAATGCCAGCCGAGCCGGGATCTCGGCGATTCCGGGTGGGCAAGGTGCCTCCGCTCGCCGAGGGTTTTACCGACCGGCCCGATACCGCCCGTGGTGTCGTGGATGCGCTCGTGCCAGGTTCGTCGGTGGCGCTGGTGCCAGGTTCGGCCTTCGCCGAGGGCCAGCAGAACTGGCTGGGTGCCTGCGGCAAGACCCAGGTCGCTGTGGTCAGTGCGGAGTCACTGTGGCGGTCGGGTGCCATCGACCTGCTGATCTGGATCAACGCCACCAGCCGGACGTCGGTACTTTCCGGCTTTGTCCAGGCCTCGGTCCCCGCCACCGGTATTGAGCCGGCCGGTACGGCCGAATCGATCGTGGCGCGCTTCATCAGCTGGCTCGGCGAAACCAGGCAATCGTGGCTGGTGGTGTTCGATGACCTGTCAGAATCGGTCGATCTGGACGGACTGTGGCCCGAGGGACCGGTCGGCCGGGTCCTGGTCACCAGCCCGCACTCCACGGTGGCCGCCGGGCACCGGGGCACGCAGGTCGTCCCGATCGGGTTCTTCAGCGTCCGGGAGGCTCTCAACTGCCTGACGGAACGGCTAAGCGTGAACCCGGCTCAGCGGCACGGCGCCATCGACCTCATCGAAGCCCTCGGCCGCGAGCCGCTGGCGCTCGCGCAGGCCTCCTCGGTGGTCGCGAACTCGACCCTGGCCTGCCGGGATTACCGGGACTATTTCGCCCGCAGACGGCAGCAGATCGGGGTCGCGGCCGGTGAGGTGCCGTCGGCCGCCGCGGTCACCTGGACGCTGTCCCTGGGACAGGCGGAATCGCTGCTGCCGGGTGATTCGGTCCGGGCGATGCTGGTCCTGGTCGCGCTGCTCGACGGCCACGGGATTCCGGGAGCAATGTTCAGCACGTCGGCCGTGGCCAGGTACCTGGGCGCAGCCGTGACCCCGTTCTCTACCGCGGTCGACAGCAAGCCGGCCTGGGACGCGCTGCTCGCTATCGAGCGGGCCGGCCTGATCACCATCAACCGGGCCGAAGCACCCCCCACGATCCTGATGAGCTCGGTGCTCCAGGGGGCGATCAGGCTGGCGGCGCCCGCCCAGGTCCAGGACCCCGCGGCCCGGACCGCCGCGAGCGCGCTGCTGGAAGCGTGGCCGATCGAGGAGCCGCAGCCGTGGACGGCGGAAAGCCTCCGGGGCAATGCGGCCAGCTTGCAGGGCTCGGCCACCGACGTGCTGTGGGCCGACGGATGCCACCCGCTGCTGCTGCGAGCCGGCCGTAGCCTCGACGGCGCCCGTATGGTCGGGCCGGCCGTCGAGCATTGGCGGGACCTAGCCGCCCGTTGCGACAGCAAGCTGATCCCTGGCCATCCCGACACTCTGGTGGTGGCCGCTCATCTGGCGGCCGCCTACCTGGCGGCGGGGTACGCGGCCGACGCGGTCACCTGGTATCAACGGGTGCTGGCCGAGCGGGGCCGCGAGCTTGCCGCCGGACACCCCGCCATCATCGCGGCGCGGGTCAACCTCGGCCGGGCCCTGATCATGGCGGGGGAGCCCGGCGACGCGGTGTCCGTCTTGCACCGCGCGGTCAACGAGTGCGAGCAGTTCCGCGGACCCGGCCACCCGGACACCCTGAACGTCAGTGACGAGCTCGCCTCCGCCTACCTGGCCGCCGGCGATACCGCGGAGGCGATCCGGCTGCTGGCCCGAACGCTGGGCGATCGCGAGCGGACGCAGGGCACGCGCGATACCGAGACCATGGCCACCCGGGACCGTCTCGCCGCGGCCTGCTTGGCCGGAGGCAAGATCAAGGACGCGGTCTCGCAATTCAAGCGGGTGCTGTCCGACCGCGAGAAGGTGCTCGGCCGCGACCATGCGGACACGATTGCGGCCGCCGCGAACCTCGCCGCCGCGTATCAGGCGGCCGGAAGGATGCCCGCCGCGATGCAGCTCACCGAGCAGTGCTGCGCGGATTCGGAGCGGGTCCTCGGTCCTGAGCACGTCGACACGCTGGCCCGCCTGGCGAACCTGGCGCACCTGTACTATGCCGTCGGCCGGGTAGGAGACGCGGTGGCCCTGCTCCGCGACACCGCCGTGCGCTGTGACCGGGTCTTGCCCGCCGGGGACCCGCTGACCCGTGCCGTCCGGCAGAGCCTCGCTAACCTCGGGGAGAGCTGACCCCTCCAGGCCATGCCGGTCATACCGAATCGGACTTAAGGTACTATAACTACATTTATGTCTCAAAATCGGCAATAAGCCACATTCCGTGGACTAACATAGTAAAATACCGATTTTTCCCTCTAAATAAGAACCCGCGTGCGCCGACCGGTTACCTATTAGAGTGAGGTGGCAATGTGATTTCAGGTGCAGGACAGGCTGCCGGGAAGGGGCGCTATGTCGGTTCCGTCGCCGTATCGGCTCTGGGTCGCCCTTGAAGCCGAGCGCGCCGATCCCGAAGTGGCCGGGCATTATCGGTCTCACATCATGCGCTACATCGCGCGCATGACTCCCGTCACCGGCTGGATGTGATAGGGCATGCTGGCCGCAATCTTGATTGCTGTCCTGGTCATCATCGTCGCCTTGCTTGTAGTCGGGGACTTTTCCAGGACTGAGCGCGAGAGTTTGTACACCTCTGACGACCGGCGGGCGAATGACCCCAGCCCAAGGACCATCGGAGAGGCTCACGACGGCTCTGCGTTCCTCCGGGAACCCGCCGGGTACGGGGTACCTGCCGCTGGGCAAGAGGCCGCCCCAGGCCCGCGCCCCGGCGGCGTCAGCCCGTCAGCCGGAAGCCACCAGCGTTCACGCAACGGCAGGTCGGCCGGGCATAGCGGATCGCGCCATGGGCTGAAAAATTGGCAAGTCCGCTCGCGTTTGTTGCTGCTCGTGATCATTCCTGCCGTCGCCGTCGCCGTCGTTGCGTTCTGTGTTGTCCGCATTGCCGATGCCACCCGAAGCGCGTCGATCCACCCGTCGGGCAGTTCGGTACGCGAGAGGGATATTTTGTCGGCGATCGCGGTCAGCGTGGTGGCGATTATCGTCCTGGCGCTGGCGTTGTGGTTGACCGCGGTCATAGCTAGGTCCGTCCTGAAGCCGATACGCAAACTTCGGGCCGGTGCGCTGGAGGTGGCCGAGGTCCAGCTGCCTGATGAGATCCGCCGCGTCAGCGAGAACAATGGCGAGGGCGTGCCGTCCGACGTGGAACCCATCGATGTGGATTCCTCCGACGAGATAGGTGAGGTTGGGCGCGCGTTCAACCACATGCGCAGCGAAATGTTGCGGCTGGCGGCCAACGAGGCAGCACTCCGCGGCCGGCTCGACGCCATGTTCGTGAACCTTTCCCATCGGAGCCAGTCCCTGGTGGAACGCCAGATCCGGCTCATCGAGCACCTTGAACAGGGGGAGCAGGACAGCGAGCGCCTGGCGAACCTGTTCAAGATGAATCGCATCGCGAGCCGCATGCACCGCAATTCGCAGAACCTGCTGGTTCTGGCCGGTCACGAGGTGCCCAGCGACTGGAACCAGGCGATTGCGCTTGCGAATGTGATTAGGGCCGCGGCGTCCGAGGTCGAGGACTACGAACGTATCTCGCTGACTGCGCAGCCGGACATCGCGGTGTGCGGACCCGCCGTCAACGACGTAGTGCACCTGCTCGCCGAGCTGATCGAGAACGCAACGTCGTTCTCCGCGGGGGACATGCAGGTCGATATCTCTGGACGCCTGCTGACCAGCGGCGGCGCCTTGATCGACATCACCGACCGGGGTGTCGGAATGGCCGCGAAAGAGCTGGCGTATGCGAACTGGCGGCTGGAACACCCGCCGGCGCCGGATATCAATGTCCCCAAGTGGATGGGTCTGTTCGTGGTCGCCAGGCTCGCGGCGCGGCATGGCATCAGGGTCCGATTGCAACAGGCGGATTTCGGTGGTCTCACGGCCCTGACCTGGCTCCCCGGTGAACTCCTCACGGACCAAGGCGCGGCTCCGCCGTCGAGGCTCAGCAGTTTCGGCAGCGCCGGATCGAGGCGGCGTTCGCCTGAGCCGGGGTTGGCTGAGCCAAGGTTGGCTGAGCCGGGGTTGCCTGAGCCGGGGTTGCCTGAGCCGAGGTTGGCTGAGCCGGCCGCGACGAGGTCGCCGGAGTTCGTGCCACCGCGCGAGGATGTCCGGCCCGCGCCGCTCGGCCGGCGGTTGATACCTGATGCAGGCCGACCGCCTGGCTCCACAGCTAGCGGCCCGCGGCCGGTGTTCCAATCCGGACCGCCTGGCTCCACAGCCAGCGGCCCGCGGCCGGTGTTCCAATCCGGACCGCCTGCGACCGTCGTGCCGTCCGGCTCCGGGCTACCAGACCCGGCGGGCGAACGTGCTGGCGTCTCTGGCCAGCAGGCGCACGCCCTCGGCGACGAGGACCCCTCCGGCGGAACCTTCGCTGCCGCCCCGCTATCCGGCCGCGCCCCGCAGTGGCGGAGCGAGACGTCTCAGCCCACCAGTACTCCGGTGGCCACTCAGGCGTCCTCGGTTCAAGAGAAGAGTTCCGCCGAGGGCGGCGTGATCGTACCGCCCGCGGAAAGCCCCTCGGAGACGCGCAGGCTGCCTATCTTCGACGCGGTCGAGTCGAACTGGTTCAGGGGTGGTCGCGAGGCGCCAAGCAACCCCTCCGGTCTCACCGCCGCGTCCGGAATCCGCTGGTCGTCACCGGCAGACGAAGGCTGGAATGCCGCGGAGGCGGTAGATTCGCCGTCCTCGGGCGGCGCGACGCCAGCGGGGCTCCCGAAACGGCTGCCGAACGCTAACCTGGTCCCCGGCGCCATCCCGGGCACGGAACCCGTCTTGCCAAACCGGTCAGCTGCCGCGGCCAGGGACCGGCTCGCCGGATTCCAGCGAGGTGTCGGCGAAGCCAGGGCCGTGGCCAGCGAAACGGCAAATCCTGACGGAGAAGGCGACTCCTGACGCGTCTTTGGCTGCGAACGTTACGGTGGCAATTCGCCGTCCTTGTCACCTGATGCCAGGTTTTGACCGTATGGTTTGCAAGTGACCAAACTGAGGGCTGTGCAACCCGGTGTAACATGCGCCTGGCCGCGGAGCAGATGCTCCGGCCTACTGGCCCATAAGCACCGGAACCCGAATAACGTGAGACGCTTCTCTTTCTTGCCTGCGACCACTAATTCGCACGAGCCACACCACGACTGGAGAACAGGATGACGGATCGACCCGTAGCTGCCGTCCCAGGAATGACATCGTCGCCGCCGGCCCGGCTCGAGCCGGATGCGATCGGGGCAGCCCAGGACACGATTATCGGCATGGCCAACTCGGCCCCGACCGTATCGACGGCGCTGACGCTGGCCTCACTGACCGCGGTGGCCGCCTACGCCGTAGGACCTGTCATTATCCTGACCGCGATACCCATGCTCATCATCGCCAACGCGTATCGCCGACTGAACCTGTGGAACGCCAACTGCGGCGCTTCCTTCGAATGGGTCGGCCGCGCGATCAACCCGTACCTTGGTTTCCTCACCGGCTGGCTGATGATCGCGGGCAGCCTGGTCGGGGCGGTCTCCGGCGTCGTGATTCTCGCCCCGTCGGTCCTGGCCATCTTCAACTCCTCCACCACCAGCACCTGGCCCAATATCCTCATCGCCACCGCCGTCATCCTGGTCATGCTGGTGATCGCTGTGGTGGGCATCAAAATCACCGCGCGGACCCAGGTCAGCATGGCCATCATCGAGTACACGATTCTCCTCGGCTTCGCCATTACGGGCTTCGTGCTGGTGCTCAGCCATCATCACGGCACCTTCCCGATCACCAAGGGCTGGCTGAGCCCCAGCGGAATCGGAGGGAAGGGCAGCCTGGCGTCGGGGTTCCTGATTGCCGTGTTCATGTACACCGGCTGGGACGCCACCGTGTACGTCAACGAGGAAGTGAAGCACCGGCGGCGCAACCCGGGCCGGGCCGCCGTTTACGCGGTCGGTTTCCTCGCCATCATCTACACCGTGTCTGAGATGGGCCTGGCCGGGACCGTATCGCCGGCCGCACTGCAGGCCAACTCGGCAGACGCGCTCGTCTACATCGCGCAAACCCTGGGCGGCGGCTGGTGGGCCAAGGTGATGGCCCTGTCCCTGGCCCTGTCGGTGATCGCCTCCACCGGGGTCGCCGTCGTGGTCATAGCCCGGATGGTCTACGGGATGGCGAGTCACCGGGTGCTGCCGCCGGTCCTGGGCAACGTGAACCGCCGCTTTTCCACCCCCGCGGTCGCCAGCATCGTCGTCGGCACGATCCTCATCGCGGCCACCTGGATATACCTGCTCTCCAGCTCGATCGCGAACGTTTTCAGCGATGTGATCGACGTGACCGGCCTGCTGTATGCCGCTTTCTACGTCCTCACCGGACTGGCTGCCATCGTGTACTACCGGCGCCGCGTCTTCAGCAACGCCTGGGACGCGCTGCTGGTCGGCATCCTGCCCCTCGCCTCGTGCGCATTCCTGGTCTGGATCGTGGAAAAGTCGCTGTCGACCGCGCCGGCCTCGCAGGTCTGGTCAATCGTCGGCATCGTCGCGGCCGGCGTGGTCCTGATGCTCGTCGCTCGTTTCGTCCTGCGGTCGACGTTCTTCCAGATCCCGCTTGAGAGCGCCCCCAAGGAGGCCTGACACGAGTGCTCTGGCTAAGGCCGGACGTAGTCGATGACCTCAACGAGGCGGTAGCCAGCTACTGGCGGGCCATCGACCCGATGCTGCCCGCACCCGGCGACCTTCCGGCCGGGTGCGGGGGGTCGCTGGTGGTTCCCGGGACGAACGGCCGTCCGGCGGGGATCGGCCTCTGCCGTCACAGGCACATCGCGGACGACATCCTGGATCAGGTCTGGGGCACGATAACCCGGCTCGACCTCACCCCGCGGCTGCGCACCTCCGCCGCCCTTGATGAGTTGCTCGGACAGTGGCGCGACCACCTCGCCGCCCTGCCGGAGGCAAGCGGGGAGGATTCTGCGGCGATGATCAACTGGCCGTCCCGTGACATCAGCGGCGTCAATGCCCTGCTGAAACACGGGATGCAGCCGCTGACCGTGATCGCGGTGCGTCCCGCCCGTCACACGATCCTCGCCGAAGACGCTATGCCTCCCCGGTCGGCGGGTACCTCCCCGGGTGTGCTCATCCGCGAGGCGAGACCGGACGATCTCGATGCCGCGGCCGAGCTTGAGATGGGCGTGATCCGGTACGACGCGCACTTCGGCACGGCCATCATCCGCCCGGCCACCGAGGCGCTTGTCCGCGAGGACACCCACAAGATGCTGACCGAGTGGCCGGGCTGGGTCTGGGTGGCGGAACGGGACGGCCGGCTCGTCGGGCTCGTCCACGTCCAGCCGCCGCCATCCTCGGATTGGATCGCGGTCATGACCCGTCCAGGCACCACGGCCTACCTGCAGACGATGTTCGTGGGGCCAGATGAGCGCGGCTCCGGCCTGGGCGCGGCGCTGGTCAAGCGCGCTCATGACGAGCTCGACGCCCGCGGCATCTCGACCACGCTGCTGCACTACAGCCAGCTGAACCCGCTGTCCGTGCCGTTCTGGAGCAGGATGGGATACCGGCCGCTGTGGACCGTCTGGGAGGCACGTCCGGCCGCCGCTCTACGGCCTTAACCCGGCGCCTCGACGTGGCCCCGAGCCCGTCCCCGCACTGCTAGCCGCGCCTGGCGTCCCTGGGTCCTCTCGTGCCAGAAGAACCACTAAACATACAGAGCATCCTTAGTATGGTTCCGAGTTTTGGCGTGACGAGCTAGCGAACGGGAGCCACCACCTTGGACGACCGGACCTTCGACGAGCGTTACCGGCTCTGGGCCCAGCGTTCTGGCGAGCTGTTCACCGAGGCCAGCCGCTACATTCCCGGCGGCGCCGGCAGCAGCGCGCGTACCGTGAAGTTCGGCTGGAAGCCATACCCCCCGTTCCTGGCCGAGGGTCTCGGGTCCCGGGTCCGCGACGTCGACGGGCATTCCTACGTCGACTACCTGCTGGGCCTGGGCCCGATGATCCTGGGCCACCGGCACCCGGCCGTGACCCAGGCTGTCACCAGAGCCGTCACCGAGCTGGGCACCTGCTTCGGCCTGCCGTATGAGCTGGAGATCGAGGCGGCCCGCAAGGTCACCGAGGCGGTGCCTGGGGTGGACCTGGTCCGGTTCTCCAACTCCGGCAGCGAGGTCGTCGGCACCGCCGTCCGGCTGGCCCGCGCGCACACCGGCCGCCGGCTGATCATCCGCTTCGAGGGGCACTACCACGGCTGGCAGG
>Ga0302178_10000255_pt1 | contig 50199 bp, 47 predicted proteins | sample I_Palsa_E1_3_FD_198790 | JGI IMG/M metagenome (GOLD analysis project Ga0302178, IMG submission 198790) | Peat permafrost microbial communities from Stordalen Mire near Abisko, Sweden - I_Palsa_E1_3 | ecosystem: Environmental > Terrestrial > Soil > Palsa > Peat permafrost | place: Sweden...
GGCGACGGTGAACCCGGCGCGAAAGCTATTTGGCTCGGCCTCAAAGAAGTTCATGTCGCGGCAAAAACCTTGCGGCTACTACGCTCGGACGGCAATGCCGGAACTTGTGTATAAGCCGATGGGTTGACGGTCCGTGATCTCAATTTTTCACGATCGCAGCGGGGCAGTGCGTGGGCTGAAAAAATTCAAGAGATGGATTACTTGTCCCGGGACAAGAAATGTGCCGTGGAGGACACTCATGAGTATATAAATGAAAATGGCATGCTGGCATACAAGACCACGGCCAAATTGCCGCTGCTCGGTATTCGTGGCAATGTGCTCGGCATTGTCACGTTCAGTTGGGAACTGACTCACCGCTTATCCCATCGTTTGCTTTACAGGCTGTACAAAAATAACTACGGCAAGAAAATCGCCGCTAAGAAATTCTTGCACCATTTAGAGATCGAATCCTGGTTCTACGTTCCTCCCACCGAGGCGGAGTTATTGGCCCTGATCGAACGCGCCGCAGGCAAGGTCGACAAGGAAATCGCCAGAGCGCACGGCGTCTCGACCAGAACGATAGAAACACATTTCGTCAATCTTCGCGCCAAATTAAAAGGTGAGGTCTTGCCTGACATCATTTTCCGTCTCAGGAATCCTAGCTATACGATCAATAGCATTTAAATTTAACCCTGCGGTTGAAACTCATTCGGCCACGGATCTGCATGGTAGTGGGCGAAACTCACATTGAGCTTATGATTTGCCGGCAATGCGATAGTCGTCTTGAGCGCACGTGGTTTCCGGTCATAAATGTTGAGGCGTGTGCTTTGGGTCGTGTACGAAGAAAATGGTCGAAGCACGATACAACTATGAAATTGAGGGGTATATGTCGCACCACAAGCAGTTTTACATTGATGGCAGTTGGGTGGAGCCGATATCCACGCACGATTTCAATGTCATTGACCCCTCGAATGAGGAAGCATTTGCAACCATTTCCTTCGGCACGAAGGCGGACGTCAACAAGGCGGTGATTGCGGCCAAACGAGCTTTCCAGGCATTCAGATTCGCAACGCGGGCTGAGCGCATCGAGCTACTGGAAGCAGTGTTCGCAGTCTATAAGAAAAGGGGGCGCGATCTGGGTCTTGCTGTATCGCGCGAGATGGGGGCGCCGCTGCAGTTTGCACTCGATGCACAGGTCGGCATCGGCGCAGCTCATCTGAAAAAAATGATCGCGATCCTAAAGACCTATCCATTCGAATTCAACAAGGGGTCGGCGCTTATTGCGAAGGAGCCAGTCGGAGTTGTCGGTATGATTACGCCATGGAACTGGCCGCTCAATCAGATTACCTGCAAAGTAGCGCCGGCGTTGGCCGCCGGTTGCACCATGGTATTGAAGCCAAGTGAGGTAACGCCACTCGACGCGATTATTTTCGCAGAGATCATGGATGAGGCAGGTGTGCCGCCTGGCGTCTTCAATCTCGTCAACGGCAATGGTCAAGACGTCGGACAAGCACTTGCCAGTCATCCGGACGTGGACATGATGTCCTTCACGGGATCGACGCGGGCTGGCGTTCTCATTGCCAAGGCCGCTGCCGATACGGTCAAAAGAGTCCAGCAGGAGCTCGGCGGAAAATCCGCCAACATCCTTTTTCCCGACGTCGATTTCGATCAAGCAGTCACCAAAGGCGTCGCAGGCTGTTATATCAACAGTGGGCAGTCATGCAATGCGCCGACGCGTATGTTCGTTCCCGTTGACCGGCAGACCGAGGCAATTGCGATCGCCAAGCGAGAGGCCGAGACTTATGTGGTCGGCCCGGCGAACGCCGCCGATACGACTATGGGGCCGGTGGCCAGTCAGGCTCAATACGACAAAATTCAGATGCTGATTGAGAGTGGTATCAAGGAGGGCGCAACACTTGTGACCGGAGGTCTCGGGCGCCCGGCCGGTCTTAAACAGGGCTATTACGTCAAGCCGACCGTTTTTGCCAATGTGACGCCCGAGATGCGTATTGCGCGTGAGGAGATCTTCGGACCCGTCCTCTCTATTCTGAGTTACGAGACGCCTGAGCAGGCGATCGCTCTGGCCGAGGATACGCGCTATGGCCTGGCGGCCTACATCCAGACCCGTGATCTGGTGTACGCCCGGCGAGTCGCGCGCCAGCTCCGCACCGGCAATGTTTATATCAACTATCCGGCATGGGACGTAGGCATCGCATTCGGTGGTTATAAACAGTCGGGTAACGGTCGAGAGTGCGCCGAGTTCGGTTTGGAGGATTACCTCGAAATTAAAGGCATTCTTGGCTATGAGGTTGCTTGAGCTGCTAGCCCATCGGGTTATCTGAACACTCTAACGGATTGCAATCATCGCGGTAGCACACGCCATCATCGCTGCGGCTGTACGATTGGCCGTTCCCACCGCGCTACGGCTTTTCAGCAGTAGCGCGCACGCGACGCAAGGAACGACCTGCCAAAGTCGACGGAAATCAGCACCACAAACATCGTCAAAGTGAGTTGCCCCGATTCAAAAACGCCCACATGCGAATGATCAACGCCATTCGAGTTCAACGCTGCGGATCGGCGGTAACCCCGCGGATACAGCAAGGGGACAGTCATCATAGCTTTTGGATCGTATTTCAGTGTTCCCTCTTGATCGCCGCGTGACCGCGTGATGCAGTAGGTACGTTGACTATTTCGGTTGCATCGGCCGCCAGCTTTCCATGCACGACAAGGAGCATCTCCGTTTTGGATGCGTTTAGATTTGCAACGACGAAAATCTTGATAGGATAAGTGCATCCCGCCCCTGGCAGGGCGCTGTCCACTTCATCCTGAGACGAGCCGAACCCTTGGGCGCTTTTCGTTTACAGCCAGGAGATATTTAGGGGCGCAATTCGGCAAGGCCGGCCCGAGATGTCGAGACGGCCTCGCTGCAACTAAGCCTCTAAGCCTGCGGCGCCCGCGGCTTACGCGGCGCATTCTGCATAGCCAGATCATAAAGCCAGCGCGGCGTCACATGCAGCAAGGCCGAGACAATACGCATCGGCCAGGGCAGTACGGCAAAACGCGCGCGCCGTAAGATCACGCCAGCGGCTTTGGCCGCAAAGCGATCGGCATCCATCAAAAAAGGCATGGGGAACGGGTTGCCGTCCGTCATCGGCGTGCGGATATAGCCGGGCGCAATGGTCACGACGCTGATGCCCGCAGGACGTAATTCAACTCGCAGGCTTTCGAGATAGCGCATGGCGGCTGCTTTGGACGCGCTATAGGCACCGTGTCCGGGCAGACCGCGCACACCGGCCACGCTGCCGATGCCGACCAGGGTGCCGTGGCGGGCCATGCTCATATTGTCGATAAATGGCTCGAAGGTGGCCACCATGCCGAAGTAATTGGTGTCCATCACCGCGCGAAAGGTGTCGAGATCGCCGCAACCGGTTAAGGCGCCCGTGCTGATTCCGGCATTGGCAATCACGATATCCGGTACCCCAAAGCGCGCGGTGAAGGCGCGGGCGGCCACATGCATCGAGTTGGGTTCGCAGACGTCGGCCGGTAATACCGCGATGCTGGCTTGCGGGTAGCTTTTGGCGCAGGCCTCGGCGAATGCTTCCAGCGTCTCGGCGCGTCGCGCCACCAGGCCTAATTGCGCGCCTTGGGCCGCGTAATGGCGGGCCAGGGCTTGGCCGATGCCGCTGGAGGCGCCGGTCAGGAAGACTCTAAGCGGCCGCGCGCCGGGGATCGGGCGCGGTGCGCCCGGCTCCGCTTGCGCGGCGTGCTTCACTTCGTCATTCACTTCATGGGTCACTGTGCGCGCTTACAGTTTTTTCGCGCGAATTTGCGCAACTAAATAGTCCAGCACTTGAAGCGTTCCCGGCAGGCTATTGGTCTGCGCCGGCGACGTTTCATATTTGCCCTGGATGGCCAGCGTCGGCACGGCATCGATTTTATAGTCGGTCAGCAACTTGGCGTCGCGTTGCAGCAAGCTGTTGGTGCCAAACGACTCATAAGCTGCTTTATATTTTTGCGGATCGACGCCATTTTTTTGCAGGAAATCGGCTTGCGCTTGTTCAGTCATCAAATAATCGTGATTTTCATGAATTTCATGAAACACGACAGGCGTCAGCTTACCGGCAAGGCCTAATGCATCGAGGGCATGGAACATTTTTGAATGCGGCACAAAGCGATCATCAAACGCTACCGGGACGCGCTTAAAGACAACGTCAGGGGCTTGTCGTTTGAGCCATGCTTCCAGCAAGGGGTTGAATTCGTTGCAATGCGGGCAGCCATACCAGAAAAACTCGGTGATTTCGATTTTTCCGGGCGGCGAATCGATCGTTTGGGGGCTGTTCAACACCAGATAGTCGGTACCGGCGACAGGCGCCGCGGGTGATGCTTGTGCTGCACTAGCGATTAAACCAAGGAAAAGAAATGCGGCGCTGAGAAATTTTTTCATGTCGAGAGGATGGGTTGGCGACGTAAGGTAAAAGTTGGACGCAGCGCCCACTGCAATACCGGGTCTGTTGAATGCGGACTCCCGGAGCCGTTTGCGCTAGGCATAAGACTGAATCACCTGAACTTGGTTCCGAAGCGCCGCACAAATAGTGCCGCGCTTCGGCTCAAACATTTATTGCTTGGTAAAACGAATTACGGCGGAATCGACGCCCGCATTCGAGAGTTGCTGACGCGAGTTGTTCATCTCATCGAACTTCGCAAACGGGCCAATGCGTACCCGGTAATACGTTACGCCACCGCTATCGCGCTGAGTAACAGAAGACTCAAAGCCTTGTAAGGCCAGCTTGGCGCGCTCTTGCTGGGCATCTTGCGAGGATTTGTACGCGCCAATCTGCAGGAAAAAACCGGTGTTGGCATCGGTCGCGGCGGACACCTCAGGCACGGTCGGAGTTGGCGTCGATTGCGCTTGCGTGGGCGGCGCCGGCACAGGTGCCGTGGTGCTCAGCGCATGGGTGCTGGGTGGAGCGGTTACCGCGGGCGACTGCACAGGCGCGGGTGTTGCAGCCGGTACTTCGACGATCTGCGGTTCTTTGAACAAGCCCGACTGAGCGGCGGGTTTGGCATCTGCCGCAGGCGCGGTATTGTCCGGCGCCGGCCCCGTGGCTACGCCAGGCGATTTGCCTTGCAGGATGCGGTTGGGGTCGAACTGGCCGAGGGGCGCGATCACCGAGGCGCTTGCCGAGGTGTCGCCGGCCGCGCCACCCTTGGCCACGAAGGGAGTAGGGGAGCGGGTGATATACAGCGCCACGACCACGGCGATGCTTAGCGCGACGATCAGTCCGAGTACAAAGCCTAGGAACGTGCCGCCGGTTTGTCGTGAAAGATGACGCTGTGAAATACCGGGCTGCCGATTGCTTTTTGCCATTACGTTAGTCACCACTGTGCGTCAACTGAATAGGCCGATTATAGCGGTCGCGTGATTACATCTTGTTCGGAGCGGAAACACCGAGCAAAGCCAAACCGTTTTCCAGCACCTGACGGGTTGCCGCAAGCAGCGCCAAACGCGCCAACTTGATGGTTTCATCGTCGACCAAAACGCGTTGCGCATTGTAGAACGAGTGGAACTCTCCAGCCAGATCGCGCAGATAAAATGCGACTGCGTGAGGCGCCAACTCATCGGCTGCACGGGTCAGCATATCCGGATATTCGGCCAGTTTCTGCATTAAGGACATTTCGTGCTCGCCGGCCAGCGGTGTCCGGTCGACCTGATGCAGGTCCAGCTGCGAGCCGCCCCATTGCGTCAGGATCGAACAGATGCGCGCATGGGCGTACTGCACGTAATACACCGGGTTCTCGTCGTTTTGCTTGAGCGCCAGGTCGATGTCGAAGACGAACTCGGTGTCGGCTTTGCGTGAAATCAGGAAGAAGCGCACCGCATCGCGTCCGCGCCGCAGCATATCGGCTTGAGTGGCCGCGTCGAGCTCGGGGCGCGCCGTGCCGTCCGCTTGGTCGTTGGATGGATCGGTCAGTCCGCCGGACCATTCGATCAGATCGCGCACCGTGACATAGCTGCCGGCCCGCTTGGAAATTTTCACTTCCTGGCCATTGCGCATCACCGTGACCATCTTGTGCAGGATGTAATCGGGGTAGCCCACCGGAATGCCCAGGCCCATGCCTTGCAGGCCGGCGCGCACGCGCGCGATGGTGCCATGATGGTCGGAACCTTGGACGTTGATGACCTTGGTAAAGCCGCGTTCCCATTTGGTGACGTGATAGGCGACATCCGGCACGAAATAGGTATAAGTGCCGTCGGTTTTGCGCATCACGCGGTCTTTATCGTCGCCGTCGTCGGTGGTGCGCAGCCACAGCGCGCCATCCTGCTCGTAAGTGCGGCCGGCCGCCACCAGCGCCTTGACGGTTTTTTCGACCCGGCCTTCGGCGTACAGCGACGATTCGAGGTAATAACGGTCGAATTTAACGCCAAAAGCCAGCAAATCGCGATCTTGTTCGCGGCGCAGGTAGGCTACGGCGAAGAGGCGGATCGATTCCAGGTCGTCGGCGTTGCCGGCGCCTTGCACGGCCACGCCGTCGCTGGCGGCCACGGTGACGCCTTGTAGGTAATCGTTGGCGATTTCGGCGATATAGCCGCCGTTATAGGCGTTTTCCGGCCAACCCGGCTCGCCGGGCTTGATGCCGCGCGCACGCGCTTGCACCGATAAGGCCAGATTGTTGATCTGCACCCCGGAGTCGTTATAGTAAAACTCACGGATCACGTCCCAGCCCTGTGTCGCCAGTACCGCTGACAGCGAGTCGCCAAGCGCTGCTTGACGGCCGTGGCCGACATGCAGCGGGCCAGTCGGGTTGGCCGAGACAAATTCAACCAGCACGTGTTTGCCGTCTGCACCATGGGTGCGGCCGAACGCGGTTTGTTCGGCGAAAATAGCCGAGATGACCTCTTGCTTGGCCGAGGCCGCGAGACGCAGGTTGATAAACCCAGGACCCGCCACTTCGACCGCATCGATCAGTCCGCGGGCGTTGGGGTGCGCTAGCACGGCATCGGCGAGTTGCTGGGCCAACTGGCGCGGATTGGCGCGCAGCGGCTTGGCCAGTTGCATGGCGAGATTGCTGGAAACATCACCGTGAGCGGCGATTTTCGGGCGTTCCAGCGCGATCACGGGCTGGATTGGCGCGCCCTCGGGCTGCGACGTTGTGCTAAGCAAACCGGCAACGGCGTCGGCGAGGATGGCTTCGATAATCTGTTTGTGTGCTGGCAGCATGCGTAACGATCCGAGCGATCAAGTGTCGCATGCGCCACGCAAACCCGGTGAAACGCGTAAGCCGCACATGAACCGATCGCGGTAGTTAAATAAGACTTAATATTTAAGCGGAGAAACTTTTTTACAGCGCTAGTATGGTGTTGTTGGCGTGCCCTTGGTTTTCACCCAGGGTGCGCTAGCCAAGTAAGCGGGCGCACCACAGCGTCGGGCTTGCTCAATACTCACCGGAGAGCCAGTGTACGCCCTCCAGCCAAGCGCTGAGAGTAGGGCATTTTAACAGGTGCTATGATACAGACAGAGTTTATTCGCGAGCGGCCACTGTCTGCAGAGCAAACGCTGTATTGTGCCAGCCGGGTTTTTCGGACCATTCGGCCTTGCATGGCCGGCCCGTGATACCTGCGCTGCTACTGCAGTCCGGCCGCCGCCAGTCAAAAAACCAGGACATTCTTATGCTGATAACCTTTAAATCGCCCGCTTCGCCGGATGTCATGATGCTCGAAAACCTTGCCCAGCATCTGCTCGGCATTGCCGGTAAAAGTCTGGGACAGCGTGGCGTGATTACCCACGAAGAATTGCCGGACGTGATCGCCAAGCTGGAAGCCGCGGTCAGTGCCGATAAGCAGAACAATGCCGAGCACAATTTGCATCATGGCCCGGACGGCCACGATCACGAAAACGAGATGCCGGTGGGCTTGGCGCAACGCGCCTTTCCGTTCCTGGACATGCTGCGCGAGTCGCACAAACAGCACGCCAATATTTTGTGGGGGGTTTGACGTAACGTGCGCGGCGCCCCGCCAAGCGGGGCAAACCAGCGGCACCCCCGCTGTGGTGCGGGGTATGCCTGCTTTTTTGTCGATCTGGGCTAGCCGCGATCGACACGCTAGCTACAACGAAGGCGCCAAAGCGCGCCGCGCATCGCTCGGTGTCAAGCCGCTGCGGCTGGTGTAATCCTCCAACTGGTCCTGGCTGATCTTGCCGACCGAAAAATACGTGCAGTCCGGATGGGCCAGATAAAAACCCGACACGCTGGCCGCCGGCATCATTGCCAGCGATTCGGTCAGGGTCATGCCGATTTCCTCGCAGCGCAAAATCTCGAACATCTCACGCTTGACCAGGTGGTCCGGGCAGGCCGGATAACCGGGGGCCGGACGGATACCTTGGTATTTCTCGCCGATGAGCGCTTCGGTCGGTAGATTTTCGTCCGCGGCATAGCCCCACAGTTCGCGCCGCACGCGCTCATGCATGCGCTCGGCGAAGGCTTCGGCAAAGCGATCCGCCAAGGCCTTGAACATGATGGAGCTGTAGTCGTCCTGATCTTTTTGGAACTGCGCTTCCTTGACCTCGACGCCGATCCCGGCAGTAACCGCAAACAGGCCGATATAGTCGGCAATGCCGGTTTCCTTGGGGGCGATAAAATCGGCCAGCGAACGGTTCGGGCGAGGCACGCCGTCGATAATTGGGCGCTCGCCCTGCTGGCGCAGATTGCGCCAGGTCATCGCGACTTCGGTGCGGGTATCGTCGGTGTAGATTTCGATATCGTCGTGGTTGACGGTATTGGCGGGCAGGAATGAAATTACGCCATTGGCCGTCAGCCAGCGTCCCGAGATCATGCGCGCAAGCATGGTTTTGGCGTCGGCAAACACGCGCCGTGCCGCCTCGCCGACAATTTCGTCATTCAGGATAGCTGGATAGGGGCCTGCCAGATCCCAGGTCTGGAAGAACGGGCCCCAGTCGATGTAATTCGACAATTCGTTCAAGTCGAAATTTTTAAAGATGCGGCGCCCGATAAATTTCGGTTTGACCGGCTGATAGGTCGACCAGTCGATTGGGGTCTTGTTGGCGCGTGCAGTCGCCAGCGACACCATGGGCAGTGCTTTTTTATTGGCGTGCTGCTCGCGCACCCGGTCGTAATCGGTTTTCAGGTCGGCCAAATATTTCGCCGCGCCATCGTCCGACAACAGGCTCGATGCGACCGACACCGAGCGCGACGCGTCCGGCACATAGACCACCGGGCCGTCATAATGGGGCGCAATCTTGACGGCTGTATGCACGCGCGAGGTGGTCGCGCCACCAATCAACAGTGGGATTTGACGGCTGCGGAAATAGTCGTCGCGCTGCATTTCGGACGCGACATAAGCCATTTCTTCGAGGCTGGGCGTGATCAGACCTGATAAGCCGATAATGTCCGCGCCTTCGGCTTTGGCGCGGGCCAGAATCTCGGCGCATGGCACCATCACGCCCATATTGACGACTTCGAAGTTATTGCACTGGAGCACGACGGTGACAATATTCTTGCCGATATCATGCACATCGCCTTTGACGGTCGCGATAACGATTTTGCCTTTGGCTTTCACGTCGTCGCCGGCGGCTTCCATGCGGGATTTCTCTTCTTCGATGTAGGGCAGCAAATGGGACACGGCCTGCTTCATCACGCGCGCCGATTTCACGACTTGCGGCAGGAACATCTTGCCGGCGCCGAAGAGATCGCCGACCACATTCATACCGTCCATCAACGGGCCTTCAATTACCTGGATGGGGCGCCCGCCCGCGGCCGCGATTTTTTGCCAGACTTCTTCGGTATCCTCGACGATAAAGGTAGTAATGCCATGCACCAGTGCATGCGCAAGCCGCTTTTCGACCGTCACCGGATTGTCCGGCGTGCCGCGCCATTCTAGGTTGTCTTCTCTTTTTGCGCCGCCGCCCTTGAAGCGCTCGGCGATTTCCAGCAAGCGTTCGGTGCCGCTTAACTCGCCCGGCACTGGGCGGTTGAGCACCACGTCTTCGACGCGCTCGCGCAATTCGGCGTCGAGATCTTGATAAACGCCCAGCTGGCCGGCATTGACGATGCCCATGTCCATGCCGGCGTTAATCGCGTGGTAAAGAAACACGGTATGGATCGCTTCACGCACTGCATCGTTGCCGCGAAACGAGAACGATACATTAGACACGCCACCGCTAATTTTGGCGTAAGGCAAATTTTGCTTGATCCAGCGCGTGGCATTGATAAAGTCGACCGCGTAGTTGTCGTGCTCTTCAATGCCTGTCGCGATGGCAAAAATATTCGGGTCGAAAATAATATCTTCGGGCGGGAAGCCGACTTCGTTGACGAGAATGTCGTAGCTGCGCTTGCAGATTTCGGTTTTGCGCTCGTAGGTGTCGGCTTGGCCTTTTTCATCGAAGGCCATCACTACGGCCGCGGCGCCGTAGCGGCGGATCAACCGTGCGTGTTGTTTGAACGGTTCAACGCCTTCTTTCATCGAAATCGAATTGACGATGGCCTTGCCTTGCACGCATTTGAGACCAGCTTCGATCACCTCGAACTTTGATGAATCGATCATGATGGGCACGCGCGCGATATCAGGTTCCGAGGCGATCAAATTCAGAAAGCGTACCATCGCCGCTTTCGAATCGAGCATCGCTTCATCCATATTGATATCGATGACCTGTGCGCCGTTTTCAACCTGCTGCCGCGCAACCACTAGCGCTTCGTCATACTGACCATTTAGGATCATTCGAGCGAAGGCTTTCGAGCCTGTCACATTGGTGCGTTCGCCGACATTGATAAACAAGGTGCGTTCGTCGACATTGAACGGCTCCAGACCTGCCAAGCGCATGGGGCGATCGGGCTGATTCGCAGTTGTGTCGCCGAGGTCTTCGGTGTTATCCAGCATTGCGTCGTGACTCATACTGCATCTCGGTAGTGTTGTGGCCAGCGGCGCGGTTTCACCTCTTTCAGGGATTGCGCAATCGCGGCGATATGTTCCGGGGTGGTGCCACAGCAGCCGCCCGCAATATTGACGAGGCCGGCGTCGGCGAATTCCTTCAGGAGTGCCGAGGTAACATCGGGTGTTTCGTCGAAACCGGTGTCGCTCATGGGGTTAGGCAAACCGGCATTGGGGTAGCACGACACATAGGTGTCGCATAATTTAGCGAGTTCCGCGACGTAAGGGCGCATCAAAGCCGCACCCAATGCGCAGTTTAGGCCGAAGGTCAGCGGTTTGGCATGACGCAGCGAATTCCAGAACGCTTCCACGGTCTGTCCCGATAAAATGCGCCCGGAGGCGTCGGTGACCGTGCCGGAGATCATAATAGGCAGGCGTTCGCCGGTATCTTCAAATAACTCGTCCAGAGCAAATAGTGCCGCTTTGGCATTGAGTGTATCGAAAATGGTTTCGACCAGGAACAGATCGACACCGCCATCGAGCAAAGCTTTGGCCTGCTCATAATAAGTATCGCGTAGTTCGTCGAACGAAGTATTGCGCGCGCCCGGATCGTTGACGTCGGGCGAGATGCTGGCGGTTTTCGGGGTTGGACCGATGGCCCCGGCTACAAAGCGGGGTTGGTCGGGCGTAGAGTATTTGTCGCAGGCGATGCGCGCCAAGCGCGCCGACACCAGATTCATTTCCGCGGCAAGGTCTTCCATCCGGTAATCGGCCTGGGCCACGCGGGTTGCGCCAAAGGTGTTGGTTTCGAGAATATCGGCGCCTGCGGCCAGATATTGTTCGTGGATTTCACTGATGACGTGCGGCTGCGTCAGCGAGAGCAATTCGTTATTGCCTTTGACATCCCGGTCAAAGCTGGCGAATCGCTCGCCCCGATACTCGGCTTCGCCGAGTTTGTAGCGCTGGATCATGGTGCCCATCGCGCCGTCGAGAATCAAAATACGTTGTTTTAGCAGCTGGGGCAGTTGCGCGCCGCGCGTGTAAGGCCGGGGGGCAGCGCCCTTCGGGTTTGCCGAGTCGCCTGCAGGGCCGGCCGGATGCACGGCATCCGGCGAAAGGACGGATAGAGTCATGATGGCGGCGGGTAAATGGGGTTGAAAAAGGGTCGAAAAAATACGGGTTGAATAGATGCAGGCTCAATAAAGGCGCAATATGACCCGATATTGTAGACCAGTCGCGGCAGCGCGGGCTGGCGCGCGTTGCCGGGCGCTTCGTGGCCACAGGCGGAATACAGGAGGCGCGGGGTCGGGCGAGCACCGCAATGCTTAGGCCGGCCCTGAAAATAGCGTGAAGTCGGCCCAGGCGCAAGCCCGGGCCGTAAGCATGAATTAATGCAAAATAACCGGTTGGTTCATCAAGCTGTCGAACTGACCTAGAAATTCGTCGACCTCTTCGACCGACGGCTGCTCATCGATCAGGCGGCGTACATGTTCCCGGAATTGGGCTGCAAGCGCGCCATCGATAAAAATTTCACGTTGATTCGTTTTGTCGACGATTTCATAGCCGCCGTCAATTAGGGCTACATTGCCATCCAGCGCCGGAAATTCGACGACGCAGTAGTTGGGGCTGTTATAGATCATTTGCATGGCAACACTCCTTTTATGCGACAGCATCAAGGAAATCCAGCGAGCCTGAGACCGGCTTGCCGTATGACGGCTTGCAAAATCGCGCGCCGCTTGGCTTTACCTTTATACGATCTTTCAGTACCGCGACTTCAATAGGGTTACGCGTAAGTCCAAACCAGATGGCGCAATTTGGACCGAATTCAAGAGGGTGCCCCGTAATATCCGATACCGCCGGATATTCATGTCCTCTTGTCGAATACCCCCTGAATAAGACCGACGTTTGCCACAACAATTCCAGCATAGCTGTAAATCTACATGATTGCTTGCCCCCGCCTCGCCGGTTGTGGCGAAAAAGCACAGCGCAGGCCTAAAAGACCGGCCGCAGTTTGCGGCCGTGCAGCGATATGACGCCTAAATTGCCGGTATTTTGCCGGTTTTGCGCTGATTTGACGTTAATACTGCGCGTCTTTAGCGCCCGCCCGATTGGCTGAAATAGGTTTTTACAGCGGCAATAAATGTGTCGATATCGGCGGCGGACAGGTCCAGATGGGTGGCAAAGCGCGAGGCATACAGCATCTGCGTCAAAATGCCGCGCTCTTTTAGCCAGGCCTCCAGGGGCGCGCAATGCTGTTGCGGAAACTGCACAAATACCATGTTTGTGGCTTGCGACAACACCGAGATTTCGCCGATCTGAGCTAGGCCGCGCGCCAGGCGGACGGCGTTATCGTGATCTTCGGCGAGCCGTTCGACGTGATGGTCCAGCGCATATAGGCAGCCCGCAGCCAGCAGACCCGATTGGCGCATGCCGCCGCCCAGGACTTTGCGCCAGCGTTGGGCCTGCTCGATCAATTCCGGGCTGCCGACCAGTACTGAGCCGACCGGCGCACCTAATCCCTTGGAAAAGCACAGGGAAACGGAGTCAAAGGGCGCGCAAATTTCAGCGAGTGTCAGCTGTGACGCCACCGCGGCATTAAAGGCTCGTGCTCCGTCCAGATGGGTCGCGAGCCCGCGGCTGCGTGCCAGTTGCACGGCTTCGGCGACATATCCGGCCGGTAAGACCTTGCCGCCGATGGTGTTTTCCAGCGCCAATAGGCGGCTGCGGGCGAAATGATTGTCGATCGGTTTGATGGCCGCCGCGATTTTGTCCAGCGGCAATGAGCCGTCCGCGGCGTTCTCGACGGGTTGTGGCTGAATACTGCCCAGCACGGCAGCGCCACCACCCTCGTATTTATAGGTATGAGCCTGCTGGCCGACAATATATTCGTCGCCGCGTGCGCAGTGGGCCATCAGCGCCGCGAGATTACTTTGCGTGCCGCTCGGGAAAAACAGGCCGGCCGGCTTGCCGGCGCGCTCGGCGACGGCGTCTTGTAAGCGCAGTACCGAGGGATCGTCGCCCCAGACATCATCGCCCAGCGGTGCGGCCATCATGGCTGCAAGCATGGCAGGGGTGGGGCGGGTCACGGTGTCGCTACGCAGGTCTATCATGTGAAGGCTTCCTTGAATGGGGCGGATTTCCCGGTGCAAAATTGGAAATCTATCATGGATGATTGCGGTTGCCTGTCGTAGGCAATGGCTCGGGGGCAGATCCAGGTACGCTCGAGGCGGCCCCCGGCGGCGCTGTATTGCTGTTGCTGACGGATTCAGTCAAGGCTTCCAAGCGCTGCGGCGCATCATGCAGCACTAGTTCGATTTGCGTGCCATTGGGTTCGGTTTGCATAATTCTAGCCGGGAAATAACCGAGCGTTGGGGCGAGCCAAACGTCGATTTTACGCTTGTCGTCGGCATGGCGAGGCAGACGCATAAAATGCAGCGCCGCGACATAGGTTTCGCCGACCCGCACGGACTCGATGCCCAGCGTCTCGACCGGCCAGGTCTCGCCGCTGTCGTTATCGACGACATAAAATGAGCGTGTGACGCCGGGCGTGTAGCGCGCCGGGTTGCCGCGCACCAGGCTTGCCAATTGGAAGACCATGCTGAAACGGTCTTGCGCACCGTCTGGCAGCGCCGCCGTGACCGGTGTGCGGCTGAAAGCGACATGTTTCGCATGACGATCAAAGTCGGTTTCGTCGCGACCGCGCGAGCCGCGTTGCTCGGTATAGCGTTCGGGAGCTAAACCGAACGCGTCGACATGCCCGTGGCTCTGATAGGTATATTTCCCGACGAAGGGGATGGGCACCGAAACGACCAGATCGTAGTTTTGTCCGTCGGTGATCCAGTTGATTGTGCCCGGCATATTCTGCACGCCGTTGACAAAGGTGTCATATCGCAAATCGGCTGCCGGTGGCAGCGAAAACGGCTCGCCGTGCCGTGATCGCGCGCCTGCCGTCGCGGCCGATGCCGATGCGGATGCGGATGCGGATGCCGATGCGGATGCGGATGCGGATGCGGATGCGGATGCCGATGCCGATGCCGATGCCGATGCCGATGCCGATGCCGATGCCGATGCGGATGCGGATGCCGATGCCGATGCCGATGCCTCGATATCGGCCGTCGCGGCATCGCTAGCGGTGCTTGCCGGGCCGGCCGGGGAGGATGCGGCCGTGGCCCCGGTAGTACCGCTGGCCGGATGGTTGTCGATTTTGGCGGAATCGTCTGCCAGGGCCTGCAAGACAGGTGGTTCGCCCGGGGCGTGTGGCGTGGCGCGGCGTGTTTCGACGGCCCGGCGCCGCATGGGAGCCGGTGCCACCGATACCGGTTTCGATGCGTCTCGGCTGATAGCCTGTGGTTGCAGCAAGATAACTTCGGCGGGCGCACGGTTTGCAACCATCAGCCCCAACAAGTGCTTTTGTCGGCTAATCCAGTGACCCGCAAGCAGATGTAAGAACAGCACGACCAGCACCAATACGCAGGTGCCGAGCCCATGCCACACACGCCGTAGCGCTGGCTGATCTGAAGTTGGGGTGAGGGCCGGCACGGGCGCTAAGTTAAGCAAATTTATTGTGCCTCGGGTGCATAGCCAAGTTCGTATGACAAGCGGTTTGCACAATCGCGTAGTGCAAGATCGACTTCGCCGCCCCAGCTGATATCGAACAAGCCTTCCTGCCCCAAGGCAATAATGCCGAGTGCCAGATCGCCATTCGCATCGAATACCGGCATGGCAAACGCATGGATGGTCTGCAGCAACATGCCGGCAACGCGTGCGGCCCGGTGTTGCCGGACTTCGTCGAGTAGCTTGTTAAGTTCCGCGGCCGTCTGCGGAACGCCGGGCTGATGCTGCTTAGCGGCTTCATTTAAGGCCAGATCGAGCATCGCCTGGGTTTTGTTGCGCGGCAAGTAGGCGCTAAATAATAAGCCGGTGGCCGAGCTGGTCAACGGCATCACGTCGCCGAGCTTAAGCGCCGCCTTGGCGGGATGACTCGATTCCATCCAATGCACAATCGTCGGACCTTGATTGCCCCAGACCGCGATACCGACAGTCTGGTCGATCTGATCGCGCAACAGGGTCAAGGCAATTCGGGCCAGTTTCACGCCGTCGACGCGCGCGAGCCGTGCGAGACCCATTTGCAAGGCAAAGCCGCCGAGTTCGTAGCGTCCTGAGACGGGATCTTGCGAGACGACGCCCAGCCGCAAAAAGCTGACTAAATAGCGGTGCGCTTTGGCCGGGCTCATGCCGGCGGCCAGCGCCAAATCGCGCAACATCATCGCGCGCCGCTCCGTCGTCAGCACCTCCAAGAGCCGGAAACCGACCTCGATTGACTGGATGCCGGAGCGTAATTTTTCCTCGGCGCCGGACGGATCGGCTGCCTCAAGGTCGATTTCGACGGCTTCGCCGACAGTCGATAGAAGGGACGCGCTAGGGTGGATGGTGGGTGCGGACATAAAATTCAGTAATGGACGCTAGTCAGAAACGATAGCGACACGTGTATAAAGATAGCCTGATTCACGATCATTTTAAAACTATGAAACTTGCAAGTCTGAAAGACGGTAGCCGCGACGGCCAATTGATTGTCGTGTCGCGTGACTTAAAGACGGCGGCGATTGCCGATGGTATCGCTCCCACGCTGCAAAGAGTACTCGATGACTGGGTATTTTATGCGCCGCAGTTACAGTCGCTGTCGGACGACCTTAATCAGGGACGGGCTCGCAATGCTTTCCCCTTCGACTCCGCGAGCTGCATGGCGCCGCTGCCACGTGCTTTTCAGTGGGCCGACGGCTCGGCCTACGTGAATCACGTCGAATTGGTGCGCCGCGCCCGCGGTGCCGAAATGCCGCCGGAATTCTGGACTGATCCCCTGATGTACCAAGGCGGTAGTGACGATTTTATCGGTCCTTGCGACGATATTGTCTGCGCTTCGGAAGATTTTGGCATCGATTTCGAAGCAGAAGTAGCGGTGATCACGACCGATGTGCCGATGGGCGCAAGCCCGGCCGCCGCCTTGAGCGGCGTGCGTTTGCTGATGTTGGTCAACGATGTGTCGCTGCGCCAATTGATTCCGGCCGAGCTGGCCAAAGGTTTCGGCTTTTTCCAAAGTAAGCCGGCCTCGGCATTTTCGCCGGTTGCCGTGACCCCCGACGAGCTTGGCGACGATTGGCGCGAGGGGCGGGTGCATAGACCGATGACGGTGCATTGGAATGGCAAAAAAGTCGGACACCCCGATTGCGGTACCGATATGGTGTTTCATTTCGGGCAACTGATTGCGCATATCGCGCGCACGCGCAACGTGCGCAGCGGCAGCATCGTCGGCTCGGGAACCATCTCCAATGTCGATCGTAGCCGTGGTTATTGCTGTATTGCCGAAAAGCGCATGATAGAAACCATAGAAACCGGTGCGCCCAAGACCGAATTTATGCGTTTTGGTGACCGGGTTCGCATCGAAATGTTCGATGCCGGGGGTAAGTCGGTGTTTGGCGCAATTGAACAGGCTGTGGCGCCGCCGGATGGGGATTAAGGCGCCCGGCGCATGCTGGTTTAGCCCGATGCGCCGCGTTCGGCGGGTGGTTAGAATTGCAGCAGCAAGCTAGCGGCGCGAATGCGTGCGTTTGAGCGCCTGACGCTCAGCCGCGGTGCGGAAAAAATATAAGACTCATTGGAGACGTTCTATGCACAAACTTCTTTCGTGCACGCTGCTGACTGCCGCGCTTCTCGCAGCCGGCGTGAGCGTGCCCTCCGGCCGCGTTTCTGCTCAGGTCAAGATCGGCCTGGTCCTATCGCTGACCGGGCCCGCCGCCTCACTGGGGATTCCCGAGCGCGATACCGCGGCTTTGCTGCCGCGTGAAATCGCGGGTCAGAAGGTCGAGTATATGATTCTCGACGATGCTTCCGATACGACTCAGGCCGTGCAAGATACGAAGAAGTTGATTTCCGAAGAACATGTCGACGCCATTATCGGTTCTTCGATCACGCCGAATTCGCTGGCGATGATTGATGTGGTGGCCGAAGGCCAGACCCCGACCATCTCGCTGGCCTCATCGGCACGGATTATCGAGCCCGTGGACGAGAAGCGCGCATGGGTCTTCAAGACCCCGCAAACCGACGCTATGATGGCTTCCGCGATTGCCGAACATGCGAGCAATCGTGGCGTCAAGACCATGGCTTATATTGGCCAGGCCGATGCTTTGGGCGATGCATTTTATGTCGAGGTCGCGAAGTTCGCGCAAATCCATCATATCCAGATGGTCGCCAACGAACGTTTCAACCGCACCGATACCAGCGTTACCGGCCAGATTCTGAAAATTCTGGCGACCCATCCCGATGCGGTGGTGGTAGGCGCGGCCGGCACACCTGCAGCGTTGCCGCCCACCACTTTGGTCGAGCGCGGTTTCAAAGGCCTGATTTATCACAATCATGGCGTAGGCAATAAAGATTTTCTGCGGGTGTGCGGCAAAGCGTGCAATGGCACTTTTCTGCCGACCAGCCCGGTGCTCGTAGCCGGTCAACTGGCCGACGATCACCCGGCGAAAAAGCCCGCGCTGGCTTTTATCAAATTGTATGAAGCCCAGCATGGCGCTGGTTCGGTTTCGGCTTTTGCGTCCTATACCTGGGACGCAGGTGTGTTGCTGAATCATGCGATTCCGCTGGCCCTGAAAAAAGCCCAGCCCGGTACGCCGGAATTCCGTCACGCTTTGCGCGATGCTCTGGAGCAAACCACGGGGCTGAGCGATACCAATGGGGTTGTCAATATGAGCGCGCACGATCATCTTGGCTTGGACCAGCGGGCTCGCGTCATGGTGCAGATCGAAAACGGCACATGGCTGTATAAGCCCTGAACGAATAACCCGGCAGCGATGCCGGATTGCGCCACCCGCCGATCCGGCCGCTGACATGTAATAGTACTGAAGAAAGCCCTACTTTATGGACAGCAGCACAGCAAACCCGCCGGACGATCTACCCGCCATGGATCACTATGCCCGCTACCAGACGCTGGTCTTAAGGCGTCACCCGGGCGGCGTGCTGGAAATCGTCATGAACGGTGTCGCCAGTAATCGCAGCGGTCTGGCGACTGCCGATCATCTGATGCATCGTGAACTGGCGGAAATCTGGCGCGATATCGATACCGATCCCCATACCCGGGTCGCGCTGATACGTGGCGAAGGTAAAGGTTTTTCCGGTGGCGGCGATCTGGATCTGGTCGAAGCCATGGCCGATAGTTTCGAAGTGCGTTCGCGTGTCTGGCGTGAAGCGCGCGACTTGGTCTACAACGTGATCAATTGCAGCAAGCCGATTGTTTCGGCGATGCATGGGCCGGCGGTGGGTGCGGGATTGGTGGCCGGCTTGCTGGCCGACGTGTCGATTGCAACCAAGAGCGCGCGTATCATCGACGGCCACACCCGGCTTGGCGTGGCGGCCGGCGACCACGCGGCCATTATTTGGCCGCTACTGTGCGGCATGGCCAAGGCCAAGTATTACCTGTTGCTCTGCGAGCCCGTGAGTGGCGAAGAGGCGGAGCGCATCGGTTTGGTCTCGCTGGCCGTCAACGACGACGAGTTATTGCCGCGAGCGTTCGAGGTGGCGCAGCGGCTCGCCAGTGGCTCGCAAAGTGCCATTCGTTGGACTAAATATGCCTTGAACAATTGGTTGCGGCTGGCCGGGCCGACTTTCGATACGTCGCTTGCCTTGGAATTTATGGGCTTTGACGGCCCGGATCTGCGCGAGGGCGTGCAATCGTTGCGCGAACGCCGCGCCCCCGATTTCAAGGGCGATGCACCGTTTTGAGAGACGCGACAGGATGCCGACCTGGGTCCATCTATCGCACTCAAGCAGTATTGCTGGCTTCTTGAACAGCGTATTATCGAAACATCATGGATTCGTTTTCAGGAGAAGTTATGAGTGATACCCCGGAGTCGTCATCGTCGCCATTTGCCGCATTCACAACGGCGTCCGGTTTTGAGATGATGGAAAAAATGTGGCGCATGATGCAAATCCCAGGAATGGGCGGCGCGCCTTCGTCATCGTCGATGATGTCCGACATGATGGCGCCGATGACCAATATCGATGAGCTCGACAAGCGCATTACCGATATGCGCGCCGTTGAACAATGGCTCAAATTGAATCTCAACATGCTGCAATCGGCGACACAGGCGCTTGAGGTGCAGCGTGCCACGTTGGCAACCTTGAAGGCCTTTGGCGCATTTGCGCAATCGTCAATGGAACAGGCCGCCGCTGGCGCGCCAGAGGTATCGAAGATTTATGCCAAGCCAACGGTGGATGAGAAAGCGAGCGCAGCCGCCAGCAGCAAAGACGCGGAACCCGCTGAAGCAGCGGATTCGGCAGCGGCGATAGATCCGACACCGTGGTGGAATCTATTGCAGTCCCAATTCAACCAGATTGCCGGGCTCGCCATGGCGGCACAAGCATTGGCGCCGACGGCGGGTGCGGAGTCGAAATCAACCACGAAAACCAGCACGAAAGCAGCCTCGCCGGTCGGCGGTAAAGCCGAAGGAACCGCCGGCGCCAATGCAGCTACGGCAAAAACGCCAGCCAAAACCGCCCGTAAAACCACCTCAGTCAAGACTGGCGCCGCATCAAAAAAGGTCTGAGCGGCATGGTTGCGCCGTACGAAGCAAATCGAACCTGGCGTCAATGAGCGTTAAGGTCATAGGCCGCTGACCGAGTGCAACAAATGTACAGCGAGCGCGTGAATCGGGTGAGCCGCCAGGCGATGCTTGATTCAAGGGAGGGCGCATGCGATTAGCTATTGTGTTGATGGGGGGCGGGGCGCGCGCGGCCTATCAAGCGGGCGTGATTAAAGGCTTGGTGGAGATTGTCAAAACGGTGCGTCCGGGTCAGCCCGGTATGCCGTTTTCGATTGTCTGCGGAACCTCGGCCGGCGCCATCAACGCCTCTGCGTTGGGTGTTTATGCCGATGATTTTGCCTATGGTGCGGGCCGTATTGAAGACGTCTGGAGTCAGTTTCATGTGCCGCAGGTTTATCGATCGGATTGGCCTGGCGTGATTGCGTCGGGCGCGCGCTGGTTGTCGGCGCTGACGATGGGGTGGATGGTGCGCCGCTCGCCGCGCGCCCTGCTCGACAACACGCCTCTGGCCAATTTGTTGCGCGAGCAAATCGACTTCGAACGACTCGGGCCGATGCTCAAATCGAGCCATCTGCACGCGCTGGCCGTGACGGCGCTCAGTTATTCCTCCGGGCAACACCTGACGTTTTATCAAGCCGATAAGCCGATCGAAGCCTGGCGACGCGCACAGCGCTCGGCACGCCTCGTGACCTTGACGGTCGAGCATCTACTGGCGTCAAGTGCGATTCCGATGATGTTCCAAGCGGTGCCGCTTGAATTCGATGGTCGTGTCGAGTACTTCGGCGATGGCGCCATCCGGCAAATTGCCCCACTCAGTCCTGCGATTCATTTCGGCGCGCAGAAAATCCTGGTGGTGGGTGCGGCGGCTTCCAATCCGGAAGTTCCGATCGAAACCGGCCTAGTGCCCGCTTATCCATCGCTGGCGCAAATTGGTCAACAAGTCATGGCGAGTGTCTTTCTTGATGCGCTCGGCGCCGATATAGAAAGGATTAGGCATGTGAACCAGATCGTACAACAGCTGCCGCGAGCCGTCGACGCGGGTAGCGGTTGGCGCGCTGTCGATGTGCTGGCGATCGCGCCGAGTCAACGGATTGAATTGATTGCCGCGCGCCATTTGCAGCGACTTCCGCTGTCAATCCGCGGACTGTTTGGCGCGGTGGGTGCGGACCGCGCGCGCGGCGCCGCTTTTGCCAGCTATCTGCTGTTTGAGGCCGACTACACGCGTGAATTGATTGCCTTGGGTTATCGCGATGCGATGGAGCGACGCGAAGCGTTGGCCTCATTTATCGGCCCATCCTGAGTTGCAAAGCATTGCCGATCGAGTCATGAGCGTTTTTGCAGCGCCCGGACCCGGTATGCGGGCCCTGGGCGATTACTAAAAGAACATCATCGACTGAATCTGTGCGTAAGCGGTGTTACGGCCGCCGATTTTTCTGAGTGCTCCGCCCGGCATAAAATACGCAAGCGTGAATGTCAGCAACTGATAGCGGCTTTGACGCCAATGCAGAATCACTTCAGGCAGGCTGCCGATATATTTGCCGCGGATCGTCGCGGTGCGGAAATAGGGATTGAAGGAGCCGTAGGCGATGGACGAGCCGTTGTAGATTGCATCGTTCTGGTTCTGCCGATAATTAAACGACCACGTCAGATCGAGACGGGTGTTGTGGGCGAGGTCGATGCTTGCGCGAGGCGCAATATCGATCATATTGCTTTGCGAAATGGTCAGCCCGTCGCCATAGTAGGGAACATTGAAATACATCGGCTGATAGGTGTGAATTGCACCGTGCGCAGGTGTACCTGACGTGCCGCCCGAGCCGCCGTCAAAACGAAAGCCAATTTTGGGCTGGCTGGGCAAATTGCGCCAGACGTAATCGGTTTGCGTGGTAAACATCCACGCGGTGACTGGATTGCCCGCGGTCGTTCCGGTTTGAAAGACGCCGGTATAGTCGAAGTTTATCGGCCCCAAGCCGCCGTAATATCGTGCCCCGACGCTGTAGCGTGTATCGGGGCCGGGTTTGAAGTGAGGTGTTGGGCCGGGGCCCCGCACCAGCATATGGGCGCTTTGAAAGCCGTTGATATCCGTGGCGTAGCGAATCAAAAATGGATCGATCGAACTGCTTAAGGGCCAAGCACCGAGCCGGCTTGTCGGTAGACCGAAACTGCCATAGACCCCGGACAGATGCAGGCCCGTGTTGATTTTTCCGGCGAAGGCTTTATCGGTGTAGAGCGTCGGCACCATGCTGAATAGGTCGACGCGACCGTTGCCCCAGTCGGCATAGGCCCGCGCGCCGTTCCATGAGGCCGGTATATTGGCGAGATCGCGGTTGCAGAGCACCAAGCCATTGCCGAACCAGAGTTCTTGCCGGCCCAGGCGCACACCGTATTGCGTCTCACCGATCTTATCCATAATCTCGGTAAAGGCGTTATAGATACCGAGATCGACGGTGGTTTTGCCTGCTGCGCTAGCGCGACCTGCATACTGACCGCTGATGCCTTCCAAGTAGAAACGAAAGTGACTGCCCAGATGCATGTCGGCGCCTACGGTGGTGCGTGCCTCGAACTCGTTGGTTGAGGAGAGCGGCGATTTGACCACATTCAAATTGTTGTGATCGAAAAAAAGACGTTCTCCGCCGATCAATGTCAGCCAACTATCTCGATCGGCATCCAGCGCTATGAACTTGTAGGGAAGCGCTCCGGCGCGGGCTGCGTTCGGGTCGCGCAGATAGCTGTAGTCTTCGTCGAAACGCAGCAAGTACTGGTTGTTTCTGCCCGGGCCGTGGCCGCGACTGCCGAACGGTTGGGGCACAGGAGGCACCTTGGGTAGCGGGGATTTTGTTGTGAGTGTCGCGGCGTGGATGGGTGTCTGTTTGTCGACTTGCGCCATGTCGGTACGCTTACCCGCTTGCATAGCGGGCAGCGTCTGGCTGTGAGCCGTCAATGTGCCGAAGCAGGTGGCGACGGCCAAGCAAGATGCCTTGAAATAGCGATGTGTTTTGAAGCTTTGAGCGGTTGGATGACGGGCGGCGGTGATGACGCTGTGGCGGTTGCGGGCTCGTTGTTCAGGTTGGCGGGTGTGCGTCTTTTTTGGCGTGCTGTGAATACGGAATGCTCGCTTAAAAAAGGCATGGTTGGCGGAGTTCGACAATGACACGAAAGCTCTCCTGCGGATATCAATTGATATCGATAACGTTTGCCCCCAAACGAATGTCTGCAACCAAAGGGCCGCAAACCAGAAAATGAGTACCTGCTGCTATGCAATGGACGATTGCGTAACACCCGGTGGATTGATCGATCCGGTCAGCATTCGAATCGACTTGCCGGACCAGGGTATAAGGTAGGGGAAATCGTCGCCCGTGGCGTTGGGATTATTCTTATATTTGGTAGAGAAAGATCTTATTTTGAGAGCTTCGCAACGTGATTGATATCGCGCGCCGGAATCTCACGTCGAGTCGGCACTAGCAATCTAGGGTTTCGGCCATCCCGGCTTCCAGCATCGCAACTTTCATACTGGCGCACGCCAGTCTATGCTGTTCTTAGAGGCACTCACGATTCAGGGACGTAAGGTTGCCGTTCGCGGCACGGTGCCACGCCGGCGCCAAGACGCCGGTGCCGAGAAAAATAGAGGAGCAGTAGCCGGAATGAATGCCCGCTCGCATGCAGGATGCGGTGTAGGATTAGGAATGCGATATGAAGCCGATCTTGTTACAGATTATTAAATATATTTCAAAAAAAGCAAGATAGCCTCCACGCGGGTGACTGAGCTGCGGATCTAGGCGGGACGGGCCTGAGCAGGCTTCGGTAACGGTCCGGCGCTGTTTTTAGGATGGGGCAAAGTCCGACCAGCGGGTTTGGGTGGGGGGCGGCGTGTTATGATTGAAAGGTTTGCGTATACAGCGAAGCGCATAACAAAAACGATCCATTCGCTTTGTCACAACGTATGTTTATGACGAGCGAGGCTATCCAGCCTGATACGGCTCCAAGATGTTTTTATAAAGCCGGTCCAATTGAGCCGCAGTGCCTGTCACGCGTCAAATTGAAATCGCTCGAAAACGAAGTACAGCAGAACAGGGGTCATGAAAATGAACACCATGCTTTATCCAGAATTGTATAAATCGCTCGAATCGGTACGCTGGGATATGGAAAAAGATATCCCCTGGGACAGTTTCGACGCCACGTTGCTGACCGATGAACAGGCCAGGACGATCAAAATGAATGCGATTACCGAATGGTCGGCGCTGCCCGCCACCGAGATGTTTTTGCGCGACAACCACCACGACAGCGATTTCTCGGCTTTTATGAGCGTGTGGTTTTTCGAAGAGCAAAAGCATTCCCTGGTGCTGATGGAGTACCTGCGGCGCTTCCGTCCCGAAATGGTGCCCACTGAAGCGGAACTCCAGGCGGTACGCTTTCCGTTTGACCCGGCTCCGCCGCTGGAAACGCTGACATTGCATTTTTGCGGTGAAATCCGCTTGAATCACTGGTATCGCTGTGCCGCCGAATGGCATACCGAGCCCGTCATCAAGCATATCTACGAGACGATTTCGCGCGATGAAGCCCGCCATGGCGGCGCCTACTTGCGCTATATGAAGAAAGCGCTGGTGCAGTTTGGCGATGCGGCACGCGCCGCATTTGCCAAGATCGGCGTGCTGATGGCTTCCGCCCGCCGCACCGAAAAACCGCTTCACCCCACCAATCTCCACGTCAACCGCGACCTGTTCCCGCTCGATACGATTCAATCGCGTCTACCGGACCCCGAATGGCTTGAGCATTGGCTGGACGAACAAATCTGCTTTAACGATACCTGGGAAAAGAAGGTTGTCGAGCGGATCTTGCACAATATGTCCTTGTTGTTCGAACGCACCTTCAACACGGCTCAGGAACTGAACCGTTATCGTAAAGAAGTGGTGCTGCGCTTGCAGGCCATTGCGGACGCAGAACCCGAACCGCAACAGGTCTGACGTTTTTGACTTCTTTTATGCCGGCGACTTTCGAAAGCAAAATCGTTACCCTGGATGCACTGCGGGCTCTGCGCGCAACGCTGCCCGGTCCCGTGGTGTTCACCAACGGGGTATTCGATATCCTGCATCGCGGGCACGTCACCTACTTGGCCGAGGCGCGGGCCTTGGGCGGCTGTTTGATCGTCGGGGTCAATAGCGATAGTTCGGTGCGCATGCTGGGCAAGGGCGATGACCGGCCGATCAATCAAGAGTCCGATCGTATGGCCTTGCTGGCCGCGCTGGCAAGCGTCGATTGGGTGATCGGTTTTAGCGAATCGACCCCGGTCGATCTGATCGAAGCCTTAAGGCCCGATGTGCTGGTCAAAGGCGGCGACTACCAAATGGATGCCTTACCGGAATCGGCGCTGGTGCGTGGTTGGGGTGGCCGGGCACTGGCCATTCCATTCGAACATGCACGCTCGACCACCGCCTTACTGCGCAAAGTGCGCGCGGTGCATGGCGCTTGATTAATTGCGCTTGGGCTGCGTGGGTTTGGACTTAGGCTTGGTTTTGTGATGCTTATGCAACGCGGCGGAAGTTGCAAGCGCCGGCTTCGCTACAGCAGTTGCAGCGCCGGATGCCGCCGCCGACGAGGCCGCGACCGCAGCCCCTGATCCAGTAACCGTCGCCGCCGACGCGGCAACTGCCCCTGAACCACCCACGGCAGCCGACGAAGCTGCAACCGCCCCCGATGCACCGACGGCAGCCGATGAAGCTGCAACCGCCCCCGATGCACCGACGGCAGCCGATGAAGCTGCAACCGTCGCCGATGCGCCGGCTGCAGCCGACGATGCTGCCACCGTCCCCGATGCCCCCCCAACCGCCGAAGCACCGGCGGGCAAATCCGACTGTTTGACCTTAATCGTCGGGTCCGGCGCGCCGACCACCGGATGGTCGATGTATTCGCCGGGCGCCATCGGCCTTGCTTGCATCGCGGATGGATTGATCTGTCGACCCGCTGGTGCGGGGTTGCGCAGCCCTGCTGACGGCAGCGGGCCGAACATCAGGTGATTTGCGCCAAACAACATCAGATTGGCCAGCAGCAAGAGCAGAATCAGAAGGATGCGCATAGGGTCATGGTTCGTCAGGGGCGCTTGGCTTAGTCGCGGGTGCCGGGCGGGGTGCGGTCCGCAGCTACCGTGCCAGAATCTAGCCCCTTATGCAAATGCTTCGGTAATGCGTCCGCCGCAATCAGTCCAAGTCCGGCCAGCACCAGATGATCGTGACGCGTGTGCGCTATGCGCAGCGCCGGTGCAATCGCATCGGCGGCGCCGCCACTCAGAATCAGCCTGACGGAGGCTTGTAGAAAATCGGACCAGGTTTGCCAGGCGCGTTCAATCACACCCGCTTGAGCAAACAAGCATCCGCGGCTGATCGATGCCTCGGTTTCCAGGGCAAAACCCTGGAATTCGGCATTATCCAAGTGGTCCGTTAGACCTTCGCTTTGACCCTGCGGCGCTGACTTACGTTTCAGAGAATCGCGCGCTTGCTCGACCGTCAGCGTTGGCAGTTGCGCGGTATGTTGACCTAACGCCCGCATCATCAGCGTCCAGCCCGGAACAATCAAGCCGCCGTTGAATGCGCCATCGGCGTGCAAGCATTCCAGTGTAGTGGCGGTCCCACAGGTGGCGATCAGCAGGTGTTCACCCGGGTAGGCGGCATGCGCGGCGATTAAGCCCGCCCAGCGATCACTTCCCAACTGAGCCGGGGTTTGATACCGATTGCTGACGCCGCACTGCCTAAACTGGGTCGTGATGGTGTGGCGCGCGACTTCGGGCCAGCAGGCATCGAGCAGGGTGGCGATGCGTTGTGCTGCGGTCGCGCCGGCCACATTGGAAATCCAGATGCTGTGGGGCGTGGCTGCGGCTGGTGAGTGTCGAGCCCAAGGCAGTTCTCGCAAAGCCGCGAGCGTGCCGGCATCGCCCAGGCCGGCATCGGCATCATGCTGCAGCATGCCGATTTCGCCTAATTTCCCGTGACAGTCTGCCCGCGCCCACTTGATGCGGCTGTTACCCGAGTCGATCAGCAGGAACGACGGCGGGGGCGACGTGCCTTGAGGCGCGGCGTCGATGGCTGTTGCTGCGCTCAACGCAAGACCTCGGGGCTCGATGGTGGGGCTGTATCGACGCCCGCGCGTAGCCGCAGCGACACGTCGCCGACCGCGCAAGCATGCAGTGTGCCGTCGGCGGATTTAATTTGCAGCAGGCCCTGGGCGTCGACCGATTCCGCTGTTCCCCTGGCGATCTCGTGGCCGTTCTCAAACAACGCCACGGTTTGCCCTGCGTAAGCGTGGTCAGCCAGCCAGGATGCGCGAAACGGCGCGAACCCGTGCCGCTCGAAGTGCGCGAGCATGTCGGCGAGCGCATTGAGCAGCGCCGCCAGTGTCGCCGTCATGTCGGGTTCCTCGAAAGCCTGATCGAGGGCTGCAATGCCGCGGGCGGGCATGCCCGGCGCGGCCAGTGCATCGAGTTGCCCGGCGAGTGCCGGGGCGCCGTGCAGGTTTAAGCCGATACCGATTACCACCGCGCTATGGGTGGCATTGCTCCAGGCCGTTTCGATCAACACACCGCCCAGCTTTGCGCCATCGAGCAAAATATCATTGGGCCATTTCAAGGCGAACTGGGTGGGCTCATTTGCCGGCTTCTGTTCAAGCGAGCGCAAGCCGGCGATGATTGCCGTGCCGACCGCGAGACTCAAACCTGCCAGCTCCGCCACTGGGCGCTGGATCGAGTAGGCCAGGGAAAACATCAGGGCATCGCCGGCTCGCGCCACCCACTGGCGCCCGCGCCGTCCGCGCCCGGCGCTTTGCAGATACGCCACGCGAACCAACGGCACGTCCAATACGCGGTTAGCGCGCAGACGTTCGCTGAGGTCAGTATTGGTGGAGCCTGTGGTGTCGACGATTTCGATCGACCAGCTTTGCGTGGCGGGCGTAAGCCGCGCGGTCAACCGGGCTCGATCGATACGGTGTTCAGGGGCATGGGCAGAGACTGTCATACCGGTATTGTAACGAGTCGCGCGCCGAATCGCGGATTGAAAATACTGTCAGTTCTTAACCCACCTTAAAAGCCCGCTTAGTTACAATGCGTCTTGAGCCCATCCCTCTTTGGAACGTATCCATTCCCTTGAATTACACGCGCTACGATAAGCCGCCACGCCTGACTATCGTCGCTCGCCCGAACACGGGCGAGCCTGGTCCCATGGTGCAATTGTCTGGGCAATGGACCGCGCTGTCGCTGGCTCTCGATCACGCCCGCGGCGGCATCACCAACCGGCTGCGGGAGATCGGTTTGCAAACCCGCTACTGGGATTTGTCCGGCATCGAGCGCATGGATCACGTCGGCGGACAAGCGCTGTGGCAGGTATGGGGGCGTCAACTGCCGCCCGGAATGGCTTTAAGCGCCACCCAGCAGGAAATCTTCGGGCGGATTGCGCTGCTGGAGTCGCAGTGTCAAGCGCAATCAACCGAATACGAGCCTGAGCCGGTGCTGCACAACAATCCGGTGACCCGCCTGGGTTTGGCGATTTTTAGTTTTATCCAGCAATTGTCCGGCGGGGTCGTGTTGTTGGGCGGTTTTGTGCTCAATCTGCTACGCCTGCTAAAAAATCCGAAGCTCACGCCTTGGCGCGAGATTTCGTCAAATGTCTATTCAGCCGGCGCCAACGCCATGCCCATCATCGCCCTGGTGGCTTTTTTGATCGGCATCGTGCTGAGTTACCTGTCGGCGCAGCAGCTCAAGGCCTACGGCGCCAGCACTTTTGTGGTCAATATACTGGGCTTGTCGGTGATCCGCGAATTGGGCCCGGTGCTTGCAGCGATTCTGGTTGCCGGGCGTTCGGGGTCGGCGATTACCGCGCAGCTGGGCGTCATGCGGGTCACCGAAGAACTCGACGCGATGCGCGTCATGGGGATCTCGCACGGCATGCGTTTGATACTGCCGCGCGTGATTGCGCTGGCAATCGTGATGCCCTTGTTGATTACTTGGACCGATATTGTTGCGTTGACGGGCGGCATGCTTGCCGCGCATTTCGGGCTCGATATCGATTTTGCTTATTTCCTGCAAGCGCTGCCCGCCGCGGTTCCGACCGCGAATATCTGGACTGGCCTGGGCAAGGGCGCGGTATTCGGTATGCTGATTGCGCTGGTAGCTTGTCATTACGGATTTCGCATTAAACCCAACTCACAAAGCCTGGGCGAGGGCACCACGACTTCAGTCGTGGTGTCGATTACCGTGGTGATTATTGCCGACGCGCTGTTTGCGATTGCCTTCCAAGGCGTGGGGTACGTGTGATGCCCGATTTGCTCGACACCGCCGATTCCGATTTCGTTATCGAAGTGCACAATTTGTGCAAGTCGTATGGCAAAACAGTGATCCATAAAGATCTGCAGTTCGACGTGCGCCGTGGCGAGATTGTCTCGATTGTGGGCGGTTCGGGTTCGGGCAAGACCACACTGGTACGGCAGATTATCGCGCTGGAAAGACCGACCTCGGGCACCATTAAGGTCTTGGGCGAGAATGTCAGTACCGTCAATGCGCAAACTGCACGGTTAATGCGTTGCCGCACGGGCATGTTGTTCCAACAAGGCGCCTTGTTTTCGGCCATGAGCGTGTTCGATAATGTCGCGCAGCCGATCCGCGAACTAGGCAAAGTTCCTGAGCCCTTGCTGCGCGATATCGTGATGCTTAAGCTTGAAATGGTCGGTCTGCCATTCAAACATGCGAGCAAGATGCCGGCGGCATTGTCGGGCGGCATGATCAAGCGGGTCGGGATCGCGCGGGCCATCGCGCTGGAGCCTGAGCTGTTGTTTCTCGATGAGCCGACCGCGGGACTGGACCCGCAGTCGTCGGAAGAGTTTGTACAGTTGATTGCCACCTTGCATCGCATGCTGGGCTTGACCGTGGTGATGGTGACGCACGATTTGGACACCACCGTGTCGCTTTCAACCCGCGTCGCCGTATTGGCTGAGCAGCGGGTGCTGGTTTGCGCTCCGGTTGAGCAGGTCGCCGGTATCGACCACCCGTTTATTCACGAGTATTTTCTCGGCGCGCGAGGCCGGCGTGCATTGCAAGCCTTGCCCGCCGAACGGCGCGCGCTGCTACCAAGAATGACCCCAGGAATAACACCGGGAATCGAAGATGGAAAATAAATCGCACGCGTTCTGGGCAGGACTCTTTACGATCGGCTTGGGCTGCGCAATTGTGGCGATGCTGTTCTGGTTCAATCGCGACCAGGCTGAGCGCCTACCCTACGATGTGATCTCGACGACCAACGTTACAGGTCTAACGGTCGATGCGGCGGTGCGCTACCGCGGCCTTGACGTGGGACGTGTCGACAGCATTCAATTCGATCAAGCACATCCGGGGCGCATCATTATCCGCATACTCGTGAATCGCGGCACGCCGATGACCCATTCGACTTATGGCAGTCTGAGTTTTCAGGGGGTGACCGGGATCGCTTTTGTGCAACTTGATGACAACGGCGCTCACCCTGAAGCGCTGCAAACATCGCTCAAGCAGGTCGCTCAATTATCGCTGCATGCCGGTTTGTTCGAGCAATTGCAACAGCGCGGCGATGCGTTGTTGAAGGAAATGGAAGCTGTTGCCGAACATCTCGATGCACTGACCGACGAGCGCAGTCGTGTCCAATTATTGGCTACCGCAAAAAGCATACAGTTGGCAGCCGACGCTGCGACTCCGGTATTTCAGCAAGTGCCGCAATCGTTGGCTAAATTCGACCGGGCGGCCGATGCCACCGATCGCCTGATGGATCTGTACCAGCGCCCGGACGGGCCTGTGATCGGCAATTTGAATCGTGCCGGCGATGCGGTGACGCATCTTGACCAATCAGTGCAGGCGGTCACCACGCGCGTGACGGACGATACCCTGCCGCGCATTAATGCCCTGGCGGATGACACGCGCGCTACCAGCCGTTCTTTTGATCGTGCCGCCGAGGTGCTGAGTACCAATCCGCGCGGTGCACTGTTCGGGATTCCAGCGCCTTCGCCGGGACCCGGTGAAACTGGATTTTCCTGGCCGGCCGCGATGCCGTCTGAGCGACCCTGAAGGAGTAGTTATGCATGATGTTTCGTTATTGAGCGTGGCGCTTGAGGAGCTGCGGTCGGTTTATGGGGATCGTCGGCGGGTCGGAACGACAGCCCGGAAAATCGCCCAGTCGGCCGGCATCGTGTTACTGGCCGCTTGGCTAAGCGCTTGCGCCGTCTCGCCGCCGGTGAGTCAGGCGCGTTTCGATTTCGGCGCCCTCGATGTGGTAGGCGCCGATGCACCAAGCGCGACACCACGCTCGGTCCCGTCCTTGGGCGCCCTCGCCGGCAAGCAGAGTTCTAGTGTCGCGGCGCGCGCCGTCGTCGTCGTCGTGCCCGACGTGAGTGCGCCGTCCGATCTCGACTCCGATCAAATGCGCTACCGCCTGACTTATTTGAATGGACAGCAGGCGCGCAGCTACGCGGCGAGCCGCTGGACCATGACGCCGGCTCAACTGCTGACGCAACGCTTGCGTGCGCGCCTGGCGGTTCAAGGCGCGGTTCTGTCGAATTCGGGCGCGAACTCGGCGCCGGTTTTACGTGTCGAATTAATCCAGTTCGAGCAGCTATTCGAACGGCCTAATGTCGGACGCGGTGTTGTCAGCTTACGTGCCACTTTGACACGCAATGGCGTTTTGCTGGCGCAACGCGAATTTTTCTCGGCAGCGTCCGCTCCCACGCCGGATGCGGCCGGCGGCGCCCAGGCGCTGGCTGGGGCCAGCGACGCCGCGATCTCCGCGGTCATTGCCTGGTTCCAGGGGCAGCCGCAAACATAGTGCCCTGTCCCGCACATGGGCGATTTCATTGCTCAAACAATGAAGGGTCAGGACACTAAAAAGAATCATCGGGTCGGCTCTCGTTATAATGAACTAGCCGCCGCTTGCGAGGTCAGCATCATGTCCTAGGGCGGCACATTGGAAAAACCGAGGACGTTTTGACGGCGGCTTTGCCACCTGTCAGCGTCTTTCCTCGAACAGCGGAACACCATGAGCCCTTATTACACGCATCACGTTTTCTTCTGCCTGAATCAGCGCGAACCCGGCGAGCGGCAAAGTTGCGCGGGCTGCGGTTCGCAAAAATTGCAGGAATACGCCAAAAAGCGCGTTAAGGAGCTTGGTCTGGCAGGTCAGGGCAAAGTGCGCATCAACAAAGCCGGGTGTCTGGAGCGCTGCGAAGAAGGTCCGGTGATTGTGGTCTACCCGGAAGGCGTCTGGTACACCTATCTCGACGAGGCGGATATCGACGAGATCGTCGAGTCTCATTTGAAAAACGGCAAAGTCGTCGAGCGCTTACGGTTGCCGCAATAAGGCTTGGGTCACTGTTAATGCCACACTCAAAATCTCAGTTCAGTTAAGCGCTTACGCATGAATATCCACACCGAGACCTATTTGATCGACGGCCCGGTCGGGCAAATCGAGCTTGCGCTCGATTTGCCTGACGGCGCACGCAGCACCGATGGTGTTCCCGCCGAAAGCCCCGCCGCCGCGTTAAAAGGCGTGGTGCTGGTGGCGCACCCCCATCCGCTGTTTGGCGGCACGATGGACAACAAAGTCGCGCAAACCTTGGCCCGCACTTTTGTGCAACTCGGCTACGCTGCATTTCGCTCGAATTTTCGTGGCGTCGGTAAAACCGAAGGGCTGCACGATAACGGTATCGGCGAGCGCGAAGACTTGCTGGCGGTTATCGCGCATTTGCGCAGTCTGCCGGCGTTTGCTGACTTGCCGCTGGTGCTGGCCGGGTTTTCATTTGGCACCTATGTGTTGTCGCACGTGGCGCAGCGGCTGGTTCTTGCCGGCACGCCGCCACTGCGCTTGGTGTTGGTCGGCACGGCGGCGAGCCGCTGGGAGGTGGCGCAGGTTCCGCTCGACTCGATCGTGATCCATGGCGAGCTGGACGATACGGTGCCGTTGAGTTCGGTGATGGACTGGGCGCGTCCGCAAGAGTTACCGATTATTGTGATACCCGGCGCCGAACATTTTTTCCATCGCAAACTGCATGTGCTCAAACGCATCATCACCGAGGCGTGGCGCGTATAATTGCGCCTGAATTTGCACCCTATGCAGCCATTTTTGTTGTCGGTCGGGCGACACGATCTGCTTGACCTGACCTCGCTAGAATCGCCCCCGAATACCGCTGGTGGCGGCGCGCCCTTCTCAGGTGGCGCCGCACCCTCCCATTTTGCCCCCTGTTCGACTGAAGATATGACCCTCCCAAATTCTTTTCCCCGTCTGTCCCGTACCGTTGCGCTCGCCTCCGTGATGGCAGGTACTTGCTTGGCGCTGATACCGCAACTCGCGGCTGCTCAGGTTCCCCCTCCGGCCGTGAATGCGCGTTCATGGGTGTTGATCGATGCGACCAGCAACCAGGTACTGGCCTCGGGCAATCCGGCGGAACGCGTCGAACCGGCTTCGCTGACCAAGCTGATGACGGCTTACCTGGTGTTCGGGGCGCTGGCTGACAAGAAGATCTCGATGGATCAAATCGTGATGCCCAGTGAAGCCGTGCGGCGCGTGGGCACCGACGAATCGCGGATGTTTATCGAAGCCAATAAACCGGTAACCGTGCACGACTTGGTGTATGGCATGATTATCCAGTCGGGTAACGATGCTGCGATTGCGCTGGCCGAACTGGTGGGCGGCAGCGAAGCCAATTTTGTGACGATGATGAACGCGGCAGCCCAGAAAATGGGTATGGCGCAAACCCATTTTGCCGATGTGAACGGCATGCCCGATCCCCAGCATTACACATCGGCTGGTGATCTTGGCGTTTTGTCGGCCCGCTTGATCCGCGATTTTCCTCAGTATTACGGGATTTTCTCGATCAAAGAATTCATGTACAACAAAATCAAGCAGCCTAACCGCAATCGCTTGTTGTGGATCGACCCCACCGTTGACGGTCTGAAGACCGGCCACACGGAAGCTGCCGGTTACTGCCTGATTGCCTCCGCCAAACGCCCAGCGGCCGAAGGCACCACGCGTCGGCTGGTAACGGTGATGATGGGTGAGACAAAAGAACATGATCGAGTGCAAGATAGCCTGAAAATGCTCGATTACGGCTATCAAGCCTATGAAGTGGTGCGCCTGTTCCACGCGGGCCAAGCGGTCTCCACACCGCGTATTTACAAGGGCACGGCAACCCAGGTTAAAGTCGGTGTGCAAGCAGATCAGTTTGTGACGATGCCCCGCGGTTCTGCCAACAACTTCAAGACCACGGTTACGCTGAATGAGCCGCTGATCGCGCCGCTCGCGCTTGGGCAGCAAGTGGGCGTAGCCACGGTGCTGGCGGCCGATGGTAAAAACATCACTTCGGTGCCGGTGGTGGCGCTGGTCGCCGTGCCGGAAGCCGGCGTGCTGGGCCGCATGTGGGATTCGTTATTGTTGTCGTTCCAGAAAAAATAAGGGTTGAATCGTGGAAGTGACAAAATCTGAACCTGTCGTGTATTTGAACGGCAACTGGGGCCCGATTTCCGAGGCTCGGGTGCCGGTGCTCGACCGCGGTTTTATTTTCGGCGACGGTATTTATGAAGTCGTACCGGCTTATTTGACGTCGAACGGTTGCCGCCCGTTCCGGCTTGAACACCATTTGGCCCGGCTGTCGCGCAGCCTGGCCAAAGTGCGCATCGCTGACCCGTTTTCGGGTGCGCAATGGCGCGCCCTGATACAGCAGGCCTTGGATGAAAATCCCGCGGATGAGCGTGATAGCGGCAGTGGCAATTGCCTGGTCTATATTCAGGTGACGCGCGGGGTTGCAAAACGCGGTCATGCGTTTCCGGCCGATACGACGCCAACGGTTTTTGTGATGTGCAACCCGCTGGTGCTGCCCAACCCGACCCAACACGAACGGGGTGTCGCCGCCGTGACTGCCGCCGACGAACGCTGGCTGCATTGCGATATCAAAAGCACCTCCCTGCTGGGTAATGTGCTGATGGCGCAATATGCGGCCGAAAACAATGCGCTTGAGACAATACAGCTACGCGATGGTTACCTCACCGAAGCATCCTCGTCCAATGTCTGGATCGCAAAAAATGGCCGTTTGCTGGCGCCGCCGCGCAGTAATCTGATACTTGAGGGCATACGCTATACCCTGATCGAGGAGTTGTGCCAGGCCGCCGGTATCGTATTTGAAGCGCGCCCCGTCAGCGAAGCCGAAGTTCGCGACGCCGATGAAATTCTCTTGAGTTCGGCGACCAAGGAAGTGCTGCCGGTGACATTGCTCGACGGCAAGCCTGTCGGAGATGGCCGGCCAGGGCCGGTTTATAAGGCGCTCTATGCCGGTTACCAGCAGACGAAAATCCGCCAGTTGAATGGCGGTCAGCAATAAATGGCTACGAGAGGTGAATGATGAGCGCGGATATTGATGCACTATTCAACTTCCCCTGCGACTTCCCCATTAAGGTGATGGGTAAGTCGCACCCGGAGTTTGCGCAGACGATCACGGCCGTGATCCAACAATTCGATGCGGAATTCACGGCCTCGCGTATCGAGGTGCGGCCATCCAGCGGTGGCAACTATACAGGGCTGACCTGTACGGTGAAGGCGACCAGCCGCGCGCATCTGGACGATATTTATCGTGCCCTGACAGCGCATCCGATGGTCAAAGTCGTGATGTAACGCCACGGCGTTCAATCCAACCGCACTATGGACCTGACTCCTGCTCTGATTCTGACCAATCCGATACGCCTGCGCCGGCGCGGTGTCGAGGAATACGCGACCAGTTTCGAGGCGATGCGCGTGTTCACCGACGCCCGCACGGCCGACACGCCTGACGAACTATGGCTGGTCGAGCATCCTCCGGTTTATACATTAGGGTTGGCGGGCGACCCGGCCCATTTATTGAACCCCAACACGACGATACCGATAGTCAAAGTCGATCGAGGCGGGCAAATCACTTACCATGGCCCCGGACAGGTGGTTGCCTATCTCTTGCTGGACTTGCGGCGCCGCAAGCTGATGGTGCGCGAATTTGTGCACAAAATCGAGCAGGCGGTGCTGGAAACGCTTGCAGCGTATAATTTGCCTGCAGAACGCGTGGCCGGCGCACCTGGGATCTATTTGGCGCAAGGGCCGCATGCCGGCGCCAAGATCGCGGCACTGGGTTTGAAGATTCGTAAAGGCTGTAGCTATCATGGTGTCAGCCTGAATGTCAGGATGGATTTGCTGCCTTTTTTGCAAATTAACCCTTGTGGCTATGTGGGATTGCACACTATCGATCTTGCCGGTGCGGGCGTCGATGTGAGCTGGCAACATGCCGCATTGGCGCTGGCGCAGCAACTCAGCCGGCAATTTGCGGCGGAACTGATCGACTAAGGCGTCACGCTTGCCGATGGTGTCGGACCGATGCACGTTATGTGCTGGGCCGGCGCATGAATAGCAAAACTCGTGTAAAACTGGTGTGTAAGCCGGCACAAACCGGGTGTTCACCGACTGGACTTGATATGACCGAAGCACACACTGGCGTTGCCGCAGAAGCCGCAAACGTAAGCACTGCGGCAAGCGCTGCAGCAAACACTGCGGCAAGCACCGCAAATACGGCAGAAACTGCCTACGATCCGAGCGCCAAGCAAAAAGCCCAGGCTAAGACCGCGCGTATTCCAATCAAAATTATTCCAGCCGAAAAGCTGAAAAAACCCGATTGGATACGCGTCAAGGCCGCCACCGGCAGCTCGCGGTTTTCTGAAATCAAACAGATTCTGCGCGAACACCAGCTACATACAGTTTGCGAAGAAGCCAGTTGCCCGAATATCGGCGAGTGCTTTGGTAAAGGCACGGCCACTTTCATGATCATGGGCGACAAATGCACACGTCGTTGCCCGTTCTGCGACGTGGGCCATGGCCGCCCGGACCCGCTCGATGTCAACGAGCCGGAAAACCTCGCCAAGACCATTGCTGCGCTGAAACTGAAATACGTGGTGATCACCAGCGTCGATCGCGACGACTTGCGTGACGGCGGCGCGGGCCATTTTGTCGAATGTATTCGACGCGTGCGGGAATTGTCGCCGCAGACCCGCATCGAAATTCTGACGCCCGATTTCCGCGGCCGCCTGGACCGCGCGCTGGAAATCCTCAACGCCGCTCCGCCCGATGTTATGAACCACAACCTCGAAACGGTGCCGCGCCTGTATCGCGAAGCCCGCCCAGGTTCGGACTACCAACATTCGCTGACCCTCTTGAAAACCTTCAAAGCGGCCCATCCCGATGTCGCCACCAAATCAGGTTTGATGGTCGGCCTGGGCGAAACCGAAGAAGAGATTTTGCAAGTGATGCGCGATTTACGTGCCCACGACGTCAATATGTTGACGATAGGCCAGTACTTGCAGCCGTCGGAACATCACCTGCCGGTACGCAGCTATGTGCACCCGGACACCTTCAAGATGTATGAGGCCGAAGCCAACGCCATGGGCTTTACCCATGCGGCGGTGGGGGCCATGGTGCGTTCCAGCTATCATGCGGATGTGCAGGCGCATGAGGCGGGTGTGACGGATATCGTTATTTGATAACAATGCGTAGGTTTGCAGAATTCATTGTCTCGATATGGATCGATCATGGGAACGAGATACGAACAGGACGTGGTGGCATGGGCTAACGAGCAAGCAGTGCTGTTGCGCGCTGGCAAACTAACGGCCATTGACGTTGAACACATTGCCGAGGAGATTGAGGACGTGGGCAAAAGCGAGCAGCGCGAACTGGCGAGCCGCATGTCGGTGCTTCTGGCCCATCTTCTGAAGTGGCAATACCAGCCGGGGCGGCGTAGCAAAAGCTGGCAGTTCACGATCCGCACGCAGCGCAAAGAAGTGGCCTACGTGTTGAGTGAAGCGCCGAGTTTACGCAGCAAGTTCGGCGACGAAGCGTGGCTCGATATCGTCTGGTCCAAGGCTAGGAGTATTGCGAGCAACGAGACCGGCCCGGACCTTGATGCGTTTCCCGATGCGTTCCCATGGCGGCTCGATGAAGCGTTATCGTCAGAGTTTTACCCTGAATAGCGCGAAAGCTGCTCGCAACCTCAATATTCCTGCCGGTAGAATTTCTCCCGTTTGCTGATCACGATCGCGCGCCCGTCACTGCCTCCGGCTTGCGCGCGAGGTCGATAAAAGCCTTCAGATAGTCGATCTCGGTATCGGCTTCGCGCGCGCCGAGAAAAATCTGTTTGGCGATACCTTCCGGCCCTAAGCGCACCGGGACAAGATTAAGTTTGTCGGCATACTCGTCTACCAGCCAGCGCGGCAGCGCCGCAACGCCCCGGGCGCTGGCCACCATCTGCAGCATGATATCGGTGGTCTCTATGGTTTTGTGGCGTTTGGGCGTGACGCCCGCTGGCATCAGAAACTGATTGTAGATATCGAGCCTGTCGGTTTCCACCGGATAGGTAATCAATACCTCTCGCATCAATTGCTCGGGCTTCGCGTACTGGGCCGTGGCCAGTGGATGCTCGCGGTTGACCACCAAAACCTGCTCGTAATCGAACACCGGTTCGAAGCGCAAGCCAGGCTTGTAGAGCGGATCGGGTGTCACCAGCAAGTCGATCTCATAGCCGAATAGCGCGCCTATCCCCCCAAATTGAAACTTTTGCTTAACGTCGACATCGACGTCGGGCCAGCGTGCGAGGTAGGGCGATACCACCTTTAGCAACCACTGATAGCAAGGGTGGCATTCCATGCCGATACGCAACGCGCCACGTTCACCTTGCGCGTATTGCCCCAGGCGCTCTTCGGCCAGCGCCAGTTGCGGCAGCACGCGGTTCGCAACGGCCAGCAGATACTGGCCGGCCTGCGTCAAGCGCAGGCTGCGCCCTTCGCGCAGCCAGATCGCGGTGCCCAATTGCTGCTCGAGCTTTTTCATCGAGTGGCTCAGCGCCGATTGCGTCAGACAAAGCACCCCGGCCGCCGCTGTCAGCGAGCCGTGCTTGTCCGCCGCTTGAACAATCGCCAGGTGAATACGTTCAAGCATGATGTTGTATGAGTGAAATTAATGGATTGTTGAATTAACATCATTTTACTTCATAATCAGTCTTGCCTACCATTCAGGTCTCTCTTATGCGACCGAACCAAGGCGACATCATGGCAACCACACACAATTTGGGCTTTCCCCGCATCGGCGCCCAGCGTGAACTGAAATTCGCGCTGGAATCCTACTGGAAAGGCGCATCGTCGCTCGACGAGCTGAAAGCGTTGGGCGCCCAGCTGCGTCAGCGTCACTGGGACAATCAGGCCGACCTCGATCTGGCGGCGGTGGGCGACTTCGCGTTCTACGACCAAGTGCTGGACATGAGCTTCACCTTGGGTAACCTGCCGGAGCGGGTACGCGATTTTCATGGCGATACGCTCGACAACTATTTTCGCGTAGCCCGCGGTCGCTCGGCCAAGGGCGCTGAAGACCACAGCGAATGCTGCGGCGGTGTTGCCGCTGGCGAGATGACCAAGTGGTTTGACACTAACTACCATTACATCGTCCCGGAATTCAGCGCTAGCACCGAATTCAAACTGGATGCCTCGCGTCTGCTGGAGCAACTGGCGGAAGCCCGGGCACGCGGCGTCAAGGCAAAACCGGTGATCGTCGGTCCGGTGACCTATCTGGCGCTCGGCAAGGCTAAAGACGATTCCGATAAGTTGGCTCTGCTGCCCCGCCTGCTGCCTGTCTATGTGGAACTGTTGGCTACGCTGGCCGCACAGGGTGTCGAATGGGTGCAAATCGACGAGCCAACGCTTGTTACGGAATTGTCGGTCGAATGGCAGCAGGCTTACACCACGGCATACCAGGCCCTGGCCACCGGCAAAGTGAAGCTGCTGCTGGCCACCTATTTCGGTCAATTGCAGGACAATCTGCCACTGGCTTGCAAGTTGCCGGTACAAGGTTTGCATCTGGATGCCATCAACGCGCGTGCCGAAGTCGATGCCGTGATCGCACAACTTCCGCATGAGCGTGTGCTTTCGCTGGGCGTGATTAACGGCCGTAACATCTGGAAAACCGACCTGAACGCTGTACTGGATTGGCTGGAACCGGTTGCCCAGCGCCTGGGCGAGCGCCTGTGGATTGCGCCGTCCTGCTCGCTGCTGCACGTGCCGGTGGACCTGGACAACGAGCAGAAGCTGAACGCCGAAGTGCGCTCCTGGCTGGCTTATGCGCTGCAAAAATTGGCCGAGTTGAAGGTGCTGGCCACCGCGCTGCGTCAGGGGCGCGACGCCGTCAAGGCCGAGCTGGCTGCTAACAGCGCTGCCGTTGAGGCGCGCCGCGCTTCGCCGCGGGTCAACAACCCGGCGGTCAAGGCTGCCCTCGCCAAGGTCAATTCGGCTTTGGGGCAGCGCAAACACGCCTATCCGGTGCGCGCCGAGAAACAGGCTAGCTTGCTGAACTTACCGGCTTACCCTACAACGACCATCGGCTCCTTCCCGCAGACCGGCGAGATCCGCCAAGCGCGCAGCCAGTTCAAGAGCGGCGCGCTGGACGAAGCCGGTTACAAAGTGGCCATGCGCGCCGAGATCGAGCGCAGCGTGCGCGAACAGGAAGCCCTCGGTCTGGACGTGCTGGTGCACGGCGAAGCCGAACGTAACGACATGGTGGAGTATTTTGGCGAGCAGCTCGACGGCTACGCTTTCAGTCAGTTCGGCTGGGTCCAGTCCTATGGCTCGCGTTGTGTGAAGCCGCCTATCTTGTTCGGCGACATCAGCCGTCCGAAGGCCATGACCGTCGAATGGATTAAGTACGCCCAGTCGCTCACCAGCAAGCCGATGAAAGGCATGCTGACCGGCCCGGTAACGATTCTGAACTGGTCCTTCGTGCGTGACGATCAGCCCCGTTCGGTGTCGTGTTACCAACTCGCACTGGCGATCCGCGAAGAGGTGCTGGATTTGGAGAAGGCCGGTGTGCGCGTGATTCAGATCGACGAGGCCGCTCTGCGCGAAGGTCTGCCGCTGCGCAAGTCGCAATGGCAGGAATACCTGAACTGGGCCGTGGAGTCTTTCCGCATCACCGCCAACGGTGTGCAAGATGAGACGCAGATCCATACCCATATGTGCTATTCCGAGTTCAATGACATCATCGCCTCGATTGCCGATATGGACGCTGACGTCATCACCATCGAGACCTCGCGCTCGGATATGGAATTGCTCGACGCGTTCGACAACTTCAATTACCCGAACCAAATCGGACCGGGCGTGTACGACATTCATTCGCCGAACATTCCGACGCAAGAGCATATTGTGCAACTGATGAGGAAGGCTGCCGAACGTATTCCGGCGTCGCGCCTGTGGGTCAATCCAGACTGCGGCTTGAAGACGCGCCAATGGGAAGAAGTTCTGCCGGCGCTGAGCAATATGGTAGCGGCAGCCAAGACGCTGCGCGCCTCGATCTAACGCGCATGCCTGGCCTCGCACGGTGCGGGCCGTGCTTGGAAAGCCCGGTTGAGGCAGTCGATTTCAAACACTAGGAAGGCAGGGCTGTCTCAATGGGAGTAGTCTTTCACGATCAACCCCGGTTCGCCGGGCCTTTTGGGTAAGAACCAATCAAGGAGCAGATCGCGATGGAATTCAGGCAATTAGGTGGCTCAGGTTTTATGGTGCCGGCATTAAGCCTCGGCACAGGCACGTTTGGCGGCGGCGGTGAATTGTTCAAGGCCTGGGGGAGCAGCAGTGTTGCAGAGGCGACGCGTCTCGTGGATATCTCGCTGGAAGCCGGCCTGACGATGTTCGACAGTGCGGACATTTATTCCGATGGGCTGGCCGAGGAAATTCTCGGCAAAGCCATTGCGGGTCGGCGCGACCAAGTGATTGTGTCGACCAAAGGTACTTTTCGCAAAGGCGCGGGCCCTAATGATGTCGGTTCGTCGCGTTTTCATTTGATTCGAGCTTGCGAAGCGAGTTTGCGCCGACTCGGTACCGACTATATCGATATTTACCAATTGCACGGTTTCGATGCGAAGACGCCGGTCGAGGAGACGCTGCGCGCCCTCGACGATTTGGTGACGGCCGGTAAAATCCGCTATATCGGTTGCTCGAATTTTTCCGGCTGGCACCTGATGAAGTCGTTGGCGGCGTCGGAGCGACATGGTCTGTCCCGCTATGTCGCGCACCAGGCGTATTACTCGCTGATTGGGCGCGACTACGAGTCGGAACTGATGCCCTTGGCGCTGGACCAGAAAGTCGGCGCGATTGTCTGGAGCCCACTCGGCTGGGGGCGCTTGACCGGCAAGATTCGGCGCGGTGCGGCGGTGCCGGATCAAAGTCGCTTGCACGTTACGGCGAAATACGGCCCGCCCGTATCCGACGACTATCTCTATACCGTGGTCGATGCGCTTGATGCGATTGCACAGGAAACCGGCAAGACCGTGCCGCAGATTGCTCTGAACTGGCTGTTGCAGCGTCCGACCGTGTCCAGCGTGATAGTCGGGGCACGTAACGAGGAGCAACTGAGGCAGAATCTTGGCGCGATCGGCTGGAATTTGACGGCCGAACAGATCGCGCAACTCGACGCGGCTAGTGCGGTCACGCCGGCTTACCCGTATTGGCATCAACAACAATTTACGGAACGTAATCCGTCCCCAGTGTGATGTAGACCTGTCCCTAGCAGGCCGGCTATCTTGCCGGTCTGCCGAGTGTCCGATTGTTTCAACTATACGTCGTCGCCTCTTTACGCTCCCGAGCAATCTCTGGCAAAGTCTAAGGTTCGCACTATCTAAACCAAGCTACAAGTTTGGTTTAGATAGTGCGAGTCTGCATGGATGCCGCTACCGTGGTGTTTGCATTTAAGGCTTATCGATGACCTCTACCGCCACACCTGCCACTCACGATTCATTCTCACAGACGCTGCGCTTTGTGTTGGCTCAATGGCGCAATCAGCGCGGGCTGGCGGCGACTATTGCTTGCGGCACAGCATTGCAGGCGATACTCGAAATGACCGCGCCGATCTTTGCCGGACGCTTGGTCGACGCGGTCGCCGGCAGCCATCTGGCGCATGATGCGGCGCGCGATGACGCCTTGCGCGAGGCCGTGTTTTGCTTGGGTGTGATGTTGGCGCTGGGCTTGTCGGTTGTGACCCTGCGTTTTGCGGTGATGCGAGGCATCGTGGCCTTCACGCTGCGCATCATGTCGCATGTGGCGCGCGATGCATTTTGGCGGGTTCAGCGGTTTTCGAGCGATTGGCATGCGAATAGCTTTGCCGGTTCTACCGTGCGCAAAATCAGCCGTGGCATGTGGGCTTTCGACTTGTTAAACGATACGATTTTTCTGGCGTTGTGGCCGTCTTTGTTGGTGCTAATCGGCGCAACCCTGCTGTTTGGCTGGCATTGGCCGTTGATGGGACTGGTGGTCGGCATCGGCAGTGCTGCTTATGTGTGCCTCAGCGGCTGGTTTTCGCTGCATTGGGTGATGCCGGCGGCGCGGGTTTCAAATGCATGGGATAGTCGTTTTGGCGGCGTGCTGGCCGACTCCGTCGGCTGCAACCCGGTCGTTAAGGCGTTCGGCGCCGAACGCCGCGAAGATATCCGGATCACCCGCACGATCGCCCGCTGGAAAATGCGCACCCGTAAAAGTTGGCGCGTCATGACGCTAAGCGGCACACTGCAGCAGGCCATGTTGACGCTGTTGCGGGTTGCCGTTATCGGGTTGGCGATCAGTTTCTGGTGGCAGGGGCGTGCGACCCCGGGCGAAGTCACGTTTGTGTTAACGGCCTATGGGGTGATCGAAACCTATCTGCACGGTATCGGTCAACAGATCCGGAACTTCCAGCGCTCGATCAACGACTTGGAGGAAATGGTCGGCTTTCATGCTGAGCCGCTCGGAGTCAGCGATACAGAACACGCGGTGGAGGCCACAATTGCGCGCGGTGAGATTGTTTTCGAGGCGGTGTCTTTTGCCTATCCCGCGCAACGTCGCACTATTTATGAGCAACTATCGGTGCGGATTCGTGCTGGCCAGCGTGTCGGCTTGGTTGGCCCGTCGGGCTCGGGCAAGACGACCTTCGTGAAACTGGTGCAGCGGCTGTATGACGTCGATGCGGGCCGGGTTTTGATCGATGGCCAGGCGATCTCGGCGGTGACTCAAGAAAGCTTGCGGCAGCGCGTGGCGATTGTGCCGCAGGAGCCCTTGCTGTTTCATCGCTCGCTGGCCGAAAACATTGCCTATGCGCGTCCTGACGCGACGCGCGCCGAGATCGAGGAGGCCGCTCGACTGGCGCACGCCGATGTTTTTATCAGCCGCCTGCCCGATGGGTATTCGACCTTGGTAGGCGAGCGCGGCATTAAGTTGTCGGGCGGCGAGCGTCAGCGTGTCGCGATTGCTCGGGCGTTTCTTGCCGATGCGCCGATTTTGATTTTCGATGAAGCGACGTCCAGTCTCGATAGCGAATCCGAGGCTTTGATCCAGGATGCGATGGAGCGGCTGATGCGTGGGCGCACCACGCTGATTATCGCGCATCGTTTATCGACCGTGCGCAAGCTCGACCGCATTTTAGTATTCGATCACGGCCGGATTGTCGAGGACGACACCCATCAGCAATTGATGCAGCATTCTAATGGCATGTATCGGCGTTTGGTTGAGCGACAGGCTGCGGGAATGATGGAGTTGGCGGTTTAATACGCTTATTTTCAAGCCTGCCCGCTTCAAGCCTGCCCGCTTCAAGCCTGCCTGCTTCAAGCCTGTTTGGCGAGCGCGGTCTTTAGCAGTTCAGCCAATTCCGAAAATTGCGGCTCGCCTACATAACGTTTCAGGATGTGCCCGTCGCGGTCGATCACAAAGGTGGTCGGGGTCAGTTGCACATTGCCGAATTGTTTGGCGGCGCTGCCGTCGTCGAGCGCAACCTTGAACGGCAACTGACGTGTCTGGCTATAGTTGACCACGTACATAGGCGCATCGTAATTCATGGCCACCGCAACGAATTCGAGCCCTTGCCCCTTAAACTGATTATAGGTTTGGACCATCTGCGGCATTTCCTGGATGCAGGTATCGCAGTCGGTCGCCCAGAAATTGACCAGATAGACCTTGCCCTTGAGCTGCGCCGTGGAAATTTTTTGGCCGGACAGCAGCGTGAAAGTTGCGTCGGGGACCTGCTTCGACGTGCCGAAAGCCAGCCATGCAGCAACCGCAAGCACGATGGCCAGGGTCAACATGGCCCAATGTGCGGTTGTAAAACGACGTCGGGTGTTCGGCTGTGAATTCATGGCATTTCTCGGATGACGCTCTGATAAGCGCGAGCAGCTTATTTTAATTCAAATCTGCGGGCCTCGCTGAGTGTGATTTGGCTTATAGGAAGAACGGAAGACAAGATTACGAGGCGCTAGACGATGGCAAGCGCCGAGTGGCGGATAATACGACTTCTACGCTACCAACTCTATCCTGATCCATGCCCCAGTTTCTGGTCCGGTTACCCCGGACACGTTTGTTTGGCCATTTACCGATTCACGTGGGATTGCCCCGCGTTTTACCTCGATTTTTTCTGCGCCTCGGATTTCCCGTGGCAGTGGCACTATCACTAGCCGCTTGTACGCCGTCTTTTGATTGGCGGAATGTGGTCAACGAAGAGGGGGGCTTTTCGGTGATGTTCCCGGCCAAACCCGGGCTCGATAAGCGGGCCGTCAAGATTGCCGGGCAATCACTGCCGATGCTGATGCAAAGCGCACGGGTCGGCGAGACCTCGTTCGCGGTCGGCGTGGTGACGCTGCCGACCAACGATCCGGCCCTAAGTGCCGCTGTGCTTGAATCCCTTGAGACCGGGTTGGCCCATAATATCAACGCCCCGTTAGCGATGCATCCGGTGCAAATCGATGTAGGTACACCCGGTGAGCAGGTGGCCGGCACCGAGTTTGTGGCGAGCGGCGCCGTGGCCGATGCGCACCATGTGCATCGTGCGATGCATGCACGTTTCGCCGCGCGCGGAATGAAAGTCTATGAGGCGGTCATTGTGGCGCCGCGCGAGCCGGCTTCCGAACTGGTGGATCAGTTCTTCGGCTCGCTGAGATTATATTAATAGGGTTCTATCAGCCGCGAGGCGGTCGAAATGCCGCTTGGCGACGCTATCATTGCCACGTTGCGAAAAATATATTTTTCAACGAAGAGGCGTTAGCCCGCTTTTAAAGTCCATCTGCTTGGCGGGTGAGACGGCTTTAAGCTTCGCGTGAAAGGCGATGAAATCCACTTATCTCACTGATTCGTCGACACTTTTCAAATTATTCACAGTTGCTGTGGATAACTTTGTGGATATCTCTCAAAGTAGCACCTAAATGCTTGACCGATAAGGCTTCCAGACAGATTGCCGGGAATCTGGGCAGCTTGGTAAAGTTATTTTAAATCAATCAGATAGCGTTTTTGTAAAAATTTTGCTCGGCGACTCCCAGTGTTTGTTAAAAAAAAATCAGATTGTGCATAAGTCAAGTCTTGACACGGATTTTTTGGCTTATTTCTGCGCTACGTGAGAGGGATTCCCCGGCAGGGTGCGGCTATCGGTTTTCATTGCCGCACACCGCTGATTCGATATTTTATCGGTCGGACGACGCGGCAATCGAAGCGCGGATCGAGGGCCGCCTTCGACGCGGCTATATTTCAATTTCTGTAGAAAATAATTCTTCGCCATGCTGATTTTGCAAGGCGATGTCATGCTTACCTGGCCTTGATCGCCGATTTTTTTCTTAAGGTGGAAATCGACAATATCTCGATATCTCCCTGATTTGGCACTAGTTTTTAAACTATCCACAATTGCTGTGGATAACTTTGTGGAAAACTCTGAAAGCATGCGATGACAGCCTGTCATACAAGGCGTTTGGATAGATTGCCGGGATTCTGGGCAATTTGCCTTAACCTATTTAAATCAATGGCTTGCAGTATTTCCGTAGGGGCGCTGGGCAAGCTGCCCGGAGTTGTCTGGCATTTTTGTTAAATGTGCATAAGTCAAGTCTTGACAGGCTCGTTTTGGGCTTTTTTATGCACATCATTCGACCCCCTTGCTTTGAGCCCGAATGCCGGATAAACAGCTTCAGGCGTCGTGGAAACCGCTGCGATAACGTATCGCTTCGGCAATGTGCGTTGCATCCGGTTGGCTGGCGGCGGCGAGGTCCGCGATGGTGCGCGCTACCTTCAAGACCCGGTAGTGGGCACGCGCCGACCACTGGAAGCGCTGCCCTGCTGCTTCAAGTAATGCTTTTCCCGCGTTGTCGGGTTGGCAAAAACGGTCGATATCGCGACCGTTAAGGGTTTGATTTGTGCCATTTTGCCGCGTCAGCTGGCGCATGCGCGCCTGCGCCACGCGTTCGGCGATCAGGGTGCTGCTTTCGGCGTTGCCGGCGCGCGGCTCCGAGAGTTCCTGAGGGGTCAGCGCCGGCAGCGCGATTTGTATGTCGATTCGATCGAGTAAGGGGCCCGAGAGTTTGCCTCGATACCGAGCGGCCTGTTCCGTTGTACAGCGACAATGTTTGTGTTTGTCGCCGCGCCAACCGCAGGGGCAGGGGTTCATGGCGGCAATCAGCTGCGCCGCAGCCGGAAATTCAACCTGCCTGCCGGCGCGCGAAATCGTGATCTGGCCAGTCTCCAATGGCTCGCGCAGCATTTCGAGCACGCGTCGGTCAAACTCCGGCAGCTCATCAAGAAATAACACGCCCAAATGCGCGAGCGTAATTTCACCGGCCAGCGGCGGATTGCCTCCGCCAATCAACGCGGCGGCGCTGGCCGAGTGATGCGGTGCCCGAAACGGGCGCTGCCGCCACATGCGTGGCACAAACCCGGCCCGGGTTGCGCTGAGCAAGGCGGCCGAGGCGAGCGCTTCGTCGTCTGTCATGGGCGGCAAGATGCCTGGCAAACGCGCGGCCAGCATGGACTTTCCGGCGCCCGGGGAGCCAACTAATAGTGCATGATGCGAGCCGGCCGCCGCCACTTCCAAGGCTCGTTTGGCACTCGATTGGCCGATAACTTCGGCCATATCGGCAAACGGTGTCGATTTGTCTAAACCCGACTTATCTATAGATAAGGTAGGAGGCGTGCTGGCGGACAATTGCGATTCCGGTTGGCCGGACAGATGAGCGCAGAGTTCCAATAAATCGGTTGCGCCAAATACTTTGACACCCGGCACCAGCGCGGCAGTCGTGGCGCTTTGCCGCGGTAGGAACAGTTCGGGGACGGCACTGATTTCGCCTCCGGTATGCCGTCGCGCCAAGCCGCAGGCCATCGCAAAAACGCCTTGGATCGGTCGCAATTCCCCGCTGAGCGACAGCTCACCTGCAAACTCCCTGTTGTTGAGCGCCTCGACAGGCAGTTGTGCGCTGGCAGCGAGGATGCCAAGGGCGATAGGTAAGTCGAAATGCCCCGATGCTTTAGGCAGGTCAGCTGGAGCGAGATTGACTGTAATGCGCCGTGCGGGGAATTCGAAGCAACTATTTTGTATGGCGGCTCGCACCCGCTCGCGGCTTTCTCGGACTTCGAGGTCGGGAAGCCCAACGATATTGAACGCAGGCAAGCCATTCGCGAGATTGACCTCGACTTTGACTTCGGGCGTATGCCCTGGGGCTAGCGCGCGGCTGCGAACGACGGCAAGTGACATAACAATGAGATGGCGATGGACTAATCCGTAAGCCGGACGCCGTGCTAGCTAAGCTGCCGACCGGGCGGCGCGGTGGCCGCTAAGCAGGCCGATGAGCAGGCCGATGAGCAGGCCGATGAGCAGGCCGATGAGCAGGCCGATGAGCAGGCCGCGGCGCAGACGACTGCATCTCTTTACAGGTCAGACGGATTTTGCCCCTGGCTGCGCCCCAGCCAATTGCGTTTCCAGCTCGGCCACACGGCGCTCAAGTTCTTCGAGCCGCAGACGCGTCCGTGTCAGAACCTGGGCCTGAGTGTCAAATTCTTCGCGGGTGACCAGATCGAATTTGCTGAAGCCCTGCGTCATCATTGCTTTGACGTTGCGCTCCATGTCTTTAGCCGGGGAATTTTTCAGCAAATCGCTGACTTTGCTTTGGATATCTTGAAAGACTTCATGGGGTTTCATCGTGGCTTCCTCTGTTTTGCACAAAAACGGTGCATCCTTAGATGCGACTTATCGAAATTTCGGGACTGCGCTCAATTATGGTGCCCCGAATTGGCGCATTGCGACAGCATGATAGCTGCAGTTCGCGAGTTAGGTGCATTCACGCTGCTGATGTAAAGCACTCTAGCACGCCGTGTATAGCGTTTGCCAAGCGCGCCGCAGGTTTGACTATTCGGCCTATCAGAGCCTGCACTGAGAAGATAACGCTAGCCATTCTAAGGGCGATAAAAATTTTCTTCTGGATGTTAGCGCTGCCATGGCATGGGAGTTGCTGTTGTCTCTGGGTAATCAGGTCTCAAGCAAGTTCATCGGCAAGATAGGCACCCACGGAAACATTAAGCGAGGATTTTCATGAAACTGATAACCGCAATCATCAAGCCGTTCAAGCTCGATGAGGCTCGCGAAGCCTTATCGGCGATCGGCGTCTCGGGGATTACCGTCACGGAAGTGAAGGGTTTCGGGCGCCAGAAGGGGCACACAGAGTTGTACCGGGGGGCGGAATACGTCGTCGACTTTTTACCCAAGGTAAAGATCGAGGCGGCGGTGTCGGACGATATCGTCGACCAGGCGATCGAAGCGCTGGAGCGCTCGGCCCGCACCGGCAAGATTGGCGACGGCAAGATTTTTGTCACCCCGATCGAGCAGGTGGTGCGGATCCGCACCGGAGAAACCGGCGCGGACGCGCTGTAATCGGCGGCAACGGTGA
>Ga0302178_10000256_pt1 | contig 50004 bp, 30 predicted proteins | sample I_Palsa_E1_3_FD_198790 | JGI IMG/M metagenome (GOLD analysis project Ga0302178, IMG submission 198790) | Peat permafrost microbial communities from Stordalen Mire near Abisko, Sweden - I_Palsa_E1_3 | ecosystem: Environmental > Terrestrial > Soil > Palsa > Peat permafrost | place: Sweden...
AACAACGTATTTCATCGGCAGCTCGTCAGGTTCGGTTACCCATCAGACTCACTTCTGTGAAATTTGTTTACTCGAAATACTTACTTATCATCAATTTTACTTTCGGTGCCATCTTTTATCATTTCAGTGAACGCGTTATCCATTGAACGAATTATATTTTCTTTATCTGTTATTTTCGATTTTTTGGATATAAAGAAAAACTGCGGCACTCCGTCATTTAATGGCTGCGGCAACAAGGTTATTTTATCGAGAATACCCATGCGTTTCGCAGTATAAACGCCTACGATCGACGTCACTATAAAGGCGTCAAACCGGCCAGAAATCAATTTATTGAAATTTTGCTCAACATCGTGACCATTTTCATCAACTGAAAAAAGACCATCCTTCTTGGATTTTTCAAAAGCGTCGCCAAAAAGATTTCCCGAAATAATGCCGATTTTTTTCCCGGCAAGGCTATTTATGTCATCGTATTTGAACTCATTGCCTTTTTTTACAAAAATTCCATAGACGCTTATGTAAAGAGGCCGGTTCATAAAAATGCCATAAGTTTCACGCTCAGGGGTTCTCGCTGCAGGGAAAATTCCGTCAACCTCACCTTCTTTGACCATCGCCACCGCTCTTACCCAAGGAATAATTTCGACATCTATTTTTACATTGGCTCTTCTTGCCATTTCCATTAACGTATCCAGCCCTATGCCCTTTTGGACTCCATTTTCCGTGTACACCATGGGCCTATATTCAAGGCTGACGACTTTTAAGGTATCTTGCGCATAGACTGCTTTCACAGACACTAAATAAACGCAAAATACGATGCTAAAAATATTTTTCAGCATATCCAATTGCCTTTAAATCCCTTATTTATAATAATATTAGCAGGCGCCATGGTTAGGTGTCGAAAATTCCGCCTGGCCGCGGCACGCACCGCATTCTACGTGCCAAGTGCCGAATCTGCAGCTTGTCAAATTATAAACCTCTGGCTCGAACAATCCCGCTTTACGCCCGACCGCTGCCATCGGCGCGTAGCGGGGAGCTTGCGTGAAGCTCGCCGCCATCGTATGGTTTGGCTCTTGACCCCGCTTGCACAAGGCTGACCATGCTAATAGTCAATGGCTTCGACGAACCCTTAGCCGACACCTACGATTTGATTTGCTCGATTTACCATTCCAGCGACGATTTCGCGGCCTCCTTGGCAGAAGTTTTTCCCGATCTGCCGGCGTTCACCCGTTATCGGGAGGAACTCCGAAATCGCCCAGGGTCGGTTTTTTTGCTCGCCAAACAGGAGGCCAATCTGGCCGGTTATCTGATGCTCAAGCCCAGACCCATCGAGCGTTTAAGTCATGGCGCCGACCTGAATATGGGCATTTTGTCGTCCTACCGCGGCCTCGGCGTGGGTCAGCGTTTATTAGAACGCGCGTGCGCAATCGCGATCGACGAGGGCCACCTGGAAATCCTCTATCTGATGGTGCGTGCCGACAATCTCGGTGCGTTGCGACTCTATGAAAAAACCGGTTTTATACAACAAGCAAGATTGAACCATGATACAAAAATCGACGGTCGATATTTCGACGGCATCCTAATGAGCAAGGACGTGAAGCAATTTTAACCAGCCCGCGTCCATGCCAGGGGATGTCGCTTAATCTTCGTCCCAAGGTATGCGCTTGCGACGCTGGGCCGCGTTAGCGCCACGATCTAAACGCCCCGCCGCATCGATTGTGCTCGCGATATCGCATCCCGGGTCGCTGCGTTCCAAGAGTTCAAGCCAGATATCCTCGGGCGCTGCGGCGCTGACATGCGACACCGGCGTGCGCTTCGTATTACTTACCGCGCTACCGACCGGCAATTGCGGCACGGCATGGTTTGCGGGCGCGCTTTCCGGCACTGGGCGGGTAGTCGTGTCGCTGTCAGGTGTATTCAGCGTTGCACAGTTAAGGTGCGCTTTCTGGTGCTTATGCGCTGTGTTGAATTTATATGAGTTAATAGCGGCTCCTGGGTGAGGCAGAGATCGCGCGCAAGCGCGCGATGCAAGAACACACCCAGGACATACGCAAGTGTCATGCCCGACGAGGGGTTCCCCATCAGGCGACACGGGGCGAAGTTCGACGGACCTCGGCGTTGTCAGAAATACCGCTTCAGCGGCATCCATCCCGTAAAAATTACAAACCGTGTTTCACCCTAGCGAATCGTCCAGCCCGGCACTTACGATTTCAAGCGATACCCCGTCTTGAAGATCCAAGCCACCACCGCCAAAAACCCAGCCAAAAACAGCAGCGTCATAGTCAAACTGACAGCCACGCTGACATCGGCCACGCTATAAAAACTCCAGCGAAAACCACTGATCAGATAGACCACCGGGTTAAACAGGCTCACTGCTTTCCAAAACGGCGGCAAAATATTCGTCGAATAGAAGCTGCCACCCAGAAACGTCAGTGGCGTAATAATCAGCAAAGGCACCAGTTGCAGCTTCTCAAAACCATCGGCCCAAATGCCGATAATAAAACCAAACAAGCTGAAGGTAACTGCGGTCAGCACCAGAAACAACACCATCCAAAATGGATGATCGATATGCAAAGGCACAAACAGGCAGGCTGTGGCCAGTATAATCACGCCCAGAATAATCGATTTACTGGCTGCCGCGCCTACATAGCTGACCACAATCTCTAGATAAGACACCGGCGCCGACAACAACTCGTAAATCGTCCCGGTAAACTTCGGGAAATAAATGCCGAACGAGGCGTTCGAAACACTTTGCGTCAACAGCGACAGCATGATCAGGCCTGGGACAATAAACGCGCCATAACTGATGCCGTCGACCTGCGGAATTCGCGAACCGATCGCCGCGCCAAACACCACAAAATACAGCGAAGTCGAAATCACCGGTGAGATGATGCTCTGCATCAGGGTGCGCCAGGTACGCGCCATTTCGAACATATAGATCGAGCGAATTGCGTAGATATTCATGCTTTTTTCCCGACCAGGCTGACGAAAATATCTTCCAGCGAGCTTTGGCTAGTCTGAAGATCCTTGAACACAAGGCCCGCCTCGCTCAGGTCTTTCAGCAAAGTAACAATCCCCCTGTGCTCGTCTTGGCTTGCGTCATAGGTGTAGATCAAATCGTTGCCGTCGCACGCCAATTCCAGCTGATACGCGGCAAGCGCGGGCGGGATCGTGCTCAGCGTGTTCTGCAAATGCAAGGTCAATTGCTTCTTACCGAGCTTGCGCATCAACTCGACCTTGTCTTCGACCAGAATGATTTCGCCGCGGCTAATCACGCCGATCCGGTCGGCCATTTCTTCGGCCTCTTCGATGTAGTGCGTGGTGAGAATCACCGTGACGCCGGTCGCGCGCAGGCCGCGTACCAGTTCCCACATATCGCGCCGCAACTGGACATCGACGCCGGCAGTCGGTTCGTCGAGAAACAAGATGCGTGGCTCATGCGACAGCGCCTTGGCAATCAGTACGCGGCGCTTCATGCCACCTGATAAGGTAATCAGCTTGTTGTCTTTCTTGTCCCACAGCGACAAATCGCGCAGGGTTTTTTCGATGTGCGCCGGGTTGAGCGGCTTGCCGAATAAGCCACGGCTGAACGACACGGTCGCCCAGACGGTTTCGAATGCGTCGGTGGTCAGTTCCTGCGGCACCAGCCCAATCAAGGCCCGGGCCGCGCGGTATGCCGTGCGGATATCGTGACCGTCGACCTGCACGGTGCCGGAGGTGGCGTTGACGATGCCGCAGATGGTGCTGATCAGCGTCGTCTTCCCCGCCCCATTAGGTCCGAGTAGGGCAAAAATTTCACCGCGCCGGATGTCCAGGTTGATGCCCTTCAACGCATGAAACCCGGAGGCATAGGATTTGGAAAGATTGGCGATAGAGATAATGGTCTGCATAGGCCGCGACGATAGCATAAGCCGGAATATTTTGGATTGGGTCGGCTTGGCGCCCCGTTAAAAACGAATGAACATAGCGATTAGGATAGTTTTTTCTAATGACAAGGCATGTGCGCGCGCCGCCAACTCAAGCGGTGAAAACGCAGCGTCATCAGCATTGCGACGCTAGCCAGCCCGGCCGCCAACCCCCACCACAGGCCGCGCGCACCGAATCCAAAATGAAAGGCCAGCGTGTAACCGGTAGGAAAACCGATGCCCCAGTAGCCAAACGCGGCGGCCAACATCGGTACACGCGTATCTTTGAGTCCGCGCAAACACCCCGAGCAGACGGTCTGTATGCCGTCGACAATCTGGAAGATCGCCGCCACGCGCAGCAGCGACTCGGCAAGCGAGACGGTTGCGGCGTTCGCCGGGTCGTCGAGATGCAGATACAAACCGACGATCGCGCGCGGTGCGAGGATCAGCCCCAGACCCGATAGACACATAAATCCGACGCCGAGCCCGATTGCGACAAAACCCGCATGGCGCGCCGCGAGCGCATGCCCGGCGCCGGCCCAGTACCCAACCCGCACATTGGCCGCTTGCCCAATTGCAAGCGGCACCATAAACGCCACCGACGCGACGTTGAGCGCAATCTGGTGCGCCGCAAGTTGCGATGCGCCGAGCAGCCCGACCATCAAACCGGTTGCCAAAAAGAGCATCGATTCAACACCATACGTAATGGCCACGGGCCAACCCAGACCAAATAATTCACCCATAAGCAAGGCGTTCGGACGCGTCGCGGTGACGAAATGTTGATAGCGCGGTCGCAGGTGCAACAGTGCCATCAGCGTGAGCGCACTCACCCAAACCGTGATGGCGGTCGCCGCGGCCGACCCCAGAAAACCGAAGCGCGGCAGACCAAAGGCGCCGTGAATCAAGCCGTAGTTCAGAAAGGCATTGACGCCGATACCGCCGAGCGACACCCACAATAGACGCTTGGCCGCGCCGATTGCCGGCAGAAAGGAGCGCATCAAGCCCACGGCGATCAAACTGCCAAGCGTGCCCCAGCGCAGCACCGCCGCGTACTCGCCGACGTGGTGCGCGAGTAGCGACGGTTCTCCGAACGCAAGCAGGATCGGTGTCGCAAAGGACAGTAGTACAAATGCCGGGATCGACAACAACATCGACAACACCAGACCAGTCCAGTATATATGCGGCACACGCTCTTCAGCTTGGGCGCCACGCGCGTGCGAGACACTCACGCTGACCGAGGTCAATACGCCTTGCAGCAGTGTGACAACAACGAAAAACGAACTCGCACCCAAGCCGCCCGCAGCCAGTGCATCGGGGCCTAGCGAGCCGAGTAATACGGTATCCGTGACACTCATCGCCATTTGCGATAATTGCGCAATCGCCAGCGGGGCCGCGAGGCGGGCGGTGTCAACCGCGTGACGAGACAAAGTGGGAGATAGAACGGTCATGCGGGGAGAGAAAGCGCTTGCGCGGCAATTTGCCAAAACCGACAGCTTATTGCTTGAGCGCGTCGTTGTCGATGAAGTTGTTTCGGAACGATGCTGTTCGAACCAAACCGGGGCGCAATCCTGGGTGCTGACGCGACTTCTAGCCCTACAGACCTGCAGATGGGCTAGACTAGCGGGTATCTTCAAACCCAATTTTTGAAGTGAGCATGGCGGTGACACTGCATGTCTTATCTGTAAATTTTAGGGCTATAGGATGGCATTGTGATCGATAGAAGAAAATTCTTGCTCTGCACCACTGCACTTATTGCCGGTGTCCAGCGTTCAGCGCAGGCAGCTTCGATGCCGCCGATACGCATGGCGTATTTTGAAAACTATCCGCCGTTTAGCTTTCGCGATAGCAATGGGCAGATGACTGGTGTATTGATCGACAGCATGGAGCTCATCGGCCGTGCCGTTGGCATGACTTTCACGCATCAGGGTTATCCATGGGTACGGGCGCAGGCTTTGGTGGAGTCAGGCAGTCTCGATGCTTTTTGCACGACCGTCACCGAGGCACGCCAAGCCTATGTCGAGTTCTGCCAAACACCCGTGATCACCGAACACTTTGGCATCTATCATCGGGTTGACGACCAGCGCATGCGCCATCTTCATTCGGTCCAGGACTTACGCCCGTTTACACAAGGCAATTACCGTGGCGCCGGTTACGCCATGGCGCACCTTGAACCCGAATACATCCATTGGTATAAAGATGAGGAAACCATACTGCGCATGATCGACAGCGGCAGCTTGGACATTTTTATCGAGGGGGAACTCGTGACCCACTACATGCTGAAGGAGCTGGGTCTGACCCATCGCATCCAATTCACCCCCGCGCCGTACTTGCCTGTAGCGGAATTTTGCTTTGGCCTACGACGCACTTACCCGGACGCCGCAGCCGTGCTGGCGAAAATGGAGGTAGCCGCATCGGCGGCGCGGAAATCGGGTGCTTTGGATAATTTATTAAATAAATACCGTTAATCGCGCCTATCCCTCTCCCAACCACGCTATTCCAGCCCTATAAGGGGTCGCTTAGGCGTACCATAGGACACTCACGCTTCCTGCCTTTTGCATCTTGCTCCTGCATCGACGACGTGATTCACAGTGGTGGTGGTAAATGGATGAGATGTCAAGCACGCCGCCACCTCGGGGGGTGGATTTCCCTATTGTCGGAATCGGCGCGTCTGCGGGCGGCCTGGAGGCTATCCTTGAGCTATTGGAGGGCATTCCCGCCAAAGCCAATCTAGCGGTTTTGGTGGTTCAGCATCTCGATCCGTCCCGTCCCAGCCTGCTTACCGAAATTTTTTCGAATCGCGCATCGCTGCATGTGTCGGAGGCCACGGACAATTTAATCATGAAGCCGGGCCGTCTTTATGTGATACCGCCCAACATGACTATGGCGGTTGCGTCCGATCGCATCAAATTAAGTCCGCGCGACGAAACCAGCAGCTCACCGACCCCCATCGACGATCTCTTTCAGTCGATGGCGCAGTCCGTGACGGATCGCGCCATTGGCGTGATTTTGTCGGGCAGCGGCACCGATGGCGCTCTCGGCATGCAAGCCATCAAGGAATACGGCGGCATCACCTTTGCGCAAGACGCCGCCTCGGCACGCTTTAGCAGCATGCCGAGAGCAGCAATTCAATTGGGCTGTATCGATTTTGTCTTAAGCCCGAGCGCCATCGCCCTGGAATTGATGCGCATTGCACAGCATCCGTTTACAGTAAGCGCTCAAACTGATTCGGCGGACTCGCTGAACGACGAGGACAACTATCGACGCCTGTTTCGCCATTTGCAAAGCGTGTGCAATATCGATTTTTCACACTATAAGCGCGGCACCATTGAACGTCGCTTGGCCAGGCGCCTAGTACTGCACAATCTACACGCTTTGCCCGACTATATCTCTTTACTTGAGACCGACGGGGTCGAAGCATCTGCCCTATGCCGAGAATTCCTCATCAATTTCACGCATTTTTTCCGTGATCCTGAAACCTTCGACACCCTCGCGACCGTCGGTTTTCCGCGCATTTTGCAAAATGGCGATACGCAGACACCGATACGAGTCTGGGTTGCCGGCTGCTCTACTGGGGAAGAAGTCTACTCGATTGCGATCTGCCTGACCGAGTATCTGGCGCGTATATCGCAGAGTCGCGAGATTCAGATTTTTGGTACCGACGTCAGTGAGGAGGCACTGAATATCGCCCGCGCGGGACGCTACCTTGAAAATATCTCGCGTAACGTCTCGGCCGAGCGGCTGCTGCAATTTTTCGTCAAAGAAGGCGATTATTACCGAGTGAACAAGGTCATCCGCGATAGCTGCATCTTTGCACGACAAAATGTCGCTTACGACCCGCCGCTGTCGCGACTCGATCTGCTTAGTTGCCGCAATCTGTTGATCTACCTCGAACCGTCGTTGCAAAAACGGGTTATGCCTTTATTTCATTTCTCCTTGCGGCGCGACGGCTTGTTACTGTTAGGCATGTCCGAGACGATTGGCGCGTATTCGGATCTTTTTACCATGATCGAAAATTCACGCGGCAGTAAATTATTCGCAAAAAAATGGCTGGCAGGCCGCCCTTACTCAACCTTCCCGGCGTCGCCGGCTACCGGCGATAAAGCCCGCATTCAGATGGCAATTAGACCTCCTTACGATATCGGATCGGATATTTCATCGGGCGATCAAATGCGCCGCGAGGTAGATAGTCTGACGCTGGCGCGGTACGCGCCAGCGTCCGTACTCTGCGATGAAAATTTCAAAGTCATGGAATTCCGTGGTGACACGGGGATTTTTCTGGTCAATCCGACAGGCCCGCCGACCAACGATCTGCTACGTTTGGCAAAACCTGGAATCGTTTGGGCGGTCAGTGACGCTATACGCGAAGTACGAAAAACAGGCAACACGGTGTGTAAGCAAGGACTGTCGCTAGGAGATGGCAGCGAGCCGCGCGAATGCTCGTTTGAAGTCCTACCTCTACGGCTAGCGCAACAAGAAGCCAGTTGGTTTTTGTTTTTCTTCCAATGTACCGAACAACCGGAATCCAAGCCTGCCGGCAAACCTATTAGATCCTTCTGGAGTCAGGTCAGCGCCATGATCATGCCCTGGACAACACGTTACGACGCCAAACAAAAGAGTCTCCAGCAGGAACAGGAAATCAGCCGCCTGACCGACGAGTTGCGTGGCACACGCGAACAAATTGCCTTGATGCTGGGGGAACACGAACGCTCGCTAGCCGAACTCAAGTCGATCGAAGAAGAAACACTATCCAGTAACGAAGAATTCCAGAGTGCGAATGAAGAACTGGAAACCGCCAAGGAAGAGCTCCAATCGCTCAATGAAGAGTTGTCCACCACCAACGACGAGTTGCGCTATCGTAACGGCGAGCTCAAGGTGCTGCATGATGTAATCTCGCGGTCTCGCGACTACAGCGACGCCATTGTCGATACCATGGCCGAGCCCATGTTGATACTGGATGCGAATTTTAAAATAGAACGGGCCAATCGCGCCTTCTATAAAATCTTCCAGACCCGCCCGAATGACACGCTCCATTTTAATTTATATGCGCTGGGCAACGGTCAGTGGGACATCCCGGTGTTGCGCGATCTACTCGAAGAATTACTGCCGCGGCACACCGAGGTACGCGATCACGAGGTCACGGCCTATTTCCCCAAAATTGGTCGGCGCACCATGCTGGTCAATGCCATGCGTATCGCTTGGCCGGAACAAGGTTTAATACTGCTGACCATCAACGACGTCACAGCGCGCTATCAGGTATTAGAGCGTTTAATCCACGGCGATCAGCAAAAAGACGAATTTCTCGCGATGCTGGCTCATGAGTTGCGCAATCCCCTTGCAGCGATGAAAAACGCGCTTCAGGTCCTCAAGCGGCCCGATGCCGATATGATGATCAAAGGCGACGCGCAGTTGATCATTGAACGGCAGTTGCATAAGCAAATTCGTTTGGTCGACGAATTGCTCGACGTTTCAAGAATCAGCCGGGGCGTTGTGGCCTTAAAGCTGGAACGCTTCGATTTAAGCGAAGCGATTCGAGCCTCCTTGGAAACCTTGCAAGTCGAGATAGCCCAAGCGGGTCACCAGATTACACTGGAGTTGCCCGACGATGCTTTGATGATCGAAGGCGATAGGGAGCGTCTAGAACAAGTGGTCACCAATTTGGTGATCAACGCCATCAAATACACACTTAAAAACGGCCGTATTAGTTTGACATTGCACCGCGATTTCGACGATGCGATATTCACGGTATCCGATAACGGCATCGGCATGACACCGGAATTTCTCGCGCGTGTCTTCACGGTTTTTGCTCAGGCAGACACCTCATTCGAAAAAACCCATGGCGGGCTCGGTATTGGGCTGGCTCTGGTACGAAGGATAGCCGAACTACACGGCGGAAAAGTCCATGCGGAAAGTATGGGCTTGGGTCTCGGCAGTAGTTTTAGTTTACGGATACCGGCCTTATCGCCGACTGCGTTGTTAAGCAATTCAGCACTAAATTCCCGGCCTGTTTCGCCACCGGCTGCGACCTCGAACATCACGCTAAAACATCGCATTCTGGTGGTGGACGATAACTCCGATGCAGCCGAAAGCCTCGCCACCGTCCTGAAGCTTGATGGTCATGACACCCATGTGGTTTATGATTCCGCCGGCAGTTTCGAAGCCGTCGAGCGTTTTAATCCGAACGTCGTGGTGCTCGATATTGGCTTGCCCGGCATCGATGGTTATGAGGTCTGCCGGCGCATGCGCCGCATGCCCGGACACGAAAAAATGCTGATCATTGCCATGAGCGGCTACGGCACGGCCAAAAATATTGAAACTGCAAAATTGGCCGGATTCGATCACCATATGACAAAACCCGCCGATCTTCAGCTACTGGCGACCTATCTGCAAAAAGAGAGCCAGGAATAATTTTGCCGCCATGGCTTATTGCAGCGTGTTGAAAGAACACGCTGCAACCATCGCCTAGAGACGTCCTGCCAACAGCAATATAATCACGATAAGCAAAATCAGACCTAAGCCGCCGCTTGGCGCATATCCCCATGAGCGACTATGAGGCCAACGCGGTACGGCACCGACCAACATCAGTATCAAGACAATTAATAGTATGGTTCCGAGCATTTTAGGACTCCAAAGAATAGGCCAATTTTCTTAAGCCGCACAATGCCTTGCTTAGGTTGACGGCGTGATTTCAAGTTCGCTTTTGACGGCCTTGACACCCTTGGTCCGACGCGCGGCATGCACGGCATGATTGATCTGATCTTGCGATATGGCACTGCCTGTCAGATGTACCACACCTTTATACGTTTCAACTTTAATATCTTCCGATTTCAACTCGCTGTCGGCGAGGAAGGTCGCGCTGATCTTGGCGCTGATGGTTTTATCGTCGATATAGCGGCCTGTGGTGCGCGCCGGCTTAGCGCTGGCATTGGAGGCTTGTGTCGAATTCGTGCCGGCAGCGCTGCTGCCGCTTGCAGTCGTCTGAGCTGCAGTCGTCTGAGCGACGGCGCTTATCGCAAACATCATCGCAGTGGTCGCCAATATCGTTTTGATTGTCATGTGCATAGGTTGTTCCATAAAAGATAAATATCTCTTATGTCTGCGCAAAGACCGTGCCAGGCGGTATACAAGCTAGCCTAGATCCGCGACATGCCGCTGTCGAACCTTGGTCTAGCTAGGCTTACGACGCTTGACGATTTCCGGCGCGAGGCCGGCGGCGCAAGCATTGAGCGGTGTGTCGGATGCCAAGGAATAGGTAAATATTGCAAGCCATCGGTAAATTACCCCAGTATTTGGCGATGCCCTGCCGAACGCTTGCCTGGACCTCTTGGCGGGCTCAAGCGATGGCTACTGCGGCCACCGGAAGATAAACCGTAAACTGCGCCCCTTGATCATGACCCGCACTATTGATTTCCAGGCGTCCGTGCTGCAATTCAAGCAGGCGCTTGTTCAAGCTTAATTTCAAACCGTTGTAGCGCGGTGCCGCATTAGTCTCGAACATGTCGTCCGTCGCACACGGACCTCGCAGCCCCGCTAGGCGATAGGCATCGATACCTCGGCCATAGTCGATCACCTGCAGACTGACCTCGTCGGCCAGTTGCACAACGCCCAATCGTACAGAAGAGCCCGGCTTGGAAAAACGGATCGCGTTCCTGAGCAGGTTACGCAGTACTTGAAACACCCGCTTGCCATCGCCCAGCATTAAACGATTGGAGCCTGTATAGGCGCGCTCAATCGTTATATTTTTGGCTTTCAACGCGTCGGCCAGACTGTCGACAACGCCATCCAATTCGATCTGCGGCTGCAATGGCTGCAGGTCGAGGGCAATCAGACCAGACATGACTTGGGTGGCGTCGAGCAGCTCGTCTATCAAGCGAACCTGCTGCTGCACGCCCGTCTTGATTCCGGCTAGCGCTTGCAATACCGGAGCAGCGGCGCCTCCTTCAATGGTGTTTTCGAGGACATACGCCCAACTTTGAATGCCGCTCATGGGAGAGCGCAACTCATGCGACAGAAGAGCCAGAAACTGGTCGCGCGCGGCGATATCGGCTCGCGCCTGACGCAGGGCGAGTCGCAATGCTTCAACTTCTGTGATATCGCTTGCTAGCGGGGAATTCATGATAGCAACTCCAGCAGTTTGATTGATTCTTTCTGTGTGTATCGCATCAATAATGGTCTCAGGCGACCCGGCTTACAAGCCGAAACCTTTATTTTTCATAAAACTAGAGCAAGAATCGAGCCTTCTCCACGCTATTTATTGTTTCGCGCCCAATTTGTGCCATGCCCGTCCATCCGCGGCCAGCAAGCTATCGGCGCCAGCCGGCCCGGTCGAACCTGCGGCATAACCTTCAACCTTGTCGGTATGTGTCCAGCCATCGAGAAACGGTTGCACCGCGTGCCAGCCATTTTCAATATTATCGGCGCGCTGAAACAATGTTTGATCGCCCATCAAGCAGTCGTACACCAGGGTTTCATAGCCGGTCGACAACTCCATTTCAAAAAAATCGCTGTAAGCAAAGCCCATTTCGACACGCTCGATTTCAAGCGCGGGGCCAGGGCGTTTAGCCTGAAAATCAAACCACATGCCTTCATCCGGTTGAATCTGGACAACCAGATAATTAGGCTTTAATTCGGCGATACCGGTCCCTCTGAACGGTGAAAATGGCGCAGGCTTAAAACAGATCGCAATTTCCGTATCGCGGGCGCTCAAGCGTTTTCCGGTCCGCAAATAAAAAGGCACGCCACTCCAACGCCAGTTGTCGACCATCACCTTGAGCGCCACGTAGGTTTCTGTTTCACTACGACGCGCCACGCCGGGCTCTTGGCGATATCCACCGACAGTTTGACCCGCGACTGTCCCGCTTCGATACTGGCCGCGTACTATATTGGCCCTGGCTTGTTGCGCGGTTTGCGGCCGAATCGCGGCAATGACTTTGGCTTTCTCGCTGCGCACCGCATCCGCGCCAAACGCCGCCGGCGGCTCCATGGCGATCATCGCCAATAATTGAAACAGGTGATTGGGTACCATGTCGCGCAGTGCGCCGGTCTGCTCATAGAAACCGGCTCGCGCTTCGACACCGACCGTTTCCGTCGCGCTAATCTGCACGTGGTCGATGTAATGGTTGTTCCAGAACGACTCAAACAAGCCGTTGGCAAAGCGACTGACCAAAATATTCTGTACTGTTTCCTTACCGAGAAAATGGTCGATGCGATAAATCTGTGCTTCGGCGATATTCTTCAGCAAGCGTGCATTCAACGCCTGCGCCGAGGCCAGATCAGACCCAAACGGTTTTTCGATCACAAGGCGCCGGTAGTTGGCCGCATCCTCGTTAAGCAAACCTGCCTGTCCCAAATGATCGGCGACCTCACCGAAAAATCGAGGGGCGGTCGCCAAGTAGAACACGGCATTGCCGGTGCCGGTTTGGCTTAATTTCTCGATCACAGCGGCATAAGTCGCAGCATCGAGAAAATCGCCCTGGAGATAGGAAATACGAGCGGCGAATTTGCGCCAGAGCGCGACATCGAATGAGGTGTGTTGTTTACCGGCTGATTTGCGGGTGACCTTACTTTGGCTTTGAATAAATGCCTTAAGCCGGTCGCGAAATTGCTCATCGGTACTGGCCGTATGATCGACCCCGACGATATGCAGTTTGGCGCCGATCAGGCCATTACGCGCGAGTTTGTACAGCGCCGGCATCAACAGGCGCTGAACCAGATCGCCATGGGCGCCGAACAAGAACAAGGTGGCAGCAGGCGCCATGGGCGCCTTCGCCGGCTTGATTTTCGGCCGCGCCACTATTTCGCTCCTTTCTCGACATGGCCGCCAAAGCCAAAGCGCATCGCCGACAGCAGTCGATCCGAATAAGAATTTTCCTCGCGCGATCGGAACCGTGCAAACAGCGCATTGGCCAGCACCGGCGTCGGCACAGCCGCTTCGATCGCCGCCTCGATCGTCCAGCGCCCTTCGCCGCTATCGGCAACCGAACCCGAATAGTGGTCCAAGGTAACATCCTGCACCAGTGCCTGTGCGGTAAGATCGAGCAGCCATGATGAAATCACACTGCCACGCCGCCAGACCTCGGCAATCTCGGCCAATTCCAGATTAAAGCGCTCACCGGCCGGCAGCGTCTCGGAGGCTTTGGCCTTGAGAATCTCGAAGCCTTCCGCATAGGCCTGCATCAAGCCATATTCGATGCCGTTATGTATCATCTTGACGAAATGCCCCGAACCTACAGGGCCCGTATGGATATAACCCTGCTCAGCGCGATCGTCGTCCCCCGTACGACCCGGAGTGCGCTCGATCAAGCCGCGCCCAGGCGCGAGAGCCTGAAAAATCGGTTCGAGCCGCGCGACGACTTCGGCTTGACCGCCTATCATCATGCAGTAGCCGCGCTCAAGACCCCATACACCGCCCGAGGTGCCGACATCGACATAGTGAATGGCTTGCTTGGTCAGCTCGGCCGCCCGACGCATGTCGTCTTTATAGAAACTATTGCCACCATCGATAATCACGTCATCGGCCGCCAACAGCTTGCCCAATTCGAGCACCATGCCGTCGGTCGGCTCGCCTTCGGGTAACATCACCCACACAGCGCTGGGCTTAGGTAGTTTTTCGACCAACGCGGCCACACTCTGGGCGCCGACAGCGCCCTGTTTCACGAGACTTTCGACGGCCGCACTGCTACGGTCGAAGACCACCGTGTCATGACCTTTTGACATCAAGCGGCGCGCAATATTTCCGCCCATCTTGCCCAAGCCAATGATGCCGATTTGCATATTCTGTTACTCCTAAGGCGAAGGTGGAATGTCAACTAATGCTCGTCACAAACATTTGCACAATATGGCGCAAGCCCGTTTCGATATCGCCACCTTTGATATGAATCCGCAGATAACGCCGGCCGCGCTCGGCGAGCACTTCCAGATCGCCTTGAGCTTGCGCGGCTTCAACCTGCCCGAAGCTAATTTTGCGCCCCGGTATTGCGAGATCGCGAACCGGGTCGGCCGTGATCTGCAAAAACACGCCTGAATTCGGTCCGCCTTTGTAAGCCTGCCCCGTGGAATGCAGGAACCGCGGCCCAAAACCGCTCACAGTTGCGACCCGTTTGCGGTCGCGCAGTATGCGGCGCAAAGTGATCAAAATCGCTTCGTGAGCCAGATTGCGCTCGATATAGGCCAGCACACCGGCGTAGTCGCCCGGCTTGAGCCGATCCAGATGATTGCTGATAATCTGCTGCGCGTGGCCGTCGCCTTTCAGCGAGGCATCACCATAAAAGGCCAGCGTACCGTCATCGTAAAGCGCGGTCTCCGGCGTCAAACTGCCGCTTTCTTCGCAAGCATCCGTCAACGCGCGGGTCTTGAGTTTGCTGGCTTCGACGTCCGGCTGATCGAACGGGTTGATGCCCAGCACCGCACTGGCAATTGCCGTTGCCACTTCCCAGCGGAAAAATTCCTGGCCGATCAACTGCGGACTCGCCAGCGTGATGTGCACCACCGGATGGCCGGATTTGGCCAATGCTTCAACTTGTTTGTCGAATTCGCTCTCAGAGACGCCGGCCAGCCGCAGATGAACAAATAAACGGTCATTGCCATAAGCCGCGGGCGCGGAGATAGGCTCAAGGTCGACCGGAACAATGCCATGCCCGAGCTTGCCTGTGGATTCGGCCAGCAACTGTTCCAGCCACGAGCCCATGCTGGCCAGTTCCGGCGACGCAAAAATCGTCACTTTATCGCGCCCGGCTTGGACTGCTGCGCCGAGCACCAGACCCAAGTAGACGCCAGGATTCACGGCTGGCGGCGCATCGGCGCCAGCCGCCAGGACCATCGGCTGGGTCGCGTTCAAAAATGCGCCGACGTCGTGGCCCATCAACGCCAGAGGCACCATGCCGAACACCGACAACACAGCATAGCGTCCGCCGATGGAGGGGTCTCCATGGAAGATCGCGCGATAACCTTGTTGTTTCGCCAGCGTATCGAGCTTGGAACCAGGATCGGTCACCGCGACAAAATGCTGACTCGCTTCTTGACCGCCGACGGCACGCTCCATGGCTGCCATAAAGTAAGTATTCAGGATTTCAGGCTCCAGCGTCGAGCCCGATTTGCTGGATACGATAAACAAGCTTCGGGCCAGCTCGATCCGATCCGCCACGCTGGCTATTTGTGCCGGGTCGGTCGAATCAAGCACATGCAAGCTCAAGCCATGCCAGACCTTGCCCAAGGTTTGCGCAAGAACTTCCGGCCCCAGGCTTGAGCCGCCCATGCCCAACAAGACGACGTCGGTATAGCCGTCTTGCTGAACCGCCTCGACGAATCGCGTCAGCGACTCGATATCGACTTGCCGGCCTTGACCCGCCGCCAGCCAGCCCAACCATTTGGCTTCGTCGCGTCCGGTCCATAAGCCCGCGTCACCGGCCCACAGGCGGCGCGCCCAGCCGCCATGACGAGCGTGCTCGAGTTTATGTTCGAGGTCTTTTTGCAGATCGTCGGGCAGGGTATAGCGGATACTGTTGAGGCGCTTGTCGAGAAATGCAATGCGTTTGGCGCCGATGGCCGCGAGCAATGTATCGCTGGCTTGCTCAAATTGACTCACGCCGTCGTCCAGTAGATCGCGCGTCACACCGGCCAGGTCCAAATCCAGCCGGTTGGCTTCGGTCAAGATATGTTTCGCGCCGCTCAAATCAGTCGTCAGACTCATGGAAACGCTGCCCGATTCGCGAAAATGCGCCATCGTTTTGGGCGGCATGGTATTGACGGTATAGCCCGCGATTAATTCATCGACATAGAGCGTCGCACGATATTCAGGATTTTTGGCGCCGGTTGAAGCCCATAAGAGACGCTGCGGATGTGCACCGCGCTCGGCCAGTTTTTGCCAGCGATGGCTGCCGATGAGCTCAAGGTAATCTTGATAGGCCAACTTTGCGTTGGCAATCGCAACCCGACCTTTGAGTGCCGCTAATGCGCCGGCTTGCGAGTCGTCCGCCGCCAGCCTCGCATCGATTTTCTGATCGATGCGCGTGTCGATACGGCTGATAAAAAAACTGGCGACGCTGGCGATGCGTGTTATGTCATGTCCCGCGGCAAGCCGCGCTTCAATACCATCGATATAGGCTTCGGCCACTTTCCAATAGGCCTCGCGCGAAAACAACAGCGTAATATTGACATTCATACCCTCTTCGATCAATTGACGAATCGCGGGTACACCAGCCTGTGTGCCCGGCACCTTGATCATCAAATTGGGACGATCGACCGCGGCCCACAAGCGGCGCGCTTGCGCCAGCGTCGCTTCGGTATCGTGCGCCAGATAGGGCGACACTTCCAGACTGACATAGCCATCCCGGGCATCCAGGCGATCATAAACCGGCCGTAGCGTATCCGCAGCCACCTTGATATCCTCGATGGCGAGCCGCTCATAAAGCTCGGCCACACCGAGGTCGGTGCGGCCCAACAGCGCATGCAGACTGCCATCGTAATCGTGACCATGGCCCATCGCTTGCTCGAAGATAGCGGGATTGGATGTGACACCAGTCAAGCCATCCTCTTCGATCAATTTTTTCAGTCCGCCACTATTCAGGAAATCGCGGCTCACAAAATCCAGCCAGACCGCTTGCCCGGCTTCACCTAATTGGTTTAGCAGATGCCTCATTTAGTATTCCTCAAATTTTTTGTATGTTGTGCTTGTGCTTTCGCCAGCTTCACCACGTTCTCGACCGTGAAGCCGAATTTCACCTGAAGCTGCGCTAGCGGCGCGGAAGCGCCAAAAGAATGCATGACCACTTTCGCACCGCTTAGCCCCGTGTACCTGTCCCAGCCCAGCGGCCCGGCTTGTTCGACCGCGACACGGCCGGGCACGGCGGCAGGTAACACGCTGTCCCGATACGCATCTCCCTGTTGCTCAAACAGCTCCCAGCTGGGCATCGACACCACGCGTGCCGGAACACCCTCGGCTTTCAATTGTTCATAGGCCGCGATGCATAGCGACACTTCACTACCGGTGCCGATCAGAATCACTTCGGGCGATATGCCTGGCGGCGCGTCCGCCAACACGTAAGCGCCATAGGCCGTGTCGGCGGCTGTTCGGTATAGGGTACGATCCAAAGTGGGTAATGACTGGCGCGACAAGACGATGCATGACGGGCGTCGAGTTTGCGACAGCGCAATTTTCCAGGCCTCAATGGTTTCATTGGCGTCGCCCGGTCGCAGCACCAGCATCCCCGGAATCGCGCGTAACTGCGCCAGATGCTCGATCGGTTGATGGGTCGGACCATCCTCGCCGACGCCGATCGAATCGTGAGTAAACACAAAAACAAGCGGCAGCTCCATGATGGCTGCGAGCCTCAGCGGCGGCTTCATATAATCGCTAAAGACCAGGAATGTAGCGGTAAAAGGTCTTAAATACGATAGCGCCAAACCATTCGAGATCGCGCCCATTGCATGTTCGCGAATCCCGAAGTGCAGATTGCGGCCATTATAATTATTGGCCTCATAGCTGCCCGCGTCGGTAAAGCTCAGTTTGGTTTTCGTCGACGGCGTCAAATCGGCCGCGCCACCAAGCAACCAAGGGACGTTGCGCGCGAAACCATTGAGCGCCAGACCGCCGGCTTCCCGCGAAGCCATGCCTTTGGCGTCGGCCGGGAACGCCGGGATGCCGGTCATCCAATCGTCCGGCATTTCGCCGGCGCACATGCAGCGCAATGTCTCTGCTCGTTCCGGGTCGTGTTCGGCCAGCGCCGCAAGGTTCTTGCGCCAGCGCTCGAAGGCGGGCGTGGCGCGTTGTAACAATGCCTCATGCAGGTGGCCGTGCACCGCGTCGGGCACCAGGAAAGAGGAATTTTCCGGCCAGCCATAAGCTTGTTTGGTCAAACGGATTTCTTCGACACCCAACGGCTCACCGTGTGCGGCCGACGTATTGTGCTTGTGAGGCGAGCCATAGCCGATTACGCTGTCAACCACGATCAAGGTCGGCCGGTCGTGGGTTTGTTTGAAGCATGCCAATGCACTCGCCAACGATGCCGTGTCGTTGGCATCGCTGACATGCAAAGTCTGCCAGCCGTAACCGCGAAAGCGGCGCGCCACGTCCTCGCTGAACGCGAGTGCCGTATGCCCTTCGATCGTGATGGTATTGTTGTCGTAAATCCAGCACAGATTGTTCAGCTTCAAGTGCCCGGCAATCGACGCGGCTTCGCTTGATACACCCTCCATCATGTCGCCGTCGCCGCCCAGGGCGTACACCCGATAGTCGAACAGCTGCGCTTCGTTACGATTGAAGTACCCGGCAAGCCAACGTTGAGCCAAAGCCATACCAACACTGTTCGCATAACCTTGCCCGAGTGGGCCGGTGGTGGTTTCCACACCCGTGGTATGCCGATATTCCGGATGACCCGGGGTCTTCGAATCGAGCTGACGAAATTGCCGGATGTCGTCCAAGCTGACGGCAGGCTTTCCGCTCGGCCGCCCCTCGGCATCAATTTCGTCGACCTCGGCCAGATGCAACAAGGCGTAGAGCAACATCGAGGCATGACCGTTCGACAGTACAAAGCGATCGCGATTGGGCCAGTCGGGGTGCGCCGGGTGATACTGCAGGAATTGAGACCACAGTGTGTAGCCGACCGGCGCCAGCGCCATGGGTGTCCCGGGATGCCCCGAATTAGCCTGTTGTACGGCATCCATGGCCAGTGTACGTATCGTGTCGATACTGAGGCGCTCCAAATGGGAGGCGGTGTCGTGGCTATCGGTGAAAGGAACAGGGGTGTTGGTGCTCGGTGTATCCATGGATTGGAACTCCCTGTCGAAGTGCTTGAATGGATCGAGCGGAACAGCAGACTCAAGGCCCCTCCACTCCCATTCTGAAAAGTTAGGCCCGTCCCGTCGGGCATAGTTCATCCGCAGTGGCGGATCGACGCGATTTCGCGTGCCGATTGATGCCAAAGCCCGGCACCGCCTTCGAGGCCGGCATCATTCGACCCCACGGTAACGTTCTCCGGCAGAGCAATCGCCAATTTGCTCGCGTTGCCGCCGCCGATAAATATTCGATGCGGCGAAAAGATCGCCTCCATTAAAGCCAATGCCCGACGCACGCGCCGATTCCACCGCTTCCGGCCGATTTTCTTGAGGGCTGCCACGCCTAAATATTCGTCGTAGGTTTTGTTTTTATGTATGGGGTGATGGGCTAACTCAATATGCGCCATCAATTTACCCTCGCGGAACAGGGCGGTACCCACACCCGTTCCTAGAGTCACGGCCAATTCAATGCCCTGCCCCGAAATTAAAGCAAACCCTTGCATATCAGCGTCGTTGACCAGCTTGACCGGGTAGTTGTCGAATTGTTTGGAAATGGCTTCGGCGAGCCCGAAGCCCGACCAGTTAGGTGTGCCAAGATTGGGAGCCGTGATGACGACACCATCGCGCACCACGCCGGGGAATCCGACCGAAATTCGATCGAAAGCCGGCAGCGACCGCACCATCTCTCCCAGCATATTAAGTAACACACCGGGCGGACATGGATGAGGGGTCGGCAGATGGACGCGCGCCGTTTCCATGGCGCCGCGAGGATCGATCACCACTGTTTTAAGACCGGTTCCACCGATATCGATAGACAGGATGCCTGGCTTAATCATAGGTCTCCATCAAGTGCGGCGGCCTGCTTTGAGGTCGCTCTGGGGACATCCCTATACGCTTTGCAGCAAGCGTAAAAAAAAAGCGGGTCATATTTCTATGACCCGCATGAGCGTGGAAGTTCAGAGTTTCAAACGATGGATCGCAAATCGACTACTGCGCTTACTTCAATAAACCTCGTTCAAACCTGGGTTTCGAGCCTTGAGTTGGCATCGCACATGTCGTCGTTGCCCGCAGCCAGGGCCTCCGGCGTGGAGGACAGATCGCGTTCGGCGTATTCTTCGAGGCGGTTGTAGAGGGTCTTTAAACTCACGCCAAGAATTTCGGCGGCCTGTTTTTTAATCCCACCGCAATGCTCAAGCGTGGCCAGGATCAGCTTACGATCGGCTTCCGCCAGGCTGACGCCAATCGCCAGCGATATCGTCGACGCCATCGCCGGCTTGGCGGTCGAAATCTGCAGCGGCACGGCCGAGCTGGTGATGGTGCGCTCATCGCTCATGATATAAGCGCGTTGCACGTAATTTTTCAGCTCGCGTACATTGCCCGGCCACGTATGCACGGCCAATGCCTCCAGCACGTCGGTCGAAAATATTTTGTGCGTTTTGTGGGCGTGATTCAGTTGATCGAGCAGGCTTTGTGCAATCAATTCAATATCATCGCCCCGCTCGCGCAGCGACGGCAGCTCAAGCGGAAACACATTGAGCCGATGATATAAGTCGGCGCGCAAGCGCCCGTCCGCCACGGCTTCTTCGGGATCGCGATTGGTCGCCGCAATCACGCGCACGTCGGTCTCGATCTCGCGATTAGTGCCGACCCGCATCAACATACCGGTTTCCAATACGCGCAGCAATTTGACCTGCAACTCGACCGGCATTTCGGTGATCTCATCGAGAAACAAAGTGCCGCCATGTGCACTTTCGAAGAAACCTTTGTGTTGGCGATCTGCCCCCGTAAAGCTGCCACGCTCATGACCGAACATTTCGCTTTCGATCAAGTTGGGCGAGATCGCGCCGCAATTGATCGGCAAGAACGGCCGCTTGCGCCGCAAGCTCAAGTCGTGCACCGTTTGCGCGGCCAATTCCTTACCGGTGCCGCTCTCGCCTATCAACAACACGGTAGCCTCGGTCGGTGCGACCTTACCGATCTTGTCGTAGAGTTGCTGCATCACGGCGGAATTGCCGAGCATCTTGCCGAAGCGGCCAAAACTGCGCAATTCGCCACGCAAGGAACCGATTTCGGCTTTCAAGTCGCCGGTACGCGGCACGCGATCGAGCACCGACTTCAAACGCTGCATGTTGATGGGCTTGACCAGATAATCGGCCGCCCCCATGCGCAATGCGTCAACCGCACTCTCGACGCTGGCGTGCCCAGTCATCACGATAAATTCGACAGTGCCCGCAGCCTCAACCTCTTTAAACAAATCCATGCCGTTGCCATCGGGCAATTTCAGATCCGCCAGAATCACATCGGGCATTTGGTATGCGATCTGGATACACGCTTCCCGTAAGTCTCCCGCGGCAGATGTGGTAAACCCTTGCGCACGCACGATTTCCACCAACGCCGCGCGGGTGTTGGGTTCATCGTCGACTACCAAAAGATGCGGCATCAACGCTCCGAAAAAAAATAAAGTCCCCGATTTTGTAGCGGGTCCCTCAGTGTGTCATGAATAGTGCTGCTACGGGGTATCATTAAGGTAGAGCAGGTTTTTTTACATTGATTCAACCCTTTTATTCCCTTCCTCATGGCCAGCTCAGAAACCTGCAACGATATCGTGTCACCGCCCCGTGCATCTGCGATCGGATTCCTTGAAACACGGTCGGCCGCCATGGCGCAACTGTATGGGCAGTTGAACCGCGTCGCCAAAACCCTGGCGACGGTGCTCATTACCGGTGAAAGCGGCGTTGGCAAGGAAATTATCGCGAAGAGCATCCACGCCCGCAGTGAACGGCACGATCAGGTTTTTATTCCGGTGAACTGCGGTGCAATTCCGGCTGGTCTGATCGAAGCTGAACTATTCGGACATGAAAAAGGCAGTTTTACCGGAGCGATGCAGCAACACATCGGTTATTTTGAACATGCCTCCGGCGGCACGCTTTTTCTCGACGAAATCACCGAGATGGCGCCCGAGATGCAGATAAAATTGCTACGGGTACTGGAAACCGGCACCTTTCATCGGGTCGGCGGTAGCGATCTGACACGGGTCGATGTGCGCGTGATTGCCGCGACCAACCGAGATCCGCTGGAAGCCGTCAAGCAAGGCTTATTGCGCGAAGATCTACTCTATCGCTTGGCAGTCTTCCCGCTGCGTGTGCCGCCACTGCGCGAGCGCGCATGCGATATCGAGTTGCTGGCCCGCTATTTTCTCGACCAGTTGAACACCCTCGAAAAAACCGGCAAGAATTTTTCGGCAAATGCCCTTGAAACCATGCGGGCCTATGCCTGGCCTGGCAATATTCGCGAATTGAAAAATGCGGTGCATCGCGCCTTTATCATGGCCGACACGGCCATTGAGATTCCCAGTCCTAACGCGAATCCAACGAACAAACGTTCCTCGCTCGCGGCGGGCAATCTAAGTTTATGGATTGGCACCTCGCTGGCCGACGCACAACGTGAACTGATTCTGGCCACGCTGGATCATTTCAACGGTGACAAACAACAAACCGCGCAAGCACTCGGCGTCAGCCTGAAAACCCTATACAACCGGCTGCAGGCATATCAGGACGAGACCGTTCCCGGAGCCTGACACGATCTACGATCGGGACGGCCCAGTCTGCGCCGCGATTTCTATCCGCACACGAGTAACACTGAGCCGCGGTTGATTCGTGTGCCCCGCTATCGCCAAACCACTAGCGGGAATCGACTTCGTCGTTTTCTGGATACAACCGATAATTCCCGCAACAAGCGCTGCACCGGCAACTCACACCATCAAGCATGGGCGCACGGTTTTCTGATCGGGTTGTCCTTGGGCTTTCTGCACATAGACTTTGCCGCAGCGTTTTTCCCACGGTGCAACCGCCGTCGAATTAATCACGGCCCCCGGCTGCATAACATGGATCGGATATGCGACAGGATATGCCTGCGGCATTTGTTCTCGAATCAAGTGAGCGGCCAGAACCGAAACCCAGATCATGGCTGACGCTATATACATGGCGTTTTTCAAAATAATCCCCTTTGCCGCTGTTGCCGCTGTTGCCGTGTTCTCTACCGAACATCTGGGGCCGCCCGGCTTCAAAAGCACTGCCCACTTCACATACAGCAAGTATCGTTCCTGCTGCGACTTTGTCAGTCCTTAAAGGGGTCACAGCCGCCCAGCGGGCAAGACGAGTCTCTCCAGCGACAAAACGGTCGTCGATTTACGCAGTACTAAATGCACCTTCTACCGAATTTTGTAGTTTTTACCGTCTCAGCACGTCCAAACAGATGACGGATTCGCCTCGGCCCCCTCGCCTCTCGCTATGCTTTCTTGCTGCACCGCACTCAAAGAAGACAGTGACATCAGGGGTTTGCCACCGCTCCTGGGTGTTTCTTCCGCGCGAAATGGCCGAACCGGGCAGAACTGGCACGATCTTCGCGACTCTACAAGCAGATTAGTAGCTTCGCCGCGCTGCACCCTATCGGGACAAGCCACGGCGCGACCACTGCAACGCCGGCTCGGAACCCAGCCGTCACACATTCCTGTACGGAGCCTTCAGTGAAACCAAATGTTCTTTTTGTGGCCGCCGAGGCCGTTCCCTTAGCCAAGACGGGAGGATTGGGCGATGCCGTCAGCGGGCTGGCGAATGCATTACAGCTGCGTGGGGTTGATGTCACCGTGCTGATCCCGGCTTATCCGCGGGCCATCGCGGCGGCGGTTGGCTTGCGCAAACTGTGTAGCATTCGTCCACTGGCGGGCGACGGCAGCCCCGCACACCTGCTGCTTGGCCGCATTCCAGGGTCCGATGTCAAATTGGCTTTGCTCGATTGCGAAACGCTGTTCAAACGTTCCGGCAATTTGTACACCGATGAAGCCGGCTGCGATTTCGCGGACAACGACAAGCGCTTTGCAGCCTTGTGCGGCGCCGCCGCCCAGATTGCCGCGGGCAATACGCCGTTGGATGTGCCGCACGTGGTTCATGCACATGACTGGCACGCCGGTCTGACCCCTATGCTGATGCAGCAACTCGGCGTCACGACACCCTCGGTGCAGACCATACACAACTTGGCTTTCCAGGGCGTGTTCCCGATGGATCAAGCCGATATTCTGGGCGTCCCGGCTTCGGCACGCCATGCCGGGGGTGTCGAATTCTGGGGCAAGATCAGTTACCTCAAAGCCGGGATCAACTACGCCGACAGGATCACGACGGTCAGCCGTTCTTATGCGCGTGAAGTATTGACAACGCGCTTCGGCAACGGACTCGATGGTCTATTGCGGCAACAGCGCGATAAATTCCGAGCGATTCCGAACGGCATCGACGCGCAGATTTGGAATCCCGCTAGCGACACCCATCTTCCTAAAAATTTCAGTGCCGGCGAGCGCCACGGCAAATCGGTATGCAAACAAGCGCTGCAGAGTGCCTTCGGTCTTGCGGTTAAATCTGACGCCACCTTGATCTCCCATGGCAGCCGCCTCACGAGCCAGAAAATGGCCGATATCGCGATCGGTGCGTTGAGCTTGATATTGGCGGAAAACAAGCAGGTGCAAGTCGCCGTACTGGGCTGCGGCGACTTGCAAATCGAAAACGACTTTAAAGCGCTGGCCGCCTTACATCCGGGCCGTGTCGGCGTGCATATCGGTTACGACGAAGCACTCGCTCATCTGCTGCATGCCGGCGCCGATATGCTATTGCATGGCAGTCGCTTCGAACCTTTTGGCCTGACCCCGGTCTACGCAATGAGATACGGCACAGTGCCCATCGTCTCGCGAGTCGGCGGCATGATGGACACCGTACGCGATCTCGGTACAGCCGGTGCAACGGGATTTCTGTTCGACGGCGAGCAAATTAGCGACATGGCGCGTGCCATTCGCCGCGCGCTACAGGTATTTGGACAGCCGACTTTGTGGCAAACATTGCAGAGTAACGGCATGCGCGCGGAATTTAGTTGGGCTTCCCCTGCCAAAGAGTATGTGTCCATGTACGGCCGCCTGACCAGCGGTGCAATCCAGCAGGCGTTCCTCAACACAGCGGTTGAGGACAAGGCGATTCTGACGGCATTGTTGCAGAACACAGAGCCGCTCGCCAGGAAGCCTGCGAAAGCGCCGCGAGCGCCGATCGTTCGCAAGCAGGCCGTCGGCAAATCGGTCTTCGCCGACTTGAAATTAGCTTGACGACCGCAGCGGTTTAATTCGCATGAATCGCTTGGCAAGCCTTTCCCCGCTCAAAGCATCTCGCATGCATGCCAACTTTTCTACTTCCAGGAGCAATCCGGTTTGAGAATTTATCGCCTTCATCACACCACCAGCGCCGCGAGCGTCACAGACCTGTCTTCTCTCGACACACAAGTGCGACGCAGCGCCGAACTCGGCTTTAGCCACGTGCTATTGGCCGCACCATTGTGCGAAACTTGGTATCGAAGTGAGCACGACAACACCTTGCGTCAGTTGACCACATTGTGTGCGCAGCATCATCAGGTCTTGCTGCTCGATCTACGTGTCGATCGCTCGGTGCCCGACGACACGCTGATCGAAACGCACGCGGACCAGCATGCGAATAAGTTGCCGCAGAGTAGCACCGAGCAGGCGTTAGCGTGGATCGACCGGTTGCGCACGATGGTGGCCATCGGTGTCGGCGGTTTTCGCTGCATGTTGCCGGCGAGCGTGCCGGCATCGTCTTGGGCCCGCATTATTGCCGCCGTGCACGAATCGGGTGCGCCGGTCATATTTGCCGCGTGGACACCAGGCTTAACCATGGCGCAATTGCGGACACTGAGCCCCTGTGGCTTCGATAGCGTGTTTTCGTCGCTGCCCTGGTGGGATTTTCGCAGCGTCTGGCTGATCGACGAACACCAAAGCTTACGCTCGCTGCAGGCAAAAATTATTAATCCTGTGGTCGCCGAGATAGCCGGTATCGACCCGGCCGACAATACGCTGGCAGCCGATCCGTTCCCGCTCAATCCTGCGCTCGCCCATCGTTTGATACTTGCAGCAATCGCGACGGGCGACGGCTGGCTCATGCCGGCCGGATTTATCACCGAGGGCTTAGCCGAGCACCACACACATCGAGCTGCCGGTATTGATGAACAGGTCACGTGCGCCAATCGTTGGCTCGCGACGCTGTCCTCGGTAGAAGTCCAATCCGAAGCCGCATCGGCCACGATTGCCACGCATTCCGCAGCGCCCAGCGCACTGCATACCCTGAGCGGCCCGGACTCGCCACTCACGCTGCTGGCGCGCATCACGCCTGCCGCGCACGGTGGTGAGACGTCCGCGCCGCTGGTGATTGCCATCAACCCAGACGCCAACTACCCGTCGGAGATGCGTGTCGACAGGATTCTAACCGGCATGGCCCTGCCGGACGGCGCCGGCGCCTTGGTTGCGGACGCGGCGGAATTGCAGGCTAATGCAACGTCATCCGACGCCCCATGCAATAGTTACGGCCCGCTCGACGACTTGCTCTTGGGACCGGCACAAGTCAGGCTGTTCCGCGCCGGCAGCGGCCCCATACAGAGCGCGATCAAAGCCACACGCGGCAAAGCTGTCGAGCGCCGGGCATTGGAAGCCGCGCTGCAAACGCCACGGATTTCGATCGAACAGATTCAACCGCAATGCGATAACGGCCGCTTTGCTGTGCGCCGCATCGTCGGTGAGCGGGTAACGGTAAGCGCCGATGTCTGGATGGACGGACACGACATGCTGAGCGTCGCACTGTGTTGGCGTGTGGCGGGCACACGCGACTGGCAAGAAATTCGTATGGCGCCATTAGGCAATGATCGCTGGCAAGCGGCTTTTCCGCTGGAGCGGCTGGGGCGCCATGAATTCACCGTACAGGCTTGGCGCGATCCATTTGCCACCTGGCTCGACGAAATCGAAAAGAAACGCGCGGTGGGTTTGGACTTGACGCTGGAAATCGAGGAAGGCAGCCGCTTGTTGCAGGCGATCGCCGAATACGCGGCGCACGCGGCATCCCAAAGTGTAGTCGCGAACCAGGTCGAGCCTGAGGAGCCGTGGCGTCGAGCACTCATCGCTCAAAGCCACGCACTAAAAGCCCATGCCAAGATTAAAACGCTAGACCCTGCTGTGGACGCCAACCATGACCGGCTACAGATTCTGCTCGACCCACTGACGCGGCTCGCGGTCGATGCCAGCGCTTATCGCCCGTTCTTGAATCAAAGCGCACCTGTCTATCCCTTGGAAGCGGATCGCGTCGGGGCCCGCTATGCCAGTTGGTATGAATTGTTCCCGCGCTCGCAAACCGACAATGCCGCGCGTCATGGCACATTTGACGACGTCATAGAGCGGCTGCCGGCGATCAGCGCCATGGGCTTCGATGTCTTGTATTTTCCGCCTATCCACCCAATAGGCATGACACATCGCAAAGGCCGCAATAACAGCTTAAACGCCCAGCCATTTGAACCGGGCAGCCCCTATGCAATCGGCTCCCTACTCGGCGGCCATGAGGCCATCCACCCAGAATTGGGCACCCTGGCCGACTTCCGCCGCTTGCGCGATGCCGCCGCCGCCCAAGGTTTGGAGCTGGCGCTCGATTTTGCCATCCAATGCGCCCCCGATCACCCTTGGTTACGCGAACACCCCGAATGGTTTGCCTATCGCCCCGATGGCACGGTGCGCTATGCGGAGAATCCACCCAAGCGATATCAAGATATTGTTAACGTCGATTTCTACGGCGAGGCTACACCTGGCTCGCTGTGGCAGGCGCTGCGTAATGTGGTGCTGTTCTGGGCCGACCAGGGCATCCGTATCTTCCGTGTCGATAATCCGCACACCAAGCCGTTGCCGTTCTGGGAATGGCTAATCGCCGAAGTTCGCCATCGCTATCCGGGCACGCTATTTCTCGCTGAGGCGTTTACCCGCCCCAAGCCGATGGCGCGCCTGGCCAAACTCGGTTTTACGCAGTCCTACACATATTTCACTTGGCGCAATGATAAGGCAGAGCTTAGCGAATATATGACGCAACTCACGCAAAGCGAATTGCGTGAATATTTCCGCCCCCACTTTTTTGTTAATACGCCCGATATCAATCCCTACTTCCTGCATCGCTCGGGACGGCCTGGTTTCTTGATACGCGCAGCACTGGCGGCATTGCTATCCGGCTTGTGGGGTATGGTCAGCGGCTTCGAGTTATGCGAATCGGAACCATTGGTGGTCAAGGGCGAGATCAAAGAAGAATATCTGGATTCCGAAAAATTCCAGATCCGCCCGCGCGATATCACAGGCTACTCGCAGCAGCCGAACAATATCGTCGCGGAAATCACCCGCCTGAATGCGATTCGCCGCAGCTACCCTGCCTTACAGAATCATCTCGGGGTTCGCTTTTATCGCGCGGACAATCCGCACATGCTCTTTTTCGCGCGCTACCAGGAAGCCGATCCGTTGGTGGCGGAAGCACCGCGTTTTGGCCAGGGTGTGGTGTTGGTGGCGATCAATTTGGATCCGTTCAATGTGCAGGAGGCCGACATCGAAGTGCCCGTGTGGGAATGGCAGCTCAGCGACGACGCAACGCTGCAGGTCGAGGAGTTGATGACTGGCCATCAATTTACATGGACGGGCAGACGTCAGCATATCCGGCTTGATCCACAGCACAATCCATTTGCAGTGTGGCATGTGCGTGCCCCTGCTGCAGAGTCGATTAGGAGGTTGTTATGAAACAAATTCGCGTACTCGACAAACTGACCTCCACCGCCGAAGGGGCGGCAGCAAGTCAGAGCAGCCGTGCCAAGATGGACCACGCCGAGCGCGCTGCCGATCCGCTATGGTACAAGGACGCGGTTATTTACCAAGTGCACGTCAAATCGTTTTTTGACGCAAACGGCGACGGCATAGGCGACTTTCCCGGCCTGATCGCCAAGCTCGATTATATTGCCGCGCTTGGCATCAACACCATCTGGTTGTTGCCTTTCTATCCCAGCCCTCGCCGCGACGACGGCTACGATATTTCCGACTACCGCGATGTGCATCCCGATTACGGCAATATGGCCGACGTACGTCGCTTTATTGCGGAAGCGCACAAAAGAGGCTTGCGCGTCATTACCGAGCTGGTGATAAACCACACCTCGGACCAGCATCCGTGGTTCCAACGCGCTCGTCTCGCTAAACCGGGGTCAGCGGCGCGCGACTACTATATGTGGTCCGATAATGACCGCGGTTATGCGGGGACGCGCATTATTTTCTGCGACACGGAAAAATCGAATTGGTCCTGGGACGAGGTCGCCCAAGCCTACTATTGGCATCGCTTCTATTCGCACCAGCCGGATTTGAATTTCGACAATCCACAGGTACTCAAGGCAGTGCTCGGCGTGATGCGTTTCTGGCTCGATATCGGCGTCGATGGCCTGCGTCTCGACGCCGTGCCATATCTGGTCGCACGAGAAGGCACCTCGAATGAGAATCTGCCGGAAACCCATGCCATTCTCAAGCAAATCCGAGCCGAACTCGACTCGCGTTACCCCGGCCGCCTGTTGCTCGCAGAAGCCAATATGTGGCCCGAAGACGTACGCCCTTATTTCGGCGGCGACCCCGAACACATGGATTTGCCGGGCGATGAATGCCAAATGGCTTTCCATTTCCCGCTAATGCCCCGTATGTATATGGCCTTGGCGCAGGAAGATCGATTTCCGATTACCGATATTTTGCGGCAAACACCCGATATTCCACCGAACTGCCAGTGGGCAATTTTCCTACGGAATCATGACGAGCTGACGCTCGAAATGGTGACCGATAACGAACGCGACTATTTGTGGAATTTTTACGCCCCAGATCTGCGCGCGCGCATTAATCTCGGCATCCGGCGCCGCTTGGCGCCGCTGGTCGACCGTGACCGGCGCCGCGTCGAATTGCTCAACTCGCTGTTACTGTCCATGCCGGGCACGCCTGTGCTGTACTACGGCGACGAAATCGGCATGGGCGACAATATCCATTTGGGCGATCGCGATGGCGTACGCACCCCCATGCAATGGTCGCCTGACCGCAACGGCGGTTTCTCGCGCGCCAATCCGGCCAACCTGGTGCTGCCGCCTATCATGGACCCGTTGTACGGTTTCGAGGCCGTCAATGTCGAAGCACAAAGCGCCGACCGCCATTCGCTGCTCAACTGGGTGCGACGCATGATGGAGGTGCGTAGCCAGCACCGAGCCTTTGGGCGCGGTACGCTGAAAATTTTATATCCGAACAATCGCAAGATACTCGCCTATTTGCGCGAATATAAAACGCCCGAAGCGGATAACGGTAGTGGTGTATGCGAAGTGGAAACGCTGTTGTGTGTGGCCAATATGTCACGTGCATCGCAAGCGGTTGAGCTCGACTTATCGTCTTTCGCCGGTCGCGTGCCGGTGGAAATGATCGGCGGTGCGGCTTTTCCGCCCATCGGCCAGCTCTCCTATTTATTGACCCTGCAACCTTACGCGTTCTATTGGTTTGTATTGAGTGCCGATCCGCAATTTGCCTCCCGCAACACGGCTAGCCCCACCAATATGCGGGAGCTGACCACCTTGGTGCTGCGCAAAGGTGTAGCAGACGTATTACGCGCTCCGGTACGCGATGTCCTGGAACAGGATATCTTGCCGATTTATTTGCCGCTGCGCCGCTGGTACGCCACCAAAAATGAACCCATACAACACACTCGAATCGCGGTCGCAGTCGAGTTGGGTAGCCCGGAGCGGCCGATGTTGCTGGCCGAAATCGAAGTCAAAACCTCGCTGAGCACCGCGCGCTATATCTTGCCGTTCGGCGTGCTCGCCGAAGATGAAGCCGCTTCGGCGCTGCCGACGCAACTCGCGTTTGCACGGGTACGGCGCAGCCACGTGGTCGGTTTGCTGACCGACGCATTCACGCTGCCTGAATTCGTCTTGCGCCTGTTCGAACTAGTCAAGACCAGTGCCACGATAAGCTGCAATGATCCAGCCGAAGGTGAGTTGCGTTTTATCCCGACGTTACCGATGGCCGAAATGACCTTGCCAGACGATGCGGAAATTCGCTACCTGTCGGTCGAGCAATCGAACAGTTCGGTGGTCATCGGTGACCACGCGATGCTTAAGTTGATCCGGCGCGTGCAACCGGGCATTCATCCGGAAGCCGAAATGGGCCGCTACCTGACCCATGCGGGATTCGCCTATATTTCGCCGCTATTGGGCGAGGTTACACGGGTCACACCGGATGGCACTCCGCACGTACTGGCCGTGATCCAGGGTTTTATCCACAATCAAGGCGATGCTTGGCAATGGACCTCGGACGCACTGGCTCGCGTGATCGCCGATGTGTCCGACACATCGCTGCTTGGCGCCGAGCCGTTGGCGTCCATCGATGCCGGCGAAACTCCGCCGTCCAGCGACGCCGCAAGCGATGCCCTGAGCCACATTCTTTCGCATGCTTTAAAAGAATTTTCGCAAGCGGCGCAAACTCTTGGACGCCGGCTCGGTGAGATGCACACGATCTTGGCCCGCGACACCGATGAAACGGCCTTCGCGCCCTATCGCGCCGACCACGAATATGCAGGCGAATGGGCCGACTCGGCACAACAACAAATTAGCCACGCACTCGACGCGCTCTGCGTCGTGCTTGCCGCGGCGAAGAAAGACAATAGTAGTGTACTCAGTCCAGAGGAACTCGAGACCGCCGGAAAACTGATTGCCCGACGATCGAAATTACTGCAAACAGTGGTGAAACTCGCTCAACACGGCCAAGGTTCGCTCTGTACGCGAATTCATGGCGATTTGCATCTGGGACAGGTGCTGGTAGCGCAAGGCGAAGTGTATTTCATCGATTTCGAGGGCGAGCCAGTGCGCCCATTAAGCGAGCGCCGCGTCAAAACCAGCCCCTTGCGCGATGTCGCCGGCATGTTGCGGTCATTTGAATACGCCGCAGCCATGGCCGGCAACGCAGGCCCGGGCGACATAACCGATGCGGCCCGCGCGCGCAAAAAAATCCTGATCGAACGCTACCTGCTCGCGTCACAAGAAGCATTTCGCACAGCTTATGCGAGCGCGACCGCCGAGATCCCCCATCGCTGGCGCACCGCAGCCGATGCGGCCGCGTTACTCGATTTATTCACGCTTGAAAAGGCAGCTTACGAGGTCTGCTATGAAGCGGCCAACCGTCCTGCTTGGATAGGTGTACCGCTACGCGGCCTCGCTACACTGGCCGACAGACTGTTTAACGAAGGAGCGCTCCTATGAGTGAAAACTCGCGGCACGACGCCGATACGCTACACAACCCCGTCGACGGTAACGACAAGATAAACAGCGAAAAGAAAGCGCCGCGCAAACCGCGTTCCCAAACACCGACCGTCGACGTCGCCTTGGCGACGCCGAGCATCGTCGAGATGGCGGCCGCTTCACCCATCGAAGCCGCCGCACGGTCCGGTATGTTCAATGATCGCAAGCCGAAAAATAAAATGGGGGCGCTACTCTTGCCAAACACCGCCGTCGTTGCATCCAGCCTCGACCCCGCCATATTGTATGCGCTCTCGCAGGGTAGGCTTGCCGATCCATTCTCGATCTTGGGTCCCCATCGACTATCGTCGCCGTCCAACACCTCCGGGCCGGTCACCGTGCGGACCTATGTCCCCGGCGCGCTAGGCGTCGACTTGCTGGTCGACGACCAGCCCGCCAGTGTCATGATGTCCCCAGGGTCGGACGGCTTATTTACCGGCACCATCGACATACCCGGATTTGGGCCCCTGGCGCGCAGCTATCGACTGCGCATACGTTGGCCCGGTCCCGACCATACCGAAGTTCTACAAGAAAGCGCCGATCCCTACGCCTTCGGAGTCCTAATTAGCGACTTCGATTTGCATCTGATCGCAGAAGGCCGTCATCGTGAACTCGGCCGCTGCCTCGGCGCGCAAGCTATGGAAGTCGACACCATACCCGGCGTGCGCTTTGCAGTGTGGGCGCCGAACGCCATGCGCGTGTCGGTGGTCGGCGATTTCAACAGTTGGGACGGCCGGCGTCATGCGATGCGCTTACGTCATCAGGCAGGTGTGTGGGAATTGTTTATTCCGCAAAACCTGGGTGCTGAGCCCGGTCAGCGCTACAAATTCGAAATTGTCGACCAGCACGGCACCGTGCTGCCGCACAAAGCCGACCCGGTCGCCTTGCAAACCGAGCCACCGCCGGCCACGGCGTCGGTGATTGCCGATCCGCAGTTATTTCAGTGGCACGACGCCGCGTGGCTGGAACGGCGTGCCGCGAGCACCGAGTCGCCAGGGCCCGCCGCACTACCCATGACCATCTACGAAGTCCATGTCGGCTCATGGATGCGCGAAGTCAACGATCCGCAACGCGGCTGGGCATTTCTAGCGGAACAGCTGATCCCTTACGCATGCGGCATGGGTTTCACGCATATCGAGCTACTGCCGATCATGGAGTATCCCTTCGGCGGCTCCTGGGGCTATCAGCCACTGTCGCAGTTTGCACCGACAGCACGTTACGGTACGCCGCGCGATTTTGCGGAGTTTATCGATCGATGTCATATCGCAGGTCTCGGTGTGATCCTGGATTGGGTGCCGGCCCATTTCCCGACGGACGCGCATGGATTGGCGCAATTCGACGGCACCGCGTTATACGAATATGCCGATCCTCGCGAAGGCTTTCATCGCGATTGGGATACCTTGATCTACAACCTCGGGCGTCATGAAGTGCGCGGCTTTATGATCGCCGGCGCACTCGAATGGCTGGAGCGTTTCCATATTGACGCATTGCGGGTCGATGCAGTCGCTTCGATGCTGTATCGCGACTACAGCCGCAAGGCCGGCGAATGGCTGCCGAATCAATACGGCGGACGCGAAAACCTGGAAAGTGTCGCCTTCCTGCGTGAACTCAATCAAATTGTCGCCGAGCGCGTACCGGGCGCCATCACTTTGGCCGAAGAATCGACTGCATGGCCAGGCGTGACGGCGCCAGTCGCCGACGGTGGGCTGGGCTTCACCTTCAAGTGGAATATGGGTTGGATGCACGACACGCTGCACTATATCGAGTATGAGCCAGTGTATCGCCCCTGGCATCACAGCGAGATGTCTTTCGGTTTGGTCTATGCCTGGTCGGAGAAATTTGTCTTGCCGCTGTCCCACGACGAGGTCGTGCACGGCAAAGGCTCCTTACTGCAAAAAATGCCCGGCGACCGTTGGCAGCAGTTTGCCAACTTGCGCGCTTACTTTGGCTTTATGTGGGCGCATCCGGGCAAGAAATTGCTGTTTATGGGCGGCGAATTGGCACAACCGCACGAGTGGAACCATGACAGCGAGATCGACTGGTCGCTGCTGGCAACTGCCGATCATGGCGGCGTCCAGCGTCTCGTCAGCGATCTAAACCATCTGCTGCGACGAAGCCCGGCGCTATACCGCCAGGACGCGAGCCCCGCCGGCTTCGAATGGATTATCGGCGACGATCAAGCAAATAGCGTGTTCGCATTTATCCGGCGCGCCGGGGCCGACGCCCCTAACGAAATGATGCTCGCCGTGTCCAACCTGACACCGGTACCGCGCAGCGATTACCGCGTCGGCGTGCCGGCCGCCGGTTATTGGCAGGAATGCTTGAATACCGACGGTGAAATGTATGGCGGATCGAACATGGGCAATGGCGGCGGCGTGCAGACCGACGCCATCCCCGCCCACGGTCAGCCGGTTTCGCTGCAACTGACGCTGCCACCTTTGGCAACCGTGATTTTACGTTTGTGCCCGGCGTAAGCGTCGCATTGTGATGTTCAACCTCAATTCTTAAAGAGAGTCTATGGCGTCAAACTTTCCCAACCGACTGTTGCCCGGCGTGCACTACCCGCTCGGCGCGCATCTCGACGGACGCGGCGTCAATTTCGCCGTGTTCTCAGCCAATGCGACCCGCATCGATCTATGCTTGTTCGATGCACGCGGTCGCAAAGAACTGGCGCGCTTCCCCTTACCGGAATGTACCGATGAGGTTTGGCACGGCTACCTGCCGGAGGCTGAAGCCGGTCTAGTTTACGGTTATCGCGCCTACGGCCCGTATGAACCTCAACACGGCCATCGCTTCAACCCCAACAAATTGCTGCTTGATCCCTATGCGCGGCAACTGAGCGGCCCCTTGCATTGGACGGACGCCTTATTCAGCTACCGAATGCAAGGTGCAAAAGCCGATCTGTCATTCGACCGGCGCGACAGCGCACCTGCAATGTGCAAAGCGGTGGTCTGCGACAACACCTTCAATTGGGGCGACGATCAGCAGCCTTCCGTGCCGTGGTCGAGCACCATCATCTACGAAGCCCATCTGCGCGGCGTGTCGATGCAGCGTGAGGACTTGCCGGCATCCGAGCGCGGTACTTTTCGGGCATTGGCCGATCCGGGTTTTATCGAACATTTATTGAAGCTAGGCGTCACCGCGGTCGAATTGTTGCCGGTACAAGCGTTCCTACAAGACCGTTTTCTGGTCGCGCGCAAACTGCGCAACTACTGGGGCTATAGCACGCTAGGTTACTTTGCTCCCGAGCCTGCTTATCTGGCGCGCAATCAACTGAACGAAATGCGTGTGGCGGTGCGGCGCTTACACGAGGCAGGCATCGAAGTGATACTCGATGTAGTCTACAACCATACCTGCGAAGGCAACGAACTCGGGCCGACCTTGTCGTGGCGCGGCTTGGACAACGCCAGCTACTACCGCCTGGTGCCCGGCGACGAACGGCACTATATCGACGAGACCGGTTGCGGCAATACCGTCAACATGTCGCACCCCAGAGTGCTGCAAATGGTGATGGATTCGCTACGTTATTGGGTCGAGCATTTCCATATCGATGGGTTTCGCTTCGACCTTGGCGTAACACTGGGTCGTGAGGGCGAAGGTTTCGACGTGGGCTCCGGTTTCTTCGATGCGATCCGCCAAGACCCGATGCTCGCGCACGTCAAGCTTATCTCGGAGCCGTGGGATCTGGGTCCGGGCGGCTATCAGCTAGGCAATCATCCGCCCGGCTTTGCCGAATGGAACGATCGTTATCGCGACACCGTGCGGCGCTTCTGGCGTGGCGATACCGGCCAGAGCGGCGAACTTGCCGCGCGCCTGTGCGGATCGGCCGACCTATTCGATCGTCGCCATCGCAAGATATGGTCTTCGATCAATTTTATCACCGCGCACGATGGTTTTACGTTGCACGATTTGGTCAGTTACGCCGGCAAGCATAACGACGCCAACAACGAAGACAACCGCGACGGCAGCGATGATAACGCCAGCGCCAATTGGAGTCACGACGGCAGCGCCGAAGGTCCGACCGACGACCCCGCCATCAACGAAACGCGTGAGCGCGTGCAACGCGCAATGCTGGCAACCTTGCTGTTGTCGCGCGGCACGCCCATGTTGCTGGGCGGCGATGAATTTGGTCGCACCCAGCAAGGCAACAACAATTCGTATTGCCAGGATACACCGCTGTCCTGGCTCGATTGGAATCTTGCACACCAGCCGGCAGGCCAACAGTTGACCGATTATGTCGCACACCTTATTGCACTGCGCCGCAAATCGAGCTCGCTGCGGCAACAGACCTTTCCCGCCGGCAACGAAGTTGCGCCGGACATGCGCGATATCGACTGGTTCTCGTCCGAAGGCATGCCGATGACTCCAGACGCTTGGTCCAATGGCGAAACCCGCGCATTCGGCTTGCGACGTGCAACAAGTGCGACACGTTTGCCGCTCAGCAGAGGCAACGCCAACGGCAGTTTGGACGACGCAACCTCGTCCGAAGCATTTGACCTTGAGTTGCTACTGTTCAATGGCGCGCCTGACGTCATCGTGTTTACATTGCCGCAGCCCGCTCAGCATTGGCAGGTGGTACTTGAAAGTGCGACCTTGATCCAAACGGAGCGGGCAATCGATGCCGAACAGATCGAAGTCGCCGCACATAGTCTGACCGTCTTGTCAGCCTGTTCAAAGGAGAAACAGCAATGACTCCCTTAGGCGTCATGCCGATTTGGCGTTTCGGACCGCAGCTACTGGCCGCCGATCGAACCCGCTTTCGCCTGTGGGCCCCCGATATCGACGGCGACGTCAGCCTTGAGGTCGAAGGCTTGGCGCCGCTGCCCATGCACATTCCCAACGCCGACGAACAAAGCGGCGACGAGGCCGAGCGTGCCGGCTGGCGCGTGGTCGACGCCGCTTGCGGCGCGGGTGCACGCTATCTATTTCGTTTGCCGGACGGCAGTCTGGTGCCGGACCCCGCTTCACGACTGCAAAGCGACGATATCCATGACCCGAGCGTGGTGGTCGATGCACAGCGTTATGTTTGGCGTAATACCGAGTGGCTCGGCAGGCCCTGGCATGAAACGATTTTGTACGAATTGCACGTCGGCACTTTGGGCGGCTTTCGCGGGGTGGTCGCACATCTACCGGCCATAGCGGCCCAAGGCTTTACCGCCATCGAATTAATGCCGGTCGCAGACTTTCCCGGCGCCAACAATTGGGGTTATGACGGCGTGCTGCCCTACGCACCCGACGCCAGCTACGGCAGCCCGGATGATCTGCGCGCACTGATCGACGCCGCCCATGACCTTGGCTTGATGGTGTTCCTCGATGTGGTCTACAACCACTTCGGCCCCGACGGAAATTATTTGAGCCGCTACGCTCGGCGCTTTTTCCGCACGGACATGCAAACGCCGTGGGGCAGCGCGATCGATTTCCGTGAAGCCGAAGTCCGCAGTTTCTTTACGGAAAATGCGCTTTACTGGCTGACCGAATTCCGCTTCGACGGACTGCGTTTCGACGCGGTCCACGCAATTGCCGATCCCGACTGGCTCGATACCACCGCTGTGATACTGCGTTCGTGGGCCGGCCCCGAGCGGCATATACATCTGGTGCTTGAAAATGAACACAATGGAGCCCGTCTGCTGGACCCTTTGCTATTCGATGCGCAATGGAACGACGACGGTCACAATGTCTTGCATGTGCTACTGACCGGAGAACATGACGGCTACTATGCCGATTTCGCCGAGCAACCTGCCGTCGGGCTGGCGCGGGTATTGGCGCAAGGTTTTATCTATCAAGGTCAGGTCTCAGAACATTTGAGCAGGCCCGAGCGTACAGTTCAACGCGGCGAATCGAGCGCGCATCTGTCACCGACTGCCTTCGTTTTATTCCTGCAAAATCACGACCAGATCGGTAACCGCGCTTTCGGCGAAAGATTGACACTGCTGGCCATGCACGATGCCCTGTGCGCGGCGATTGCGCTGCAATTGCTGAGCCCGCAAATTCCCTTGTGCTTTATGGGCGAAGAAACCGGCTCGACCACGCCATTTTTGTATTTTACGCAGCACAATGCCGAACTGGCCGACGCGGTCCGCGAAGGCCGACGCCGTGAATTTTCGCACTTCCCGGCCTTCGCCAGCGCCGAGGCCCGTGCCCACATTCCCGATCCTAATAGCCAAAGCACCTTTCTCAATTCGGTGCCGCAAGCTGCCAGGACCGATTCGGCTCGCTGGAGCGAGCTGTATCGGACTCTGCTGATGCTGCGTCAGCGCGTACTGTTCCCTCACCTGGCAACCATGACCTCAGCAGGCGCGCATGCCATCGGTTCGTCCGCGGTTGCGGCGCGTTGGCATATGAATCCGGCGGCCGGTAAGCAAATGCTGGCGCTGTTCACCAATCTTGGCGCCAATCCTGTGACCCTCGACGCAAGCTTACTTCCGTGTCCAGGGCATGTGCTATTCGAATCCACACCAGGCGCCGCGAGCGCCCTTGGTCAGGACACAGCCGGTATTCTTCCGGCTTACAGCACAGTCGCGTATTTGGAGAATCCCCCTTATTATGCAGTCCGAACCGATCGCTAGCGAGACAGCCGACTCCCCCCTGCCCGCGCCTATGGCTGAAATGGCGCCGGACGCTTCAAGTTATTTACACAAACTCGCAGAAGCTGCGGGCCTGATGGTCAATTGGCACGATGCACAGGGCGAGGCCCGCATGGTGGCGCCTGCGGTATTGGTTCGCGTGCTGCAGGCCATGGGTCTACCATGTGCAGACGATGCGCAATGCCAGGCTAGCCTTACGCTGCTGGCGAGCGAAACAGCCGCGCTGAGCCCGCCGCCTTTGGTCACCGCGGAGTTAAATCAGCCGATTACCATTCCTTGGCCGGACGATGGCAGCACCGGGCAAGCCTACACGCTACAGGGTGAAGCTGGCTCGCTCGGCGTCGGCCACGCCACACGTGACCATAACGGCGCGATGCAAATACCCCCATGCGGCGAGCCCGGCTATCACACTTTGACCTTGGGTCCGCATCGGCTCACGCTAGCTGTCGCCCCCGCGCGCTGCTACAGCATCGAAGATGCGGTGCGTGCGTCACGCGGCGCATCCTTAGGCGCGGGCGCAGTTGTAATGTCCATCGCCGACCATCGAGCGGTTCGTTTTTGGGCATTGGCCGTGCAACTCTATGCGCTGCGCAATGGCCCGAGATCGGGCGCCGGCGGCATCGGCGACTTCAGTGCGCTGGCAAGCTGCTGCTCTATGGCCGCAGCGCATGGTGCAGCAGCGGTCGCCGTCAACCCGCTACACGCGGGCTTTACTGCCGATCCGTCGCGCTATAGCCCCTACGCACCGTCGAGCCGCTTGTTCTTGAATCCACTGTATATCGATCCGGCCGCAAAGTTCGGCGATGCCGCCGATGATGCGGCGCGTACGCTCGGTCTATTTGAAGAACAGCAGAGACTGGAACAACTCAGTGAAATCGACTGGTCTGGCGTGGCGCGCGTCAAACTGGCCATATTGCGGCACTTGTTCGAGCAACGCCGCATTCTGCTATACAGTCGCGAGCTTGGCGACTTTCAGCGCTTCTGTACGGCGGGTGGCGATGCGCTCCACACCCACGCGGTATTCGAAGCCCTGCATCATCATCATGCACGGCAAGGTAACGGCGCTAGCCACTGGCGCGACTGGCCGGTACAGCAACAGGACCCCTACGGCGATGCCGTACGCACCTTCGCGCGCGAACACCAGACGGAAGTTGAATTTCATCTGTTCTTACAATGGCTTGCCGCTTGCGGTGTAAGCCAAGCTCAGCATACCGCTCGGGAAGCCGGCATGGTCCTCGGTTTAATCGCCGATCTGGCGGTCGGGACCGATACGTCAGGCAGTCACGCCTGGTCGCGTCAAGACGAAATTTTCGATGGTTTGTCGGCGGGTGCGCCTCCCGATATCTACAACCCTTTGGGCCAGTCCTGGGGTATTTCGGCGTTTTCACCACGCGGTTTACGTCGTCATGGTTTTCGGGCCCTGATCGAAATGCTTCGGGCCGTACTGTCACAGGCAGGCGGCCTGCGCATCGACCACGCGCTGGGTCTGGCGCGATTATGGGTGGTGCCGAATCAAGCCAATCCCAGCGAAGGCGCTTATCTGCGCTACCCCTTCGACGACATGATGCGCTTGATCGCGCTCGAATCGTGGCGCGCCCGCGCGGTCATCATTGGCGAAAACCTCGGCACCGTGCCGGACGGCTTCAACGACAAGCTGGCCCAGCATGGCATGCTGGGCATCAGTGTATTGTGGTTCGAGCGCGAGGCGACAGGGGACTTCCGGCCTCCGGCGCAGTGGAGTCAAACAATGAGCGCCACCACGACAACCCACGACCTGCCAAGTGTCGCCGGCTGGTGGTCGGGCCACGATATCGAATGGCGCGAGCGGCTAGGTTTGTTGGCGCAACACCAGAGCGCGGCCGCCGAACACGCGCTACGGCAAACCGATCGCCTCGCGCTATGGCAAGCATTCCACGCCGCAGGTGTGGTCGAAGGGGCATGCCCCGCAGCCGCGAGCCTACTGGCAGTCGACGCCGCGCTGGCCTTTGTCGGCAGCACCCCGACGACGCTGGTGACGATCCCTATAGAAGACTTATTGGCATTGCGCGAACAGCCGAATATCCCCGGCACCGTCAGCGGTCACCCTAACTGGCGGCGCCGGCTTGACGGCACCCTGCCGACCTTGTTGGCCGATACCGCTACTGTGCGGCGCATCGCCATTTTGAACAGAGCAAGAGAGCATGCCGAATGAACCTCCCATCACAGCATTCAAACATGGTCGCCATGCAGACAGATCAAACCGACTCAAGGCCGCAGGCGCAGCCGCGCGACAGCTTGCCGCAAGACAAGGCGATGCGCGCCACGGCACGATTGCAGCTACACGCGAATTTCACCCTGGTCGACGCCGCGCAACAGGTCGATTATTACGCCGCGCTCGGTGTCAGTCACCTCTACCTATCGCCCATCTTCACGGCAGTACCGGGCTCCATGCACGGTTACGACGTGACCGATTTCGCCATTGTGCATCCGGCACTCGGTGGCGAAGACGCCTTGCGCGAACTGGTCGCCCAGTTGCGCGCCAAACAGATGGGCCTGATCATCGATATCGTGCCCAACCATATGGCCGCGTCAGTCAACCATAACCTCTGGTGGCGCGATGTGCTGGCACAGGGCAAACTCAGCCGCTATGCCGCCTACTTCGATATCGACTGGGAAGTACCGGACACGGCGCTGTATCACAAGCTCTTGCTGCCGATTCTGGGCCAGCCGTATGGCGCAGCATTGGATGCCGGAGAAATCAGCCTGCATTTCGATATTGAGCAAGGGGTTTTCGAGCTCCACTATTTCGACACACACTTACCGGTGGCCTTGCACAGCTACCCCAGCATTTTGCGCGAGGACCCCGGTCACCGCTTCGAAGCCATGGCCAGTCTGTTCGGTCAGGCAGCCCAATATGAGACCGCCAAACGTCTGCTGAGCGGCAATAAATTCAGTGCGTTGTTGCTTGATGCGTTCGATTCAGGCACGCCGTCCGGCCGCTCCAATTTACACGACCTGCTGCAGCAACAGCATTACCGTTTAGCCTGGTGGCGTACTGCAGCAGACGAAATCAACTGGCGCAGATTCTTTGAGATCAGCGACTTAGTCGGTTTGCGTATTGAACACGATGAGGTCTTCGAAGCCACGCATGAACTAATCTTTCGCCTATACAGGGAAGGCTTGATCGATGGTGTACGCGCCGACCATGTTGACGGCCTGACCGACCCTGGAGCGTATTGCCGACGCCTGAAAGGCCGTTTGCAAGCGCTCGCCGGCCAGCGTGCGCCGCATGCCAATACGCTCGCGCCTTATGTCGTAATCGAAAAAATCCTCGCGGAAAACGAGCCTTTACGCGAGGACTGGAGCGTCGACGGGACCACCGGCTACGAATTTATGAATGACGTTTCGGCCGTGCTCCATGACTCCGCCGGCGAAGCTGCGCTAAGCGCACAATGGCATGCGGTGTCGGGCAGCGATGCGCCGTTCGACGACTATGAGCGTGCCGCACGCAGGCAGATTCTCGGCGAAAACTTTTGCAGCGAGCGCGACAGCGTGGTGCGCTATCTGCATCAATTGGCGCGGCTGTCACCCATCACGCAAGATTTCACGCACACCATGATAGGTCGTGCGCTCGACGCCTTACTGCTGCATTTCCCGGTTTATCGAACTTATTTTGGCCCGGCGGGTGCGCCTAAGGCCGATCGCGTCTTGCTGCATGCCTCGCTGGTGACAGCCCGGCAAACCTTGCGTGTTCCCGATCTCCCGGTACTGAATCAACTTGAAGAATGGCTGGGCGGCGCACCGCAAGCAGACCCTATTGCCGAAACATTGCGCTTACGCGCTATTGCCCGCTTCCAACAATTGAGCTCGCCGCTGGCCGCCAAGTCGGTCGAGGATACGGCGTTCTATCGCTATGGCCGACTCATATCGCGCAACGAAGTCGGCAGCAAACCCGATCAATTTGCACTCAGCGCCGAGGATTTTCATGCGCGTATCGCCCAACGGGCGCGGGCTTTCCCACACGGCATGCTAACGACTGCGACCCACGATCACAAACGCGGCGCCGATACCCGCATGCGACTTGCAGTACTGAGCGAGATCCCCGATGCATGGAGCGAGGCGCTGAAAACATGGCAAGCAGGGATTGCGCCTGCCCCCCTAAGCCAAAACAGCGATCAGCTGCCGCCATTGGACGCCATCGACCAATCGATGTTGCTGCAAACTTTAGTCGGCGCCTGGCCCTTGAACCTGCCGGCCGTCCCGGGTGAAGCCGACCGGGCAAACCTATTCGATCTAATCGAGCGTGTCTCTGCCTGGCAGACTAAAACCTTACGCGAGGCCAAACGCCATTCGAGCTGGATCGTTCCCAACGAAAAATATGAAGCCGCAGGCGCGGCAATTTTAGAGGAATTGACGCAAAAATTTGGACTGAGCAGCTCAACGCTGACCGAGATCGGCCGCTTCGTCCACCGGATAGCCGCGACCGGCGCGCTGAATAGCCTTGCTCAAACCACTTTGCACTTGACTACGCCGGGCGTCCCCGATATTTACCAAGGCACCGAAAACTGGGACTTTAGTCTGGTCGACCCGGACAACCGTCGCGCTGTAGACTATGCCGCCTTGAGCGTAGCCTTGTACGCCGACCCAAGCTGGCAAGACGTGCTGAACCACTGGCACGATGGCCGCATTAAGCAAAAACTCGTGCGTACGCTACTCGAATGCCGGCGCATGCATCCGTCTTTGTTTGCTATGGGCGACTACCTGCCGCTATTCGCAGACGGCGCACAGGCATCGCGTACTTTGGCCTTTGCCCGCCGCCATGACGACCTTACCTTGATCGTGGTAGTCAGCCGCTTTGCCGCGCCGCTACTGGGCGCCTTAGATGTCACATCGATCGACGCGGAACCCTTAAACGCCGTGATTCCGCGGATTCCTCCGGCCCACTGGCAGGATACCGAAATACTTCTGCCGGCCACATTCGGCAAGTCGATATGGCATGACGTCCTGACGGGCGCCAGTCATGGCGGTAATACCGGCGCCTTGAAACTGTCCGATGTGCTGCAGAATTTGCCCGTTGCCGTGTTGTTGGGTTGACTGTACTTGCCGGCATCGATCGCGTCACAGATGCCGGCATTGAACATTCGGAAGTTCTCAAAACGCTCTACACTATGCATGCTACGACCTAGCGTGCTGTAGCCCGTGCCAAGCCGCAGCTTTAAGCATCGCGTCTGGCTATGCTAGCCGGCGCGGTCGCTCTTGTCTCGCGAGCACCGTCCGCCAAGCACGCCGCTCACCTTAACTGGATAAGGAAACGCATCAATGAGTGCAACACTATTTTCTCCATTCGAACTCGGCTCGCTCAAGCTGGACAACCGTATCATCATCAGCCCGATGTGCCAGTACAGCGCCGTGAACGGTTCAGCGAGCGCGTGGCATCGCACCCATATCGGCAACCTGTCGTTAAGCGGCGCGAGCCTGATGCTGCTCGAGGCGACCGCAGTGGAAGCGGCAGGGCGAATCACGCCTTACTGCCTCGGCCTCTACTCCGATGCGAACGAGCAGGCGCTCGCCGAGGTGCTCGATGGGGTTCGTCAGTTTAGCGACATGCCGATCGGCATCCAGTTGTGTCACGCGGGACGCAAGGCGTCGAGCGAGCCGCCTTGGCGCGGCGGCTCGCAAATCGCCTTGGAGAACGGCGGATGGCGCGCTTACGGGCCATCGGGCCTGGCGCCGTCCGACAGCGAAACGCTGCCGCTTGAACTCGATCGCGTCGGCATGGAGCGCATCCGCGAGGCGTTTGTCGAAAGCGCGCAGCGTGCCGGGCGGCTGAATTTCGCCGCGATCGAACTGCACTTCGCACACGGCTATCTGCTGCACCAGTTTCTCTCGCCGATTGCCAATCAACGCAACGACGAATACGGAGGCTCGCTCGAGAACCGTATGCGTTTCCCGCTCGAAATTTACGACGCGGTACGCGCGGTCTGGCCGGCCGGCAAACCGCTGGGCGTGCGCGTCTCGGCGACCGACTGGGTCGAAGGCGGATGGGACCTCGAACAGACCGTCGAATTGGCAAAGCACCTGCAGATGCGCGGCTGCGACTGGATCGACGTGTCGTCCGGCGGCGTTTCGCCGCGCCAGAAAATCCCGTTGGGGCCCAACTACCAAATCCCCTTTGCTCGTGCGGTGCGCGCAGCAACCGGCATGACGACCATAGGCGTCGGTCTCATCACCGAGGCGGCGCAAGCTGACAAACTGATTCAAGACGGCGACGCCGACCTGATTGCGCTGGCCCGCGCCATACTGTGGGATCCGCGCTGGCCGTGGCACGCAGCCGCCCAGTTGGGTGCAACGGTGAAAGCGCCGCCGCAATACTGGCGTTGCGAGCCACGCGGCGCCGGACGCGTATTCGACGGCGCATCGTTTGGACAGCGCTAGCCTTTCTCGTCAATAAAGCCGGCGACCGAGCGGAGCGCCAGAGCGCGGGCACACGCGCAGTCGTTCACGACAATTGGTCGAAGTTGCCGCGGCATTCAAACTATCGCAAGGCCCGACCCCGACCAGACGATCGAGCGCAGCCGGCGCCAGGCAGCCGCAGCTGAGTATCTCCTAGAACGGCGCGCGATTCGGGTCGCGCCTGCAAATTCGGGTCGCCTGCGTAGACCCTGTGTCGATCAGGCGATTTGAACAAAATTATGTCGATTTGTAGGCAAATGTCTACAAAAATCTGTTGCCATCCCCGATATCCCACACCGGTATCTCGCAGGACAATGATCTCCATCAAGACGTGTTGCTGGCCATTTGCGACACCCTGCAAATGCCTACCCCACTCAGTTGGAGTATCGACATGCAAACGGTTGCCTCCCCTTTTGCCGCCAGCGCGCGTGGCGATGATATAAAAAATGCATGATCATGCTATTTCATCGAGCCAACTCGAAAGCCACGCGCGTATCCATCACCTTCGGCCCGATTGCGTTCGTTGTTTGCCGGAAATTTCGCAGGGGTTGCATTAGCGGCCATCGATGTCGATTATTTCCGGCAGTTCTACAATAAATTGAATATCGGTCAACAAGGCCTTCTAGTACTGGCGCTCGACAATGGCACGACGTTGTTGCGCCGACCGTATAACGACAAGCTTATCGGCTCAAGCATGCTCAATACCGAGCTGTTTCAAGCCTTTCGATCGCGCGACCGTAACCGCAACCGCAACCGCACCATAAACGTTACATCGTCACAGGACGGCGTCGAGCGCCTATTCAGCTATCGCAACCTGGAGCATTACCCGGTGTTTGTCGCCGCCGGATTTTCCAGAAAAGAAATTTTGGCTGGCTGGTGGAAAGACACCTTGCTGCATACCCTCGGCGTCATCATTTTGGCGATCATCTTGGCGCTGGCCGGTGCGCGCCTGATTCGACAAATCGGCTTCTAGCTTTAACTCGCCTGCGTCCGGCTTCGGCAGAGTCGCCGCGGCTTCGGCTCGGGTCGCGCAGCGCCACCGGCGAACCTGTAGGGTACGGGGGCTTCGCGTGGTTCAACCCAGCGTCACACTCCAAATGGCGAGTTCCTTTACCAGTTTGGCTGCGCCGGTTTTACGCCCAACCTCAAAACCAGCATTTTTGAACCACGCCAAAAATTCGAATTATTCAATCGAGCCATTTCGCTGGATTCGAATATGAATATATTACACGCATAGAATTCCTGCAGGAGTCTGTCATGACCGTACGAGCCCCCTTCCATTCAGCCGAACATCACCCCTTGATTGATCTCGAGCGGCATGTCAGCGCGCGCCATTATTCGCCTTTACCTATTGTGGCAAGCCGCGCAGAGGGTTCGTGGATCTGGGATACGGCAGGCCGTCGCTATTTGGACATGATGAGCGCCTATTCCGCGGTGAGTTTCGGCCACGGTCATCCGCGTTTGGTCGACGCACTCATCGAGCAAGCACGCCGGCTGGCGGTCACATCGCGAGCGATATACTCGGATCAGCTTGCGCCGTTTCTGTCGGACCTGGTCAAGCTGACCGGTTTGGACTTGGCGTTACCGATGAATAGCGGCGCCGAAGCAGTGGAAACGGCAATCAAAGCGGCGCGCAAGTGGGGCAATACGGTCAAAGGCATACCCGATGGCGCCGCCGAGATTATTGTGTTTGACGGGAATTTCCATGGCCGCACGACAACGCTCATCAGTTTCTCCTCGCACGATCAATATCGCGCCGGCTTTGGGCCACTGACGGGCGGCTTTCGCTGCGTTCCATTTGGGGATGCGCAGGCATTGCGCGCCGCGATCACATCGCATACCTGCGCTGTCCTGATCGAGCCGATCCAAGGTGAAGGCGGCGTGATTGTGCCGCCCGCCGGTTATTTGACCGAGGTGCGCCGGCTCTGTGACGAGCACAATATCATGATGATTGCCGACGAGATACAAACCGGCCTCGGTCGCACGGGCGATGTGCTCGCGGTGAATCACGAGGGTGTGCGCCCCGATGGCTTGTGTTTAGGCAAGGCGCTAGGCGGCGGACTGCTGCCGGTCTCGGCGTTTGCCGCAACGGAAGAATTACTCGGCGTGTTCAATTCCGGCGACCATTGCAGCACTTTTGGCGGCAACGCCCTGGCGGCGCATGTCGGGCGCGAGGCACTGGCGGTCTTGATGGAAGAGGAATTGCCCATGCGTGCGGCGCAGGGCGGCAAAGTGCTGCGCGATGCCCTGGAAGCGGCAAATCATCCTGTGATAGCTGAGGTGCGCGGTCGGGGCTTGATGATCGGCGTGCAATTGGTCGATACCGTCTCGGCGCGCGACGTCGTCGAGCGTCTTGGTCAAGCCGGCATTATTACCAAGAATACCTATTTGAATACGATACGTTTGTCGCCGCCGTTGAACACCGACCCCGCCGATCTTAAGTGGGGGATATCACGCCTCTTAGAAGTACTCGATGAATGTGTGGCGTCGTCGAACTCGCGCGCGTCGGGGGCTGTTGCCGTATAGGGCTCTGCCTCGCACATTAATTCAATAAAAAAACGCCCACTTGCCCGCTCCCTCGAGGGGATTTCCTGTGGGTGCATGCGGCGTCAGTTCTCTCGCCGCAACTACGGCTATTGTCAAATGACGCAAAATCGAACGGCCTGAAAGACCCGCTTGTAAGCTACAGCGCGCGGCCTAAGCCTTGAGATCGATTGGGACGCCCTCCATGGCACTGTAGAAATTGAGCTTTCTAGTGTGTGCCGTGTATTATGTTATCCATTCAAGACGACTTGATTATTAATTAGTACTCCGAATAATTTATAAACGTTCATACTAAATTCGCGGTCAATCTACCTACTGCTCCTTGCTCTCGCTCGCTCGACCACCCACCCCCCAACCAAACGATTCCCCGCGTGCCTGCATCCAGCCGTGAGCTGCTGCAGGGCGCCCTATTCAGCCTTAGCGGCAAATTCCAAAGACAACGATGCATCGCTTGCCACAATGTGCCGATTGTTTGGCAACCCGTTAATGCGCGAACGCCTAGATATTTAAGTTCGTTCTGATACCGCGTTGTCGTCGCGCCAAGCGAGCGACTCAGGTATGCGGCATCAGGCGGCCGGCGAATGCCCTCGTTTCGTGTAACGAAAAGTTGCATAGTTTAATCAAGAATGAGTGGAATAAAGCACGGCCTCCGCGTGTTTTTATATGTAACGAGACACGAAAAAGATAAGCCGGCGGCAGACTTTGCCGAGTGTGCTGGATCTTCGCTTTCAGGTCTCGCGTGGCTCCCGTCACCATGTATCTGCGCTCTTTAACAGAGCCTGCGGTGTGCCTGCGATGAGAGAAACCGTATCCGTGTGAGGAGGTTAGCGAGCATGAGTATCCTGGCGAAAGACCTGATCGAACTGTGCGCCCTTCCTGAGCCGCACGGAGGGCTTACGGACCATCTTCTCCGCGAGATCGCGAGGAATCTCATAGCGCCGGGCGTGGCCAATCAAACGGATATCAAGCAGCCGACGGCTGAAATTTCCAACCGTTCTTGAGTCGCATACGCAGTGAAGTACGGCATTAACTTATTCAACCGCGAATTCGTCTAGCAGCAATGACTGACATGCCTTATCTCACTGTCTGCGACGATATTTTATTAAATAGTAATCCTATCTTTTTTCCAATGAACGATTGCAAAATAAATTTTATACGACAAAGTCCTTGTTCCTCCTCAGCCGTACCGGCGGTGAACCGGCGTTCGTTTGCACCCGATCACCAACACAAGGCATCGGCAGATCGCGAATTGTCCGTTGCGGATCCGCGCGAAACGCCGATTGCACTGAGTACTGTCAGCATCTTTGGATTCTCAGGAGATATCACGCTGGAGTATAAGATAGAGAACGCTAGCAATCCCCTGCACCTTTGCCGTTTTACGGGGCATGTCGGTTATTCGCTCGACGGAGGCGAGACCATCTTGGGATTCGGCCCAGCCGTTCCAGGTGATATCGATTCAACTGAGATTATTAGTCGATTGGTCAATATGGAGACATTTCCGGGTAAAGTCAGCGACGACACACACATTTTCAGATCCGTTGCCCAGAGCCCGTTTTATCACCTGAGCATGGTGTCTGCTGAAC
>Ga0302178_10000261_pt1 | contig 49417 bp, 39 predicted proteins | sample I_Palsa_E1_3_FD_198790 | JGI IMG/M metagenome (GOLD analysis project Ga0302178, IMG submission 198790) | Peat permafrost microbial communities from Stordalen Mire near Abisko, Sweden - I_Palsa_E1_3 | ecosystem: Environmental > Terrestrial > Soil > Palsa > Peat permafrost | place: Sweden...
GGCCGATAACCGGCTGCCGGTATTCGCCTGGAAACCCGCGCCGGTACAAGTGGCATGGCTCGGATATTTCGCCAGCACGGGCGTTGCTGCCATCGATTACATTCTGGCGGACTGGCAGGTGTTGCCGGTGAACGAGGAAAATCATTTTATCGAAAAGCCATGGCGTTTGCCGGATTGTTATTTGTGTTTTACCGCGCCGCAAGATCGGATTGAGGTGGGCGCTTTACCGATGTTGAGCCGGGGCTATGTAACCTTCGGCTGCTTTAATAAATTAAGTAAGATGAACGATGCGGTGGTGGCGCTATGGGCGCGCGTGCTGCACGCCGTGCCGGGTTCGCGCTTGTTGTTAAAAGCCAAGGAGCTGACTGACGCGTCCGCGCAGCGGCTCGCGCGCGAACGCTTCGCCTATCATGGCATTGCGCCGGACCGGATCGTCACGGATGACTTCTCGGTACGGGCTGCCTATCTGGCAGATTACAATCGTATCGACATTGCGCTGGACCCATTTCCGTATCCCGGCGGCACGACCACCGTGGAAGCGCTATGGATGGGCGTGCCGGTACTGAGCCGGCGCGGTGGCCGATTTTTGTCGCACGCGGGCGAGAGCCTGCTGAAAACGGCAGGGTTATCCGAGTGGCTGGCGGAGGATGACGATGACTATGTTGCCAAGGCGCAAGCGTACGCGGCCGATGCTGCGTGGTTGGCTGAGTTGCGAGCAAAACTTAGGGCGCAATTAGTCGCATCGCCCTTATGCGATGCAGCGCGTTTCGCGGCAAACCTGGGTCAGGCTTTGCACGGCATGTGGCAACAGTATAATAAAATCGAGTCATGACTAAACCCGGCCGCAACGACGCATGCCCCTGTGGCAGCGGTAAAAAATATAAGCAATGCTGTATGTTGACGGCAGCCGCTGGCGAGGGTGCGGGCGCCGCCTCAGCTAAAGTGCTCAATCTCCCCGAATTGTTGCAGACGGCTTTGGTGCATCATCAAGCAGGCCGTTTGCAGCAGGCCGAGAGCCTCTATTTGCAAATTCTGCAGCGCGAACCGAATGATGCCGATGCCCTGCACTTGCTGGGGGTGATCGCCCACCAGGTCGGCCGGCATGAGGTCGCGACAGACTTGATCGGTCGTGCGATTGCGGTAAACCCAGTCTATGCCACCTATCATTCTAATCTGGGGCGCGCCTACGAAGGCCGTGGCATGCACGATGCCGCTTTGGCGAGTTACGAACAGGCCTTGCGCTTGCAGCCTGAGTTTGCCGAAGCACACAATAATCTGGCTAATGTGCTGCAATTGCGTCACGAATATCCCCGTGCCATCGAGCATTACCGCCAAGCGCTTGCGCTTAAGCCTGACTATGTCGAGGCCCATAGCAATCTGGGGCGTGTGCTGGCGGCATTAGGTTTTTTCGATGAGGCGATTGCAGCCTATCGGGATGCCCTGTCGTTTAACCCCAATGACGCCGACGCACACAATAATTTGGGTATCGCGCTGCAAGAGCAAGGCAAACTCGAAGAGGCCATTGCGCACTGTCGCCGCGCCGTGGCGCTGAAACCCGACTATGCCGAGGCTTACAATAATCTGGGCAAAGACCTTTCCGCCCAGGGGAAATTTGCCGAGGCGATCGTGAACTATAGAACCGCCTTGCGCCTTAAGGCTGATTTCAATGTGGCCTATAGCAATCTGCTGTTTCATTTGAATAATGACATGCAGCCGGAGCCGGCCAACTACCTCGCCGAGGCGCGCCGCTACGGCGAGCAAGTGAGCCTGCGTGCCCGGCCATTTGATACCTGGTTGGCGGATCGGCAGTCGGATCAAACTGGGGCGACGCCGGCTGCGCCGCGGCCTTTGCGCGTCGGACTGGTGTCGGGCGATTTCCGTACGCACCCGGTCGGCTATTTTCTGGAAAGCGTGCTGGCCCAACTTGACCCGAAGCAAATCGAGCTGGTCGCTTACGATACCGCGGGCGTACAGGATGCGCTGACGGCTCGCGTCAAACCCTATTTTGCTCAATGGCACACTCTGGCCGGGCTGAGCGACGAAGTCGCGGCTCAAAAAATCCATCAGCATGGCATCGCGATTTTGGTCGATCTGGCCGGCCATACCGCCGATAACCGCCTGCCTGTTTTTGCCTGGCGGCCCGCGCCGGTTCAAGCGGCTTGGCTCGGTTATTTCGCCAGTACAGGGGTGGCGAGTATCGACTATATTCTGGCCGATCGACAGGTCCTGCCGCCCGCCGAAGAAGCGCATTTCACCGAAAAGCCCTGGCGTTTGCCCGATTGCTACCTATGCTTCACACCGCCCGCCGATGACATATCCGTTGGACCCTTGCCGCTTATTGAGAACGATATCGTTACGTTTGGATGCTTTAATAAGCTCAATAAAATGAATGACGCTGTCGTCGCACTCTGGGCAGAAGTCCTGCATGCGGTGCCTGGCTCGCGCTTGTTGCTCAAAAACAAGGAACTGACCGACGCCTCCGCACAGCGCATGACGCGGGAGCGCTTTGCCGTGCATGGCATAGATCCGGCCCGGCTGATATTGGAAGGGCATACGCCGCGCGCGGCGTATTTGGCGGATTACCGCCGCGTAGATATCGCGCTCGATCCTTTTCCGTTTCCCGGCGGAACAACCACGGTTGAGACACTCTGGATGGGCGTGCCGGTATTGAGTCGTCGCGGCGACCGCTTTCTTTCGCACGCAGGTGAAAGCCTGCTGCAGACCGCCGGTCTGGCCGATTGGGTGGCGGTCGACAATGACGACTATGTGGCCAAGGCTCGTGCCTTTGCGGCAGACCGTCAGCAACTGGCGGCTTTGCGCGCCCGGCTGCGCGCTCAACTACTGGCATCGCCCTTATGCGATGCCCCGCGTTTTGCCGCTAACTTGACCGAAGCCTTTGTTGGTATGTGGCGCCGGCATCAACTGGAAATCGGGCGTCATGCACAATAAGCCCGGTCGCAACGATCCTTGCCCTTGTGGCAGCGGTAAAAAATATAAGCAGTGCTGCATGTCGCAGGTCGACGGTGCTCCTAGGGTAGCCAGTCCGACGCAAGCGACTTCGGCCTTGTTGCAAGCGGCTTTGGCGCATCATCAAGCGGGCCGTCTGCCGGAAGCCGACGCCTTGTACCGGCAAATTCTGCAGCGCGAGCCGGTTCATGCCGATGCCCTGCATTTGTCGGGTGTGATCGCCCATCAAGCCGGCCGGCATGATGTCGCCATCGACTTGATTAGCCGCGCCATCGCCGCTTACCCGGACAATGCCAATTATTATTTCAATCTGGCCAGTGCGCAAAAAGAGCGTGGCGCGCTGGACGCGGCAATTGCCGGCTATCAGCAGGCGATTGCGCGCAATCAGGATTTTTACGCGGCCTATGTGAATCTCGGCAGCGCATTGCACGAGCGCGGCGATCTGGATGCCGCGATCGATAGTTATCGCCGGGCGCGCACGATCCGGGGCGATGTGCCTGAACTCTGCAATAACCTGGGTAACACGCTGCAGGCGCTGGGCCAAATTGACGAAGCGATAGAGTGCTTCCGCCGCGCTCTGGTGCTGAGAGTCGATTATGCCGAAGCTCACAACAACCTCGGCAATGCGCTGAAATCGTGCAATCAATTCGACGCTGCGATTGAGCATTTCGAGCGCGCAATCTCACTCAAACCCGATTATGCCGAGGCTCATTTCAATCTCGGCAACGTTCTTGAGGAAAAAGGCCAATTGGATGCCGCGCTGGCAAGCTACCAGCAGGCGATCGCGCTGAAGGGCGATTTTTACTCGGCTTATAACAACGTCGGCCATGTTCTGAAAGAACTGGGCCAGATCGACTTAGCCGTCGAATATTTACATCGGGCAATTGCCCTTCGGCCCAACGACGTCGAAGCTCATAATAACCTGGGCAATGCACTGAAAGCAGGTGGTAACGCCGCAGCTGCGATTGCCAGTTATCGCCGCGCCGTGGCGCTCAACCCCGCGCTTGCACAGGCTTACTACAATCTGGGCAATGCTTTTCAGGACCTCGGCGCTTTCGAGGCTGCGGTCGAGCACTACCGGCAGGCGCTCAAGCTGAAACCTGATTACGTCGAAGCGTATTGCAACCTGGGTACCGCGTTATCCAGCCTGGGCCATGCCGATGCGGCTTTGGCGAGCTTGCACCAAGCGCTTGCGCTGAAACCGGATTTCGGCGTGGCCCGCAGCAGTTTATTGTTTCACCTCAACTATGAATCGAATTGCTCGCCTGAGCACTATCTGGCCGAAGCGCGCCTGATCGGCGAGTCGCTCACGGCCAAGGCCCGGCCCTATACAAGCTGGCCGCGGGCCCAAACCTGGCAGCCCGGGCAAGCGCTGAAGGTGGGCGTGGTGTCGGGCGATTTGCGCACCCATCCGGTTGGCCATTTCCTGGAAAGTGTGTTGCAGCATTTGAATCCGGCGCGCATTGAGCTGACGGCGTATATCACCCGAAGCCAGGAAGACGCGCTGACGGCGCGTATCAAACCGAGTTTTGCATCATGGCAATCCTTGCTCGGTTTGAGCGATGAAGCCGCCGCTCAAAAAATCCACGCCGACGGCATGCATATCTTGATCGACTTGGCGGGGCACACCTTGCATAACCGCTTGCCGGTATTTGCTTGGCGGCCGGCCCCCGTGCAATTGGCATGGTTGGGCTACTTCGCCAGCACGGGGCTAAGCGCGATCGACTATATTCTCGCCGATCAGTGGGTCTTGCCTGCGAGCGAAGAAAGTCACTTTGTCGAGCGCCCCTGGCGCATGCCCGATTGTTATTTGTGCTTTACCCCGCCAATTGATGATATCGCGGTGGGGCCCTTGCCGATGTTGCGCGCCGGAGGTGTAACTTTTGGGTGTTTCAACCGTCTAAGTAAACTCAACGACGCCGTGCTCGCCTTATGGGCGCGCGTGCTGGAGGCTGTGCCCGGCTCACGTTTACTTCTGAAGGCCAAGGAGTTGATCGAGCCTTCCGCGCAGCAAGCCACGGTGGCGCGTTTTGCGGTTCACGGCATTGAGCCCGAGCGAATTTTGGTCGAAGGCTTTACGCCGCGTGCCGATTATTTGAGCAACTACCAACGCGTTGATATCGCGCTCGATCCATTTCCGTTTCCGGGCGGCACGACCACCGCCGAAGCGTTGTGGATGGGTGTGCCGGTATTGACGCGGCGCGGCAATCGGTTTTTGTCGCATGCGGGCGAGAGCTTGCTGCACGCTGCCGGACTCGCACAATGGATTGCCGATGACGACGATGACTATGTCGCCAAGGCGCGCGGTTTTGCTCAAGATAGAGCGGGATTAGCCGCATGCCGTGCCAGCTTACGGCAGCAATTAGTGGCTTCGCCGCTATGCGATGCACCACGCTTCTCGGCGCATCTCGAGCACGCATTACATGACATGTGGCAGCGGCATTTTACTCATGAATAAAGAACCGGAGTTCCCCCTGACTACCCCATTGCAGCAAGCGGCGACTTTGCATCAGCAAGGGCAACTTGCGCAAGCTGACGCCTTATATGCTGAAATTTTGCGACAACAACCCGAGCATTTCGATGCACTGCATCTGGCCGGGATCTGCGCAATGCAACAAGGACAGGCCGGGCGCGCCGTCGATTTTTTGGCGCGCGCGATTGCCCTGAATACATTGAATCCGTCGGCTTATTCAAATTTCGGGCTCGCGCTGCAATCGCTAGGTCGGCGAGATGAGGCCGCGGCGCATTATCAGCAGGCATTGAAACTCGACGCCGATCATGTCGATGCCTTATACAACCTGGGCAATCTACTTCAGCAGGCCCAACGTTACGATGAGGCGCTGAGTCGCTACGATAGTCTACTCGGCAAGTATCCCGATCACGCGGATGCCCTGGCAAATCGTGGTAATGTGCTGCGCAGTCTGGGCCGTCGCGATGAAGCATTATTGAGCTACCAGCGAGCGCTGACGATTCAGCCGAATTACCCACAGGTATTGAGCAATTGCGGCGACGTCCTGTGCGACCTAAAAAGATATGAAGAGGCTTTGGCAAGCTACGATGCCGCGTTGCTTTTGGCGCCGCGTTTTCCGATTGCATTGAGTCATCGCGGCATTGCACTGCAGGCCTTGGAGCGGCATGATGAGGCGTTAAGCAGTTACGATCAGGCGCTGGCGCTGGCCCCTGGCGATTTGGAAGCGCTCTGCAATCAGGCCATCGTGCTGCGCGAGCTGCGGCGTTATCAAGCGGCACTCGATAACTACCAGCAGGTACTCGCGATCCATCCGCATCACCTTGTCGCGCTTTGGCATCGCGGCTTGGTCTTGCGTGAACTGAAACGTTATGATGAAGCGCTGGCCAGCTATGACCGCGCCTTGCAGCTTGCTCCACAGCATGCCTTGCTACAGGCCAGTCGAGGCAATGTATTGCGCGATCTGGGGCGTTATCAAGAAGCTCTGGTCTGCTACGAGCAGGCGCTGAGCAAGCTGCCGGACTACGCCGATGCCTGGTCGAACCGTGGCGCTACGCTGGCTAAACTGATGCGCCATACCCAGGCGCTGGAGAGTTATACGCGCGCCCTGGCGATTCAAGTCGATCACAAAGAGGCGGGCCTGAATCTGGCGAGTGCACTGGGTCATCTCGGCCATCATCAAGCCGCGCTCGCCGCTTACGATACTGTTTTGCTGCACCATCCGCAGGATACGAATACCCATATGTATCGGGGCGTCGCGCTGATGAGCCTCGGGCGTTACCACGATGCACTGGCCAGCTATGCTCGCGCTTTGGAGATCGATCCTGAGCATGCCGAAGCCCGCTGGAACGATGCATTATGCCGTTTGCTGCTCGGTGATTTCGATGCGGGCTGGCGGCAATACGAAGCGCGCTGGGACAGTCAGCGGTTGGACGTGCCGCGGCGCGTATTTCCGCAAGCGCTGTGGCTGGGCGCCGATGATTTGCGCGGCAAGCGTCTGCTGATCCATGCCGAACAAGGCTTTGGCGACACCTTGCAATTTTGCCGCTATGTCGCGCTGCTCGCCGGACGCGGAGCGGAAATCATTGTCGAAGTACAGCCCGAGCTTAAGAAGTTGCTGCGCAGCCTGGCGGGTGTCGATCAATTACTGGCTCAGGGCGAGGTCTTGCCGCCATTCGATCTGCAATGTCCCATGCTGAGCTTGCCGCTGGCTTGCCATACGACATTGCAAAGCATCCCTGCCGCCGTACCCTATCTGTTTGCGGAGCCGGCGCAGCTTGAATACTGGCAAGCGCAATTGGGCGGGCAGGGGCTTGCTGTACCGCGCATAGGCCTGGCTTGGCGCGGTAACGCCGTGCAGCGTAACGATCCGCGCTCCTTGCCATTTGCGGCCATCGCGCCGCTGTTGACTGCGCCTGCATGCTTCGCCAGCTTGCATATAGAAATCCATGTCGACGATGCCGCTGCAGTGGCGGACTGCGACGCCGTGCAATTTTTCGGTCCGCAACTCAAGGATTTCTCGGATACGGCCGCATTGATTGCCTCGCTGGATTTGGTGATTACCATCGACACGGCGATCGCCCATTTGGCCGGCGCGCTGGGTAAGCCGGTTTGGATACTGTTGCCCTTTAATGCCGATTGGCGTTGGTTGACAGATCGCAGCGATAGCCCCTGGTATCCGAGCGCACGGCTTTTCCGACAGAAGGCGCCGGGCGATTGGTCGGGCGTGATGGCCGTTGTGGCCGACGAACTATCACGCTTCCAGCCCAAGTTATAGCTCATGTGCGGGTATTACATGCCGGCCAGCGTGGGCCCCAAACCATCAAGCAGCGGTTGCAGCAGTCGCTTGGCCGGCAGCTTGCGGGTCAGCGCGTGCCGGTATAACGGCTGACGGACTTGGGCCGCGCTTGATGTCGCGATGCCTCGCGCGTTGCTGTAAAAAGCGCTACAGGCGTCGTCCCATGTCAGTCCGCAGTGCTCTACCATGCGATGGGCCTCAGTATCGAAGTCCGCCACTAATTCTTCGTAGTGAACTTCCAGCATCACGCCTTTGGGCAAGACCGCGCGCCAATGCGCCATTAAGGCATCGTAGGCGCGGTAATAGCGCCCGAGCTCACCGAGGTCATAACTGAATGGCACTTCGTCGAACCACTTGGAAAAACACGACAAGCAGGTTTCGATCGGGGCGCGGCGGCTATGGATAAAGCGTGCGTTGGGTAAGGCCAGATGTATTAAGCCAATATGGATAAAATTCAGCAGCGCTTTATCGACAATCTTGCGATGCTGCTCGGCGACCCCGTCGATGTGAGTCAAGCGTGTCAGGTAAGCCTCGCCGAGTTGCTTGAATTGCTCCGGGGATAGCGCCGCCAAGGTTTCAAGTTCACTGCGTCCGGCATGATGGTCGGCTACGAACTGCGTCACCGCGGTGGCAAAATCGCGCCGTTCGCCCTTGCCGAAAACCTCAGGGTGACTGGACAGTATCTGTTCAATCAGGGTTGAGCCCGAGCGCGGCATACCGACCACGAAAATAGGCGCGTCGGAGCGGGCTCCGACGTTTTGTCTGTGTTGCAGGAATTCCGCAGTGAAGGTTGAGCGATACCAATCGAACATGGCCAGCGTGGCCTGTTCCGGATAGAGCGTGCGTTGGCGCTGCAGAGCATTGGCCTGCAAGTATTGCTCAAAGGAACGGTCCGTCTGACCGAGTTTTTCCAGCGCATCGCCCAGCGCAAAATGCAGCCCAAGCCTATCGTCGGGCGACAAGCTGCCGGCGCCTTGCAGCAAGGCTTTCATCGCCATGAAATAAGGATCGTCGCTGGACATGGGGCCTGCTTGCACCAAATTGCGGTAGTAGCTGCCCTTTTCCGGCGCGAGATCGATCGCGCGGCGAAAGGTGTTCCGGGCGTCCTCAAGGCGCCCCAGCGTGGTCAATGCCACGCCTAGATTATTCAGGGCTTGTGCGTGATCGGGTTTGAGCTGCAGCGCATGATTTATGCTGACGAGCGATTCCTCATAGCGATTGAGCTCGCGTAACACTGTGCCCCGGCCGTTCAGCGCCTCGACGAAATCACCTTTGATATGTAGTGCCCGCTCATAACTGAGCAGCGCTTCGTCATACCTGCGCAAATGCTGAAGCGCACTGCCGCGGTTCGCCAGCGCTTCGGCGGAGTCGGTTTTCAGGCTCAGGGCTTGGTCGTAGCTGCTTAGCGCGGCATCGTAGTGCGCCATGTCTTGCAACACATTGCCGAGATTGATCCAGATTTCAAAAGCATCGGGTTTGATACGCAGAGCTTGAATATAACTGAGTCTGGCGTCATCGAATTGCTTTAGATCGTGCTGGGCATTGCCCCGGTTATACAGCGCGTGGGCATGGTCGGGCTTGAGTCGGATCGCCTCATCGTAACTGGCGATGGCCTCTTTATGACGTTTGAGGTCACGCAATACGTTGCCGCGGTTGTTAAGCGCACTGACATAATCGGGTTTGACGGCAAGTGCGTGATCGAGGTGGACCAGCGCCGCAGCAGGATCATGTAAATCGCGCAGCAGATTAGCAAAATTGTTGAGCGCTTCGATATGCGCCGGGTCGCGTTCCAGGGCGTGTTGATAGCTGCTGCGTGCCGCGTCGTTTTGCTGCAGAGCATGTTGAGCGAGACCGAGGTTGGCGTAGGGCGCTGCTAAATCGGGGTTGACGCGGATCGCGTGCGAAATCAGCTCAATAGCGCGCGCGTGTTGCCCGGCTTGATATTCGGCGATGCCCAGTAGATGTAGGGCATCGAAATGCTCGGGATCGTTACCTAATATCGTTTCATAGCGTGCTTTTGCATTGAGCATATCGCCTTGCTGATGCAGGGCGAGTGCTTGCTGTAACAGCAACTTGTTGGTTTCAGGCTCGCGACGCTGCGCGCTATTCGGGCGATTGCGCTGGGAGCGGAGCTTTCCTTGTTTCATGGCGACGCATCTTTTGTTTCTTAAAAGGTATGGTATGCCGTTGAACCGGACATGGATGCTATTGTCCGCCAAGCATAAACTGCCGTGTATCGCGCTGTGTTAAAACGAGGCGCCGTGAGGTTACGGGAAATTACGCCCGTGCCGGCTATTTTCCGTCAACACTTTGTGACAAGGGGCCCGACAGGCTATCGCAAGCCTAACGACGCGGCAACGACCGAGATGACTTCGCGCCAGTCGCCCGGAGTCGTTTGGCGTATCAGTCGCATGGTCGGGTACCATGGCGTGTCGGTGCGTTCGAGCAGCCAGCGGAAATCAGCATTCTGGGGCAGCAGCAGAGTGGTCGGTTTGCCCAGCGCGCCGGCCAGATGCGCGCCCGAAGTATCGACCGTAACCACGCGATCAACGCAGGTTAACAAGGCCGCAGTATCCGAGAAATCATGCAAATCTTGCGCGAAATCGACCAAGCCATGACGCCTAAAGGCGTCGAATGCCTCGCGATCGGTCTCGCGGACTTCATTTTGTAAGCTGACAAAAGTGGCCTTGGCCGAGAACCAGGGAGCAAGTTGCGCCAAGGGGATCGAACGATGGCGATCGTTGCCGTGTTGGCTGTTACCGGACCAAATAATGCCGATAACAGGCCGTTGATAGTGTGCCAGCCTTTGTTTCCATATCGCGACCTTGGCCGAATCCGCCTGTAAATAGGCGGTCTGCGACGGTATGCTCGGCAGATCGGTATGAAATGCCAGCGGCAGACTGAGTAAGGGGCAGTGGTAGTCGAATTGCGGCAGCGATTCGCCCACGGTAAACAGCCGGGCACGATCACTGTATTGTTCGAGCAAGGGTCTCAGGGGCGCTTGGACTTCGAGGTAGATACGCGCGCCGCGCGCCGCCACTACGTCGACATAGCGGCAGAATTGCAAGGTATCGCCCAAACCTTGTTCGGCGTACAACAAGATGGTTTGGCCTTGTAAGGGCGGGTCGCCGCTCCAGAGTGCGGTCGTAAAATCGCGCCGGCCCGTTTTTATACCCGGTACTTGCCAGCGCCATTCATATTGACGCCAGCCAGCCGCAAAATTTCCGAGCTGCAGGCGGCACAGGCCGGCATACCAATGCGCTTGCGCATAATCGGGCTGGAGTTGCACGGCTTGCGCGAAACCTGCCAACGCTTCCTCATGCCGCCCGAGCTGTTGCAAGGCCAGGCTGCGGTTGGTCAGCGCGGCGGCGCTGGCCGGCCCGAGTTGCCGGGCCAGGTCATAGCTATCGAGGGCGGCTTGCGTTTGGCCCAGATCCAATTGGGCGTTGCCGCGATTGTTCAAGGCGGCGACAGAGTCCGGCTTGAGTTGCAAGGCCTGTTCGCAACTGCGTAGCGCCTCCTCTGGGCGTTTCAGGTCGCGCAAGGCATTGGCGCGATTGTTCAGCGCTTCGATCGACTCGGGCTGGATCGCCAAGGCGCGCTCGATATTGACCAATGCTTCGCCTGGGCGCTGCAAATCGCATAAAGCGCTGCCGCAGTTACTCCAGATCAGCGCGTCGTCAGGTTTGAGTTGCAGGGCTTGTCGATAACTGGCCAGGGCCGCTTCGGGGCGCTGCAGCTCGCGCAACACGTTGCCGCGCGTGTTGAACGCTTCGGCGTAGTGGGGCGCCAGTTGCACGGCGCGCTCCAGGCTTTCCAGTGCTTCAGCCGGCCTTTGCATATCGTGCAGCGTCGCCGCGCGATTGTTCAGGGCCTCGACGAAGTCGGGGCGCAGCACCAGCGCACGGTCGAAACTGGCGAGGGCCGCCGCCAGACGACCCATGTCGCGCAATACGGTGCCGCGATTATTCAAGGCCTTGGGATAGTCCGGGCGCACCTGCAAGGCGAGTTCATGACTGCTTAGCGCGGCCTTGCTGCGCCCGAGCGCTTGCAAGGCCATGCCGCGATGGGTCAAAGCTTCGGCGGAATCGGGCTTAAGCGCTAACATTCGATCGAAATCGGCCAGCGCTTCGGCCGCGCGCCCCATATCGTTAAGCAGATTACCGCGATTATTCAAGGCTTCGAGATACTTGGAGTCGAGTTGCAAAGCCTGGTTGAAACTTTGCAGTGCCTCGCTGTCGCGCCGCAATGCGACGAATGCCAGACCCAGGTTTGAATACGGCGCGGCTTGCAAGGGCTGTAGTTCGATCGCTTGTTGTATCAGTTCGATCGCGGCAGCGGCTTGCCCGGTTTGATAGTGGGCCACACCGAGCAAATGCAGTGCGGTGAAATCGTCAGGGCGCCATGCCAATACCTGCCGGTATCCGGCCATGGCGGCGTCGAGCGTGCCTTGAGCATGCAAGGCGGTGGCCTGCTGCAAGCAGGCTGTGACCTGTGCCTGCTGGTCGGCTTGCACTGGGCGGGATTTCGAATCGGCTTGGTCTTCACCCATGGTGGTCGATAACACGTTCGATTTGCGTTCAGGGGAAGACGTCGGCGCCGCATACCTTGGTGAAGCCGGCATCAAACAGATATCAAACAGATATCAAGCAGATATCAAGCATAACCGCTTTTTTCCACGATTGACGTGACTAGGGTTCTAAATCATATTGATGGGCTACGTGAACGCGCAGCAAAACAACAATAAGAGAAACGATCAACATGTGGAACAGCATGCACAATTTAATTTCCCGCACAGCGGCTCGTCGGCATGCAATCTTGGCCTGCGCATTAATCTGCGCGGCAGTTTCCACCGCCCGCGCCGACGGCCCGCCGCTCGCGGCGCAAAAACCCGTGACGGAAAACTTCTTCGGCACGCAAGTCAGTGACCCCTATCGCTGGATGGAGGACGCCAAGTCGCCGGAATTCCAGACTTTTATGAAACAGCAGTCCGATTGGACGCGCCATGTGCTCGATCAAATTCCGGGGCGCGATGCACTGGAAAAACGTATCGTTGCATTGGATAACACGGCCACCCAGATCCGCGATATGCAATTCGCAGGGAAGACCTACTTTTATTTGAAGAGCAAACCCGGCGCCAAAAATTACGCACTGGTCATGCGCGTGGGCGAGTCGGGCAAGGAACACGTGCTGGTCGATCCCGAAACGCTCAGTGCCAAGGGCGCCGATAATACCGCAACGCATCTTTCGATCGACTACTTCCAGCCGTCATGGGACGGCCACTTGGTCGCCTACGCCTTGTCGGCCGGCGGCTCGGAACAAAGCACTCTGCATGTCATGACGACGGCGACCGGCAAAGATCTGCCGGATTTGATCGATCGGACCAACTTCGGCAATGTAAGTTGGAGTGAAGATGGCAAGTCCTTCTTTTACAACCGCTTGGTCAAACTAGCCGACGGTCAGGCCGACACCGATAAATACAAAAACAGTATCGTGTACCAGCATGTACTTGGGCAAGATCCGGATATCGACAAGCCGGTGCTGGGCACCGGCCTCAATCCCGACGTCAAGACGTTCGATACCGATATCCCCAGTGTAAGCGTCACGCCGGGATCGAAATATTTACTCGGAATCTTGAGCAACGGCGTGCAAAACGAGGTGACGGCTTATATTGCGCCGCTCGATAGCGTCGATGGCGCGAACACGCCTTGGGTCAAGGTGGTCGATCCCAGCGATGAGGTCACGGCCTTGGTATTGAAAGGCGAGCAACTGTACCTGCTCAGTCATAAAGATGCTTCGCGCTTTAAGGTCTTGAGAATATCTGCCGCGGCGCCCGATATGAACCATGCCGAGCTGGTGGTGCCGGAGGGCCGCGCGGTGATCAAAAATATCGGTGTCGCGGCCGATGCACTCTATATTCAGGATCTCGACGGCGGCATTGGGCAAATGCGCCGCTTACCGTTCGGCGGCGGCACGATTGAGGATGTGAAACTGCCGGTGGACGGTGCGCTTGACGGCCTGTTTACCGATCCGCGTGCGCTGGGCCCCTTGTTCAGCCTGGAAGGCTGGGTGGTGTCGCGCGCCTGGTATCGTTTTGATCCGAAACGCGGCGTGGCGCGCAATACGGGCATCCTGCCGCGCTCCACGGTGAATGCCTCGGCTTATACCTCTGAAGAGGTCAAGGTCGTGAGCGCCGACGGCACGCAAGTGCCTTTATCCCTGGTTCATCAGAAACGCGCCAAGTTCGACGGCAGCCACCCGACCTTGCTGGAAGCCTATGGCGCATATGGCATCACCTTGGACCCGTTCTTCGGGCCGGGCTATTTCGCGCTACTGGAAAAGGGTGGCGTGATTGCGACCTGCCATGTACGCGGCGGCGGCGAATACGGCGAAGACTGGCATAAAGGCGGTCAGAAGCTCAACAAGCAGAATTCTATTAGCGACTTGATTGCCTGTGCCGAATATATGGTTAAGCAAGGGTGGACTCGCTCGACCAAACTGGCGATCGACGGCGGCAGCGCCGGCGGTATTGTCATGGGCGGCGCTTTGACGCAACGGCCGGATTTATTCCGGGTGGTGATCGATGAGGTCGGCGTGTCGAACGCTTTGCGCAGTGAGTTTACCGAGAATGGCCCGCCCAATATCCCGGAGTTTGGCTCGGTCACGACGCCGGACGGTTTTAAAGCCTTGCAGGCCATGGACGCGACGCAGCATGTCAAAGCCGGCGTGGCCTACCCGGCCGTCTTGTTGACCACCGGCATTAACGATCCGCGCGTGCCCTCATATGAATCGGCCAAGATGGCGGCGCGCTTGCAGGTGGCGACCAGCAGCGGATATCCAATTTTGCTGCGGGTTGACTACGATGCGGGTCATGGCATCGGCTCGACCAAGGCGCAACGCGACCATCTGCTGGCCGACAAGCTGTCTTTTATGTTCTGGCAATTCGCCATGCCGGGATTTCAGACGGCGGTTTCGCATTAGTCCGCAGGCTTAGTTGGCCCGCCTTTAGCTGGCAAAATCGGCGGGCTAAGGGCTAAGGGCTAAGGGCTAAGGGCTAAGGGCTAAGGTGCATCGATTAAGCTGCGAACGATCGTTTGAGTTCGTCGACCAAGTTTTGCCCGGCTTTAAGTCCGGCTGCCTCGGCCAATTCTTTGGTATCGAAGGTCGCTTTCAGCGCGGCGGTTTTTAATAGTTGAGACGATGAAACCGATTTCACGCGGACTTCGCAACGCCAATTCCCGTTGCCGCTCAGAATTTCTATCGTATCGACAAGGTAATTTTCGATAATACGGGTGGCCATGGGGGCTTACTATTAAGTGAATTTTTAATTGTAACCCGGCACAACATTTGACGTATGCATAGGACGCCATGAGACTTTCCTGGAGTAGCCCGCACGCAAGGTCTGTGACGTAAAACCTCAGCGCTTGAGCCGGAAATCGACCTGCTCTGGCCGTCCCGCGAGCTTGAGCTGCGCGTGCGCGGCCGGAGCTTGGCTGACAATTGCGCCGCGACGGATAACAAACCGCCGGGCGGCGCGCAGACGTATCGCTTCGATGGTATTTCCGGCGTCGAGTATCACCAGGTCGGCATGGCAGCCCGGGGCCAGTCCATAGCCCTCCAAGCCAAGAATGCGTGCCGGGGTTTCGGTGATCGCCAGAAAACAGGCATGCATCGCGTCTTGTCCGGTCATCTGAGCAATATGCAGGCCCATATGCGCCACTTCCAGCATATCGGCTGAGCCCAGGCTGTACCAAGGGTCCATCACGCAATCCTGACCGAATGCGACATCGACCCCGGCGGCCAGCAATTCCGGTACCCTGGTCATGCCGCGGCGCTTCGGATAACTATCGTGCCGGCCTTGCAGTGTGATGTTGATCAAGGGATTGGCGATTGCCGCGACACCGGCCTCGCGTATCAGCGGCAGCAATTTGCTGACGTAGTAGTTATCCATCGAATGCATTGAGGTCAAATGCGAGCCCGCGACTCTGCCTTGCATGCCCAAGCGCTGCGTGTGATACGCAAGTGTTTCGATATGGCGCGATAAGGGATCGTCAGATTCGTCGCAATGCATATCCACGCGCAGGCCGCGATCCGCTGCGAACTCGCACAACACGCGTATCGACTCCGCGCCATCGGCCATGGTGCGCTCGAAATGCGGAATGCCGCCCACTACATCGACCCCCAAGGCGATGGCGCGTTTTAAATTAGCCAGCGCAGTAGAGCTGCGCAGCAAGCCGTCTTGTGGAAATGCCACCAACTGCAGGTCCAGATATGGCGCGACCTGTTGCTTGACGTGCAACAGCGCTTCCACTGCCAACAAACGATCGTCGCAGATGTCGACATGCGAGCGAATGGCCAGCAAACCGCGCGCCACCGCCCAGTCGCAATACTGCATGGCACGTTCAACCAGTGCGTCTTGTGTCAGCGACGGCTTCAGTTCCCCCCACAAGGCGATACCTTCAAGCAGTGTGCCGGAGCTATTCACGCGCGGCAACCCGTAGCTCAGCGTAGCATCCATATGGAAATGGGCGTCGACAAACGGCGGCGTGACCAGATCGCCGCCCGCGTCGATCTCCTGTCGGCCACTGACCGGTAACGCGCGTCCGATTGCGGCGATGCGCCCGGATTCGATGGCGATGTCGATGCCATGGCCGCCGTTGGGCAGCGAGGCGTTGCGAATGACGAGATCCATCGTGGGATTCCTTGGCTTGATATGATCTTCAACGCTAGGATGATACTGCCCAGCGGTGTCCGGCCAAAATGCGATAACGGCAAGCGTTGCAAACCAGGCGGCCGCGGCGATGCCCGAAGGTTTTCTTATAGGCAATCGGCTAGAATGCACGGGCCGCGCAGGGTGTCCTTCAAACTAACATGTTAAACCGCGGATTAGCGCGAACCAGCGCGAATTTCCCCAAGACCTCCGGGTCGAAGTGTGCCAAAACACCATGATGCTGCGCCGTTCAACCCGCCTCGCTAAACCCACAAGCACAGAACCGATGGCGCTTTGTTGCGCCGCTCTGATCGGTCTCGCGGCCTTTGTGTTTTATACCGGTGGCGCGATAATCCGGCCGACTTCCATCGAGTGGTTGATGCGCGGCGATTTTGCTCAGCATTTCCTCGGCTGGAATTTTTTCCGCCACGCGCCCTTGCTGCAATTCCCGATGGGCAAAAACTTGAACTACGGCGAATATCTTGGCAGTTCGATTGTGTTTACCGATTCGACGCCGCTGTTTGCATTCCTTTTCAGGCCGATTGCATCTTTGCTGCCCGAACCGTTTCAATATATCGGACTTTGGCTTGCACTGACCTTGATGTTGCAGGGGATTTTCGCCTACAAACTACTGTCGCTGTTCTCGAAACAACGGCTTGCCGTGCTGCTGGCCACAGCGTTCTTTGTCATCGCCCCGCCACTCTGGTGGCGCATCACGCTTCAAAGCGATGCGCTGTCCGCGCAATGGCTAATCCTCGCGGCCCTGTATCTCTATTTCAAAGACCAATTCTCCGCGCGCGGCGGGATGCTGTTGCTCGGGGTTGCCGCGTTGATTCATGCCTATCTGCTGGCGATGGTGCTGGCCATCTGGGCGGCCAATATGCTGCAACGCCGGCTAAAACAGCAGATCTCCTCTCGGGCCGTCGCCGGATATGGACTTGCGTCAGTCCTGAGTTTGGCGCTTGTGATGTGGGTGACGGGTTATTTTATGGTGCATAGCGGACTGAGTTATCCCTCGGCGCTGAATTTTTACCGCATGAACTTGTTGTCTTTGGTCGACCCCTTGGGGCTGTGGTCAACCATTCTGCCGAACCTCCCGCGCAGCGGCGGCGAATATGAAGCCTCATGCTATTTAGGCAGCGGCATGCTGTTGTTGATGGTTGCTTTGGTACTGACAGTACTGTTGGCGCCGTTGGCACGGCTCACCGGCCGGCAACGCCAAACTGCGTTCACGGGGCATTGGACCACGCTTGTACCGCTATGTGTGATGGCCGCCGGTTTGACCGTTATTGCGCTGACCAATCAAATCGCCTGGGGTGACCACGTCGTATTGACTTACCGGGTGCCGGCAGATATCGAATCGCTGATCGGCGTTTTTCGCGCGGCCGGGCGGATGTTCTTACCCGTGTATTATTTGATCTATATCGCGGTGTTTTATGCCGCTTTCAAGTCGATCGACAGAAGGCTTCTACCTTGCCTGCTCGCGCTATTGTTAGTTCTGCAACTGCTCGATAGTCATGTCGCCACGCAGAATACGCGGCGATTTATGCAAGATAACCATTGGCAGTCACCGCTGAAATCCCCATTCTGGGAACAAGCGTCCACCAGGTACGACCGGGTCGGCGTCGTCTTACCATTTGCCTTTAGCTTTGATTTCGATTATTTTCCGCTGGCCTTGTTTGCGTCGAACCATCGCCTGGCTATCGACACAGGGTATTTTGCCCGGATTGATATGAGCCGGCTGGCCAGCTTGCAGCGTCGGAAAGCCCAGGTCGTATTTAGCGGTATTTACGATCCGCGAACCCTCTACGTTTTTGGCAATGATCCGATTGCCACCGCGCTCTGGGAGCAAGCCAAAATCAATGCCGGGCCCGATGATGTTTGGGGGAAATTAGACGGCTATCGCGTCTTGGCGCCAGGGTGGCGGCATTGCGCCGGGTGCTTTAGCTTTGATCAGGCCTTGGACCGTGGCGCCGGCCCCGCACCGAAACCCTATGTGTTGGGCACGGCGATCGATTTCCGTCGCGGCGGCAATGCCGACGCCTACATTAACGGCGGCTGGTACCCGGCAGAACCGTGGGGCCGTTGGACTTTTCTCAGTGTGGCGGCACTCTGGCTGGCCTTGCCCGAGCACACCGAAGGCGATCTCACCCTCGATATTTCCGGCCATGCCTATGTGTTGCCGAACCATCCGCAGCAAACCATCACCGTGTCCGTCAATGGGCGGACCCTGGGAGACCTGCATTACACCGTGCAAGCCAATCAAGCGACCCGGCAATTTCGGATTCCTGCGGCCCTGGTCGCAGCCAGCCATGGCCGCTTGTTGATTCTGTTGCATATGGCCGACGCGACATCGCCGCAACTCCTGATGGAAAGCCGGGACGATAGGGTGCTGGGGCTCGGCGCCACCGAAATGCGTATTCGTTAGCGCTTCTATTCAGCGAAGTACATGCGTTGTCCGGAGCTCAAGCTAAATTCGCGCATTTACGGGAATCACAGGGTTTTTTGAAGGGCGGGTGGCGTGTTATGCTTTGATTGCAAGTGGAGATCAGCCAGATTTAATGCGACGCGTTCTGTGATCGCATCAGAAGAAATCTTTATATGGAAGGCACGATAATGGAAGAACTGGACCTGAGTTTGGCAGAAGCGATCAATCACTTCAATGCGGGTCGTTTAGTCGAAACGGATGCTGCGTGTAATGGAATCCTGACTCGCTGGCCGAACCATAGTTTTGCTCTCTATATGCTTGCAGCTTCGGCCAACCGGCAGCGTGATTATCGCCGCACCGTTCAATTGGCCGATGCCTCTCTTGCCGGAAATAGTGACAATGCGGAATGCCTGATGGAAAAAGCATTAGCGCATCTCGCTTTGGGAGAGAGTGACGCCGGTGCCGATGCTTGCCACAAGGCTTTGGCTATAGCCAAGACGGCCCATACCGTGGGCGTGGTGCATGCCATTCTGTCGCAAATTCAAATGCCGGGCGATCTCTACAGTACTTATTTGACGCGCTTTCACGAGTGGCTGAAACCGCGCAATTACGTTGAGATTGGCGTGGCTGCCGGCGCCACCATTGTTTTGGCGAATCCACCCACGATCGCGGTGGGTATCGATCCGCTCCCCAGCATCCGTAATACGCCTGCCCGCACGGCCACCAAAATCTATCCCTTGCCGAGCGACGAGTACTTTACCACGCGCGATCTGCGAGTCGATATCGAAGGCGATGTGGTCGATTTTGCTTTTATCGACGGGCTGCATCTGTTTGAGCAGGCGCTGCGTGACTTTATCAATATCGAGAAGTACTCGGATAGAAAAACCACCGTTTTGTTTCATGATTGCCTTCCGGTCGATCGCTTATGCGCGGCGCGTGAGCAGACCGACTTCTGGGCCGGCGACGTTTGGAAAGTGATTGTTATTCTCGACAAATATCGCCCGGATCTGGAGCTCTTCACGATTCCCACTCGGCCTTCAGGGCTGAGTGTCGTTGTGGGTCTGGATCCTCTTTCGACGGTTCTTGCCGATAATTTCGACAGCATCGTCAGCGAATTTATGGACATGGAATTGCCGCTCGATGAGGTGGAGCGTTGGAAGCTGCTGAAGGTAATCGACAATAAATGGGAGGATGTTCAGGCACGGGTGGAACAGCGGCAAAAAAATCCAAAGCTGACAGTCGTGGCTAAGACACCTGCAGCTAAGACACCTGCAGCTAAGACACCTGCAGCTAAGACACCTGCAGCTAAGACACCTGCAGCTAAGACACCTGCAGCTAAGACACCTGCAGCTAAGACACCTGCAGCTAAGACGCCTGCAGCTAAGACGCCAGCAGCTAAGACACCAGCAGCTAAGACACCAGCAGCTAAGACACCAACGGCTAAGACTCCAACGGCTAAGACTCCAGCGGCGAAAAAGTCTCGTAGCGCTAAGGCTTGAAGCACGTACAGTTTTGCAGAAAGGTGCCTGTGTTTCAGTTGTAACCTAGACACGTTTTTCTGAAATGAGCGAGTAACACGATCCCTGCAATATGTGAAACATGCGCAGCACACAAAACGCTGAGCAGGCCCACCGGGACCAGACGGTTCAGGTGGGGTTAGCAGGGATCGGTGAATGACCGCAAGGTAGGCAATTTTCCGATCTAACTCAATCGAACACTCGTAAGTTAAAAAGGAAACTATTATGCCGATGCCATGCTACCTCGTTCTCGAAGGACAAAATCAAGGAAAAATCGAAGGCTCGACCAAGGTCAAAGGCCACGAAGGGAAAATTCTGGTGCAAGCGGTCGATCACACGATCGAAATCCCGAAGAGCCCGCAAACCGGTCTGCCGACCGGCAAGCGCGTGCATTGCCCGATGACCCTGACGAAAGAAATCGATAAATCATCGCCCAAGCTGTTTCAGGCGCTGACTTCCGGCGAACAGATGAAAGACGTGACGCTTGAGTACTACCGCATTTCGCCCAAAGGCACGGAAGAAAAGTACTACACCGTCAAGCTGTCGAACGCGATCCTGACGAATATGCGTGCGTGGACGCCGAACTGCTTGGCCGATACCAACAAGCAAATGGGCCACATGGAAGACGTGTCTTTCACCTACGAAAAAATCACCTGGACCTTCGATCCAGACGGTATCGAGGCAGAAGATTCGTGGCTCGCGCCGAAGTCTTAATTCATCAAACAAAAGCCTTACCGCCAAACGCTGCCGAGAATAGCGACGCGAGCCAACTCAGGCCCGCGTCGCTGTCGTTCGTTGCCGTCCACATCAGAGACACCTGGTCTTTCGGCACCTCGAAAGGCAGTTGGCAGACCGACAAGCCCAACGCATCGCGCCACGCGCCGGCGATAAAAGTCGGGACGGTGATCAGCGCCGGCATTTGCCGCACCAGCAAGGGACTGGTCGCGAAGTTTCGGCTTGAAAACACCACCCGGCGTTGCTTGCCCAGCTTCTCCAACTGCTCGTCAATAAAGCCGTGCAAGCCGCCGCTAAACGATGTCAGCAGATGCGGATAGCGCACATACTGCTTCATCGAAATCGTCTTGCCTCGCACCGGCACCAACTCGGGATTGAAGACGCAGACGAAGGTCCATTCGAATAGTGCTCGGCGGCGCTGCCATGCAGGGCTCTCGGCAAACACGCCGACCGCCAGCTCAATTTCCCCCGCGTCGAGCATGCCGGGCGCACTGCGACCGTCGGTCTGGTGCGAAATCAAGCGCACGCCCGGCGCCGTCGCAGCCAGCCGATTCATCAACTCGGGCATCAACGCGACTTCGAGCGCGTCGCTGACGCCAATGCGAAACACGCGCTCGGCCGTTGCCGGATCGAAGCTCGGCTGTTCCTGCAAGACCTGTTGCAGCGCAAGCAGTAGGGGGTCGATGGTGCGCGCCAGTTCGAGCGCTCGCGCCGTGGGCGCCATGCCATGCGAGGTACGCACAAACAATTCATCCGCGAACGCGACGCGTAGGCGCTTTAAGGCGCCGCTTAGCGCTGGCTGGCCGATAAACAAGCGAGCCGCCGCGCGCGTCACATTGCGTTCTTGCAGCAAAGCATGAAATACCAGCAGTAGGTTCAGGTCGAGTCGCCTGAAATCACTTTCAATGATGTTATTCATAATTTTAAACAATTTGAATGATATGACAATAACACCTAATTTATCTCCGTGGGCGATGCAATGGCGCGTATGCCCCAACGCAAATAACTTATTAGGAGAATCAACATGGCTTTGGATAATCAAACGGCAGTGGTGTTCGGCGGTACATCGGGTATTGGACTGGCAATCGTCCGGCGTTTATCCGCGGCGGGCGCGCGGGTCGTGGCCACAGGGCGCGATCGGGAGAAGTTGCAGCGCGCGCTGGCCGGACTGGGAGGGGCGAGTGAACGGGTGCAGGGTGAGGCCTTCGATGCGCGCGACCGGCAGGCGCTCGATGCCTTCTTTGCGCGCACTGGCCCGATCGACCATCTGGTGCTGAGCCTGGGTGGCGGCGAAGGCGCCGGTGAATTCCGGCAACTCGACCTGCAGACGCTGCGCCGCGGCTTCGAGGATAAATTCTGGCCGCAAGTCGAAGCTGCCCAGGCGAGCTTGGCGACGTTGCGCCCGGGCGGCACCGTGACTTTTATCACAGGGATGGCGGCGCGCTTATCGAATCCCGGCGTCGCGGGCCTGGGTGCAATCAATGGCGCACTTGAGGCGATGGTAGAAAATCTGGCGAACGAACTGGCACCCGTGCGCGTCAATGCGATTTCACCTGGCGTGATCGATACGCCCTGGTGGGGCCGGTATCCTGCAGAAGTCAGGGACGAGATTTTCCAGCAGCAGGCTGAGACCTTGCCGGTAGGGCGCGTGGGCCGTGCAGACGACGTGGCGCAGACGGCACAATTCCTGATCGAGAACGGTTTTATGACGGGAACGGTGACTGAGTGCGATGGGGGCATGCACTTGGTGTAAGCCGTCAATCCAACAATTTAGGATTGCGAATCGCCGCCACCAGTAAATCGAGAAAGGTCTTCACCGCTGCCGGCAAGGTGCGTCCCGCCATGGTTTGCACTTGCAGCGTGCGCTGGTGCAATTCAGGGTTGCTGATCGGCACCGCGGCGAGGCGATCGACCTTAAGCCGGCTGCGCACAGTGATATATCCGGTGAGAGTTATTGCGTCGGTCTTTTGCACAAAGCTGGCCAGTGCCGCATGGTAGTTGCTGACAAAAACCGGCTCGAATAACAAGCCTTCGAGGCTGCAGCAAATATCGAAGAGTTGCCGGATGGTTACGCCTTGCTCCGATAAGGCCAGCGGATAAGGCTTCAGATCGGCAAGCGCGACACTCTTGCGGCCGGCCAGCGGATGATCGCGCGACACCAGCGCGAAAATCGGCGCGCGCTGGGCGTAATGAACAGCGATGTCTTTCTCCGGGGAGACACTGAAGCACACCGCGATGTCGACGCTGCCGTCGCGGACGCGCGCGGTGGCTTCGGCTGGCGCCATCGCGTGCATTTGGAAGTGCGCTCCGGGATGCGTTTCGCGAAAGCGCACGAACACCTGGGGTAGGAAGTCGCGTGCGACACCCTCTGAGCAGGCGACGCGTATTGTCGCGCGGGCGCCGGTGGTCAGGCCGCGAATTTCTTCCGTGACGCGCTCGGTCTCAAGCAGGCTGCGCCGGGCATGCTCGGCCAGTAGTTTGCCGGCCTCACTGAGCACCATGCCGCGTGGCCGTCGTTCGAAGAGCGGTGTGCCGACCTCGCTCTCCAGTTTGGCAATTTGCCGGCTTAGCGCCGATACGGCGATGTAGAGCCGCTCGGACGCGCGGCTTAGCGAGCCGGTTTGGGCGACCTCCAGGAAATAGCGCAGGGTGCTGTTTTGCATAGAGCGGATTCGCTTTGCCGTTTTGGCAACGATAACTTGAAAATATTATCATTGTCTGCAAATTTATGCGGCCTGAGAATCCAGTAACGCCTTCTACCGGCAGACCGGTCCGCAACGGCGGCCCTCGATTACAGGAGAAACATGTGACTCGCGACATCGCTATTGGTAATGCGACGGCAAGCTTTGACACCGGCGCTTTTCTCACTGACCTTCGCCGCCGCGTAGCGTTTCGCACCGAAAGCCAAGAGCCCGGCCGCGGTGACATATTGCGCGCCTATTTGGAACAGGAAATGAAGCCGGTACTGACGGCGCTCGGGTTTACCTCGCAGTTGTTCGAGAATCCGGTGGCCGGCGCAGGTCCGTTTCTGGTCGCGCAGCGCCATGAGAGCGACGATCTGCCGACCGTGCTCAGCTACGGTCATGGGGACGTGGTCCGCGGTTACGATGCCCAGTGGCGCTCAGGCTTGTCGCCATGGGATGTGACGATCGAAGGCGATCGCTGGTACGGACGCGGCACCGCCGATAATAAGGGCCAGCACAGCATCAATCTGGCTGCGCTTAAAGCTGTGCTTGAGGCGCGGGGCGGCCGTCTCGGCTTCAACCTGAAGCTATTGATTGAGACGGGCGAAGAAATGGGCTCGCCTGGGCTGCACCAATTTTGCGCCGAGCGGCGGGAGATCTTGGCCGCCGACTTGCTGATTGCGTCGGATGGTCCGCGTCTGAGCGCAGACGACCCGACGCTCTTTCTGGGCTCGCGTGGTCTGGTCAATTTCAAACTGAAACTCGACCTGCGTGAAGGCGCGCACCATTCCGGCAATTGGGGTGGACTGTTGCGCAATCCCGGCGTCGTGCTCGCCAATGCCATCGCCTCGATGGTCGACGCCAACGGTCGCATCCTGGTCGAAAGCTTGCGTCCGCCAGCATTGTCTGCGTCGGTGCGTCGCGCACTCGCGGGCATTCACGTCGGCGGCAACCCGGGGGAACCTGAGGTAGACAGCGACTATGGCGAGCCGGGCCTGACGCCCGCGGAGCGGGTGTTCGGCTGGAATACCTTGGAAGTTCTGGCGTTCAAGACCGGAAATCCCGAGAACCCGGTCAACGCCATTCCGCCCTACGCTTTTGCTTGCATGCAGATTCGCTTTGTTGTCGGCACGGATTGGCACAATCTTCAGCAGATAGTGCGCGACCACCTCGATGCGCTGGGGTATCGATGCGTCGACATCGAGGTCGAACGCGGCATGCCAGCAACCCGGCTCGATCCGGACGATCCCTGGGTCAAGTGGGCGCTGGCTTCCCTGCAGCAGACGACCGGCAAGACGCCGGTATTGCTGCCGAATCTCGGTGGCACCTTGCCGAATGAGGTGTTTGCGGACGTGATAGGCATGCCGACATTATGGGTGCCGCATTCCTACCCTGGATGTTCGCAGCATGCGCCCGATGAGCATCTGCTCGGTTCGGTCGCGCGTGAGGGTTTGCAGATCATGGCCGGCTTGTTCTGGGATTTGGGTGATGCCGGATCTTCCATACAAAGCCAAAGACGGGCTCGTACTGCCTGACTTAGGCGCTTGCACAGGTCGCCGCGGCATCGCTTTCAACTGTGATTACGATCAAAGGAACGTCCCATGAGCACCGATTCAGTCAATAACGCAACGGCAATAGACACGCAGTCTCATGGGCAAACCCATATCTATCGTTTGATCGTCGCCACCTCGATCGGCAATGCCTTGGAATTTTTCGACCTGCTAATCTATGGCTATTTTGCCTCGACGCTGTCCAAGGTTTTTTTTCCGAACCAAGACAAGACCGTATCCTTGTTGCTGGTACTTGGGACCTTTGCACTATCGTATTTGGCCCGGCCGTTTGGCGCCGCCGTGCTCGGTTCGTACAGTGATCGCCGAGGGCGCAAGGCTTCGCTGACCTTGTCGATCGCCATGATGACGCTTGGTACCGGAATGGTTGCACTGATGCCAACCTATGCGGCCATCGGTGTGCTGGCGCCCATCGGCATCTTTGTATCGCGATTGTTGCAGGGCTTTTCGGCGGGGGGGGAGTTTGGCAGCTCCACCGCATTCCTGATCGAACATGCGCCGAAGCGTAGCGGCTTTATGTCGAGCTGGCAGTTCGCCAGTCAGGGCGCAAGCACGCTGCTCGCCTCGACGTTCGGCGTGGTGCTGAGCAGTACCCTGAGTCCAGCGCAACTTGAAAGCTGGGGCTGGCGCGTGCCGTTCCTGTTCGGCATGTTGATCGGACCGATTGGCTTGTATATCCGTCGTCATATCGACGAAACGCCGGAATTCAACCGAGCCCAGACCTCGGCCTCGCCGATACGCGAAGTACTTGCCACGCAAAAGGAATCGCTGTTGGTGTCGATTGGTTCGCTGGTACTGACCACCAGCGCTAACTATATGATTCTTTATATGCCGACTTACGCGACTCGGCAACTTGGCCTCGCGCCATCCTATGGTTTTATGGGCACCATGACCGCAGGTTTGATTATCATGGTGCTGACCCCGTTCGTCGGTCATTGGTCAGATAAGATCGGCCGCACGCGCATCATGTTAAGCGCCGGCACCTTATTTTTTCTAACCATCTATCCGACCTTTATGTTGATGAATTTTCGTCCGTCCTTGCCGACACTATTGGCGGCGATGATCTGGTTGGCAGTCCTTAAAACAACTTATTACGCGCCGATTCCAGCGTTGATGTCCGATATTTTCCCAACGCGAACGCGCAGCACCGGCATGGCAATCGGCTATAACCTGGGCACCACGATCTTCGGCGGCTTCACGCCGCTTGCGGTCGCCTCGTTGATTGCCGCCACCGGCAACAATTTGGCGCCGGGCTTCTATCTGATGATCGCGGCGGTCATCAGCCTCTTTACAGTCGTTTGGGCGCGTACCCGCCTGAATGTACGTTGAACTCGTAACCGCATCAAAGGACGCGATATTCAAGTGATAGATCTTCAACAAGCAGTGCAATTCTCGATCGCCCACGAAACACTGTGGGATCGCGAGGTCGATGGCGTATGGGGTGTGCATCCCAACGACCCGCCGCCCTGGAACAAACTGCTTGGGCCGGTGCATGACCGCGGCCCGGTATCGGGAGTGATCACGCTGGATGGGCGGCAACTGATGGCCTGGGGCGAGCCCGATCGCGCCGACCTGACCTTCAGCATCGCCAAGACCTATCTCGCAATATTGGCGGGCATCGCCTACGATCGCGGCTTGCTGCCCGACCCCGACGAACCGGTGCATGTGCGTGTGCCGGGCATTGGCTTTGACGACGCACACAACGCGAGCGTGACCTGGACCCATTTGTTGCAGCAAACCAGTGAGTGGCGGGGCAACTATTTCGGCATGCCCGATCAGGCTGACCATTATCGCGCCACCTCGCTTGGCCGCGCCCCTACGGGTAAGAAAGGCGATTTGCGACCTTTGCAAGCGCCCGGCACCTTCTGGGAATACAACGACGTCCGTATCAATCAGTTTTCGCTGGCCTTGATGCATCTGTTTGGGCGTCCCTTGCCGGAGGTGTTTCGCGAAGCCATCATGGAACCGCTGGGCGCCAGCGAAAATTGGCGATGGGTTGGTTACGATCATGCCTGGATCGAGTTGGCCGGCCGGAGTATGCAGTCGGTTCCGGGCGGCACGCATTGGGGCGGTGGTTTGTCGATCAGCGCCCACGATCAGAACAAGATCGCTCAGCTATTTCTTAACCAGGGTAAAGCCAACGGTCGTCAGATTATCTCCAATGACTGGCTGCAGCGCATGGTAACGCCTTGCGCGATCGCACCATACTACGGCTACTTGGTCTGGCTCAATCACGAGCGCAGCAGTTTTCCGAGCGTGCCGGCTTCCAGTACCTTTTTTATTGGGGCGGGTAGTTCGTATACTTGGATCGAGCCTGAACGCCGTTTAACGGTGGTTGCGCGTTGGCTTAACTCGGAGCATGCCGATGAGTTTTTTGGCTTGGTGCTCAAGGCAATCGGCTAAGCAAATCGGTGACACCCGTGTGTCCGCGGACGAATTGTGGCATGCGGGACTCGTTTTTCCGCAGGACTGAACGACTTGTCACCCATGCGGTCTTATATGTGATAGTTTTAGTTAGCACATATAAGAGATGCCATGAATCTGATCGAAACTTTAGGCTTGACCCTGGTGCGAGCCGTCGAGGACGACGCTTCCTTCAGCCCTGGATACCAAGTCGAACTCCGGCAGTTCTACAACTTGGTCCGGGCCGAGGGTACCCAGATTAGCGCCGTCACTTTCGCGCAAGACAGCACCGGCGGCGGTAGTGGTTTGACCGGCGAATTCGCGATCCCGCTTGCGCAAGCGATCGGGACCACGCTCGGCCGTGCTGCGATGGCCTGGCTGCAGGGGCGCACGGGCCGCACGCTGCGCTTCAAGGTCGGCGATATCGAAACCGAAGCCAACACCCAGGCGGTGTTCGACCGCTTACTGGCGCAAGCTATCGCATCGCGGGCGAGTCAGTCCGCGCCTGAGCTTGAATGTATCTAGGACGGACGCCACGCGACGTGGCGATCATTCCTCAAGCAACATCAAGTTTCGTGCTAAACGGAAGGTGTGGTTTCTCAATTCAGGAACCGCGATCGCTTCCCAATACCTTGCCTTGAGCATGGGGCCCATATAAAACAGACCGGGATTGGGCCGCTTATTGACGTCAATGACACGATAATCGTCGTCGACGAGCAAGCCGAGCTTTAAACGGTCCTGTAGTATTAAACCGTCTTTTTCGAGCTGACTTAGCAGCGGCGCCGAAAGGCTGGATAGATCGTAGTTTGGACCTGTACAGTTGATCACCGCACTCACGTCCAGCGTTTTGACGCTAGTGTCGCGTCGGCCCTGGACCTGTATGCTCAGATTTGAGCTCCCATGATCAAACTGGGTGATACGCCCGGCCATCAGCTCCACTTGCCCCGAATTGAGCAGATTTTCGAGGCGACGGGCGGCCGACGGCGCTAAACGATGCCGGTGGATATCCCAATAGGGAACGATTTTTTTCAGTGTTCGGATCTGCTCGGCTTCGGGCAATGTTTGCCACAGACTCGACGTATGTGGGCGTAATTCGTTGATGACATCGCGCCAGTTGCCTCCGGCCGCCTCCCGGCGCGTGACCTCCTGGCGCAGCGCGCGCGCGTAGCCCCGGATGGTAGGCGGAAGTCCAACCAGGTAAGCCGGATAGGCGGATGCAGCGGGCGGGGTTGGATTGAAGCGGTGACCATGGGGCAGCAGCCCGCGACGGGACAACAGGAAAACCTTTCGGGTGCGGTTGCAACTGGTCAGCCTGAACAAGGCGTCGATGGCCGTGTGCCCGGTTCCCAAGATCGCGACGGGACTTTTTTGATCAAGACCGTCGAGAGCCGCGAAATCCCACGGATTAATCATGTATTTGTGCAGATAATCCGGCATCGATTGCGGCGGTCGGGGAGCAAAATGTCCCAAAGCCAGGACCACCTCAGTGGCCTCGAGAAAGGCGCCGTCCCTCAGTTCAATGCGAAATTTTTCATGCGAGGCATCGGGTAGGACCGCGATCACCTCAGCTGTTATTTTTTCCAAAACTCCAGGGTGGCTCGTTTCGGCTTCGGCCAGCGTGTACTGCAGATACTCGCCGTACAGCCGCCGAGAAATAAACGACTTGGCGTTGAACGCGGGATCGACATCCTGGCAATAGGACACAAAATGATTGGGGTCATCGGCGAGCGCGCTCATATTGCCTGCCGGGACATTCAGCAAATGATTGTCGTCCCCGAAACGATAGGCCAGACCGCGCCCATGGATCGCATCCTGTTCAACGAGCACGACGCGTACGTTATCGGGCGGATTGCAGCGAAGCATGTTAACCGCAGTCAGCGTGCCGCTAAAACCCGCTCCAATGATCGCAATCGTACGTTTTTTTGAGGCTAGGATAGACATAGGAGTGTGTCGCAGATGGCTAGGTAAAAAATTTATATAACATGCGCTAGCCGGTGCGGTGAGCGATTCTGTTCGGTTCGCGCTTAAGCGCTGCCCGATTGCTCCATCGCCAAATTGGCCAGTATCATGCTGGCGTCCAGCGTCGGTGTGTGGCCTGCCGCAACACTGCCGGCGCCATAGAGCGAATTCAGCATCTGGGTAATCTGCTGACCGAAATTCGCGTTCGCAAAGGGATCGGGGATGCTGTTTTCAAATTCCTGGTCGGTCACCAGGCCAGCGCCATTGCCATCCATCGCCTGGTAGAGCGTATCCGCCTGCGCCTGGGTACCGCCGCCAGCCTCGACTTGCTGTTCGAGCGCGGATTCGGACACCGTGCCGCTGCCGCTGGGGTCGACCACGCTCAGCAACTGGCCCTTGTAGATGTCCGCGAAGGACGTTGTGGTAACGGTAACGCCCGCTTTTCTAAGGGCATCGTCCGACTGGGCGTTTGCCGCATTCATCTGCGCCAGGGTGACCGCTTGCTGGGCGGATTGCGCTTGAGCGTCGGCTACGGTGTTTGAACCAGTCCCCGTGTTGCCGCTCAACAAGGCTTGACGCTCGCTGCTGGCGTCGGCGTTAGCAACGCCCGTCAGTGATATCCCAAACGGGCTCGCACTTATACCGTCCATGATCTATTCCCCAAAATCGGCGCTAGCCGCGCAGGATAAATATAAAGAAAATGATCGCTTGGTGGCGCCCATTGTCGTTTGTCTATAAATCCAACACGACAGGTCAATCAGAGGGGGCGGACGAACCGATGAAAATAAGAGTACCACGATGATTGTTTTCAAGATATCGAACTAGACGAGCGACTTCCCGTGGCTGATCAGGTATCGTTAGTCTTCGCCACCGCCTCTCACGGGATTAACGGTTTTAATGCCCGTGAAATCTTTCTCGTTATCTGTAACAACAATGCAGTTGTTGGCCTCGGCGATTGCCGCAACGATCATGTCCAAAGTGCTGCGCGGGCGTCCTAGCTTCGTTCCATCGGCCATCAATCGCGCCCAGATCAAAGCAGCTTTCTCGTCGAAGGGCAGTACGCGTCCGGCGAAAAGTACTTGTGGTCCTTCCCGTCCAGAGAACCAAGCTTCCAATAGGCGGCGCTTTTTTCCTGCTGGCTTCTCAAGCATGCCGCGCTGAATTTCCGCGACTGTCAGCCACGAGATGAAGAGATCTTCGTCGACTTGTTCCGCCATCCATTCGAGGAGAGATTCCGAGGGGCGAGGCTTTGTAACGTTGCCGATGATGTTTGTGTCAAGTAAGTATCGCGTCACAGCTTAACCTTCCGACCGCTTTCGTGCGAACGCGCAAGGTCTAGATCTGCACCGACCAGCGGTGAGCGACGAAGGGCTTGCAGAATTCCTCCCTTTTTGGAGCCTTCACCGGCAATACTGCTGCTGACCAGGTTCCGAATTCGCGCGGCCTCTGGTCCACCGTCGGCGAGCCACTTTGCAAGGGAGCGGATAAGGTCGCGATCGATGTCGAGTCCCAGCACTTCGAAGCGACCCATGCCACGCTCGGTAAGGCGATCGCGATAATTTTTGAGTTCTAGGCTTCCGGTCGTGGCGGCCCGTCCGAAGGCGCAAAAAATGGGACAGACCACGGATGGCCAAGCGGTTTTGCCTTGGTATGACGTCATTATCTTCGGGCTAGGGTGGCAAATTCGCGGCGAAAGCGATGATCAAAAAGGTCGTGACAAATCCGGCGCAAAACGCTTCCAAATCGAGCTAGCTGTTACCGCCGAACCGGCTTCGGATTGCTTATAATTTGGGCGACTGGAGGTTTCCCCGTGACGGCGATTACGTTCGATACATTGAAATTCGCCAACCGGCTCAAGGCGGCGGGTGTGCCGTCTGCGCAAGCAGAGGCGCAAGCAGAGGTGTTGTCGGAGGTTTTCGAGACGAATACCGATGCGCTTGCAACCAAGGAAGATGTCAATCTTTTAGAGGGACGCGTCGATAGCAAATTTGATTTGCTGCGCAAAGACATTCAGTCGATGGAAGGGCGCTTTAACGCCAAGCTATGCGATCTGCGCAAAGATACCCAGTCGATGGAAGAACGCTTGAACGCTCGCTTTGACAATCTTTGGCTCAAATGGGTTGTCACACTCGGCGGCATTGTTGTGGTTGTTCTTGGTCTATTTTCTTCCACGCTTCCAAAGTTTTTTGGGCATTGATCGGCCCTGCGACATGGCCAAATTCCTCCGGATTCAAGGCTCGTACCCGGCAGTGAGCCGCGCCATCCCGGCGGCTTAGCCAAGCCGCGCTCGTGTCGATGGCGATTGGCCGTTTAGGTCTGCGCTGCATCAAAAGAATCGACGGCGCGTCATTTGGTTATGCTATCGTCATTGCATGCAGTCGAAAACCGAGATGGCTCGCCGCATAAGCCAAGGGGTGTTCCTCATTGATGACAATTCAATCGCGTTATTGAATATGAATAGACGATTTTGCTCTTTTCTAACAAATAAAATTACCTTGTGTGCTTTTTTATCCTGTGTCGCTACATGGGGTAGCCCAGCTTGGGGTACGCCGGCGGTTTCCGGCAATGGGTTCGCGCCAATTCCCGTCTATTCGATTTATCCGCCACGCCAACATGGCGACACCGCCGACGACGCGTTGGCTAGCGGCCGCGTGGTGGCTGGCCGTTATGCCATGGCGGCGCATGCGAGCAAACCGTGGCGCATCGCCTACTTGTTCCCGCACATCAAAGACCCGTATTGGATAGGCTGCAGCTACGGCGTGATCAGCGAGGCGAAACGTCTTGGCGTGAGCGTCGATATTTTCCCGGCCGAGGGGTACAACGATCTGGTCGGCCAATTGCGCCAAATGGATGAGGCCATCGCCGCCAAATACGATGCCATCGTGATTTCCCCGATCAGCCTAACGGCCAATAATCCTTCCATCGCCAAAGCTCGGGCGCTAGGCATACCTGTATTGGAACTGGCCAACGACAGTACCAGCGACGATCTGACGATCAAAGTCACCACCTCCCTCAAGAGTATGGGCCTCGACGCGACTCACTGGGTCATCGGCGATGCTCGGCAGCGGGGGCTCAAGTCGGTCAATATCGCACTGTTGCCGGGCCCCGCCGATGCGGGATGGGTCAAGGGCGAAGTTGAGGGCAGCCGTCAGGCGGCGCTATCGGCCCCGATACCGATCCATATTCTCGATATCAAATACGGCGATAGCGACCGTATCGAGCAGTCGCAATTGGCGGCGCAATTGCTCGCGCAATATGGCAAGAAGCTCGACTACATCATCGGTTGCACCGGCTGCGCGCCGGCGGCCCGGCTGCCAATGCAAGAAGCCGGCTTGAGCGGAAAAATCCGCATCGTGTCCTATGACCTGACCCGCGAAATCGCGGGGCTGATCCGCGCCAAGGAAATCTATGCGTCGGCCGATACCAAAGGGGTTAGCCAGGCGCGCGTGGTCACCGATGCCGCGGTAAATTTCCTGGAAAAACGCGGCCAAGCGGTGCCACACACGATACTGATCAAGCTCGGGATGGTCGACCAGCATAACTTGGCGAGCTACCCATTCGACACCTCGATCGCGCCCGAAGGGTATGTCCCGGTTTTTTCGTATCGACCCGCTGCGATGATTTCGGCCGTCGCAGCCAAAGAATGAGCGAGCGGAATGAACCAGCGCACTATCTTGGCACAACACCGGACGATTGGTTTTTTCCGACGCCAGCAACATGAAAATCCATAGCCTCAGAAATCAGCTGCTGCTGAGCGCGATTATCATTAGCGTCGTCATAGCGTTGGCCTATATGTCGGCTGTCTCTTGGGTGATACGCGCGCAGTATCTCGATCAATCCAAAGCGAGTCTGCAGAAGGCTTACAGCGTCATCATGGACGATCTGGAGGTGCGTAAGAGCAGCATGCTGACGGCTTCGCGCCAGTTGGCGGCGCGGCAGAATCTCGGTTCGACCCTGTGGTATCTGGCGCAATATGCCGGGTCGGAAATGGATCACGCGACTCTCGTCAATACTTACCAACAGTTGGCGCGCGAGACCTATGACACGGGCCATATCGCCGACGTGGCGAAAATTGCGATCTACAACTCCACGGGCAAGCTAGTCACCTTCGCGTTATTCGATGCGCGCGCGGAACAATTCGGTTTCGTCGAAAGCGACGTTGAGACGCAATATCAGCTGGCCACGCTGGCGCCCGGCGGAGAAAAAACGGGGCCGGTGTTTCAGGCCGTCGCGCAGGTTGCCGGTATAGCCGCGAGGTTCGATGGCCCGTTGCCGGCACGGGAGCTCGTCCGCTATGCCGTGGTCGACGGTCAGGTCTCGATCGAAAGCGACGTGCCGATTACGGGCCAGGCATTCGACGCGGCCAGCGGCAAACTCGAAATCGGGCAGCGCGGCGTGGTGGTGATGGTGAAACCGTTGGACGGTGCGTTTGTCGGCCAGCTTGGCCGCATCACCGATACCGCGATCAATGTGTTTACCGCGCACGGTTTGAGCCGCGGTAGTCTGTTGAACTACCTCCAGCCCGATACGGGCGGCGAGGCCGGCGCCGCGGGCATCCTGTTCAACGAAATCGAGATCGACGGCGCCGGCTACTACCAGGGCTTGATTCCGCTTTATGCCGATGGCCGCCTGGCAGGTTATATCGCCACGCTGCGTTCCAAGGCGCTGGTGCGGCACAACACTTGGGAGATGATAGGCATACTCGGCCTGATCGCTTTGGCCAGCCTGGTGTTGGTGATTCCGTTTGCCTGGTATTTCGCCACTTCGATTTCCCGACCCTTGACCGTGTTGAGCCGCATCTTTCGCGAGGTCGCCCGAGGCGAGAAAGCCGCGACGCTTGATCACGAACTGAACCAACTCGACAAGGAGACCGTGGGCCACGGCGAGATGGGCGATCTGACACAAAGCTTCACGGCGATGAACGATTCGATCAATCAAAAGATAGGCGAGATCCATCGAATCAATGCCTCGCTCGAGAACACCATCGCCGAGCGGACCGCCGCGCTCGTGATCAAGGAGCAAGAGTCGCGCACGCTGATCGAAAATTCGCAGGATACGATCGCTCGATACGACAAAGACTGCCGCCGGATCTATGCCAACCCGGCGTTCGTCGCCATGGCCGGGCGCGACCTCAGCCAACTGTTAGGCAAGCGGCCGTCGGAAATCCCGGGTGGCTCCAATGCGGAACTCTACGAAAAGCGCATGTGCGAGGTATTGGCAAGCGGCCGCAATGATCAGTTCGAGCTGAAATGGACCGGTAAGGACGGCCAAGAACTCTGCACACATATCCAGTTGACGGCCGAACGCGTTATGTCCGATGAGGTCACCACGGTACTGGCTGTGGGGCGCGATATTTCCGACCGGATCGCTTTTGAGAAAACCATATGGAAGCAGGCCAATTTCGACTCACTGACCAATCTGCCGAATCGCCGGATGTTCCATGAGTGTCTCGAACAGCACGCCCGTATGCTGCAGCATTCGAGGCAACCGATGGCGCTGATGTTGATCGATCTCGATCATTTCAAGGAAGTCAACGACAGCCTCGGGCACGACATGGGAGACTGCTTGTTGATCGAGGCAGCCCATCGCATCACGACTTGTCTGCGCGCATCCGACACGGTCGCGCGTCTTGGCGGCGACGAATTTATTATCATCCTGCCCGGAGTCGGCGATGTGGACACTATCGGGACGGTGGCGCAGAACATCATTAATAGGCTGACCGAGCCCTTCGTACTGGGCGTTAATACGGCCTACATTTCGGCTAGTATCGGCATTTCGCTATACCCGAACGACACGACCGAGCTCGATACCCTATTCAAGAACGCCGATATGGCAATGTATGCCGCGAAAAGCGATGGACGCAACCGCTACAGCTATTTCACGCCCCATTTGCAAGAAACGGCGCAGAAGCGTTTACATCTGACCAATGATTTGCGGGCGGCTTTGATCGATCAACAATTCCAGGTCTATTACCAGCCTATCGTCGATCTTAGTAATGGGCGGATATACAAAGCCGAAGCCTTGATCCGCTGGCTGCACCCCGAGCAAGGCATGATCAACCCGGTCGAATTCATTCCCTTAGCGGAAGAAACCGGGCTGATCGTGCCGATCGGCGACTGGGTATTCAAGCAAGCCGTGCGGCAAGCCGTGCAATGGCGCGCGACCTACGACGATACATTCCAGATCAGCGTCAATATTTCGCCGGTGCAGATTCGCTACCCGGACGCCGAGTTGACTGCCTGGCACGATTACTTATCTCAGCAGGGCGTGCCGGGCGGCAGTATCGCGATCGAAATTACGGAAGGCGTGCTGCTCAATGCCGAGCCCACGACCAACGGCAAACTGCTGCAATTCCGCGATGCGGGAATACAGGTTGCCATCGACGATTTCGGTACCGGCTACTCGTCGCTGTCTTACCTCAAACGCTTCGATATCGACTATCTGAAGATCGATCGTTCATTCGTGCATAACCTCGGCGACGACGCGGACAATCTGGCGCTATGCGAGGCGATTATCATGATGGCGCACAAGCTGGGACTGAAAGTGATCGCCGAAGGCGTCGAAACCACGGTTCAGCGTGACCTGCTGCTGGCCGCGAACTGCGACTATGCGCAAGGCTTTTTGTATTCGAAACCGGTCCCGCCCGACCAGTTTGACGCTATGTTGCGGGCTAGGGATGGGCGGGTTATGGTTTAGGACGGGTAGTCTCGTTCGGAACAATTTTGTGCAACATGCTATTGAGCAAAATGGCTCATCTTCCTCATAACCAAAAAAATAAAAGTAAGCCCATGTATGGACGGGCTTTGACGGTCAGATGGCGGTCGCCGCTGGCGTGTCGTAAGCATTCGACCAGTACCGTCAGGAATTTCGTTGACGGGGTATGACGCACTGGCAGGCATTGACGCGCTATTGCGAAGACGGGCGCATCGAGGTGTACAACAACACGGCTGAGCGTTCAATTCGGCCGTTGGTACTTGGCCGCCGGAATTATTTGTTCGCCGGCTCCGGCGGTGGCGGACACAGCGCCGCGGTCATCTACAGCCTGATCGGGACAGCACGTCTGAATGACGTCGAACCCAATGCGTATCTGCGAGCGGTGTTCGAACGCATTGCCGATCATCCCATCAATCGTATCGACGAGTTGCTGCCGTGGCGTTTGATGCCGATCGAGACGGCAGCGCAACAAGTCGCTTAACCAATCAATCAGATGGCTCAAGCACGTAAGACAGCGTTACGGGTGGTCAAAGCGCCGGCACCGGTCTATCAGTTGCGCGTTGAACTGCAACATATCAAACCGGCAATCTGGCGGCAAATCCTGGTGCCAGGCTCAATCAAACTGTCCAAACTTCATGTCGTGCTGCTGCTAGCCATGGGCTGGGATGGGGGCCATGCCCATGAATTCATCATCGGCGATACAAACTATGGCGACCCGAGCCCGGATTGGCCAAGTGATCCGCCGATGTTGAATGAAACCAAAGTCACCTTGACCAAGGCGTTGGGCGGGCTGAAATCGTTCACCTATCTCTACGACTACGGCGACAATTGGCAGCATAAGGTGAAGGTTGAGAAGGTCTTGAACATCGACCTCGGCTTAACCTCGCCGCTGTGCTTGGCTGGACGTAACGCCTGTCCGCCGGAAGATGTCGGCGGTGCGCCGGGATACAGCGAGTTCCTGGAAGCGATCAACGATCCGACGCACGAAGAGCATCAACAGATGATCGATTGGTGTGGCGGCAGCTTCGACTCCGACGCCTTCGATCTCGACGCGGCCAGCCAGCGGCTCTTCGAGATTAAGCTTTGAGTGTCAATGCGGCCTCGGCGTGACGCTTACGGGTAGGCATCATCCGCTAGCAGATCGCCGGTACGGTATGCCGTTCAATCGGGATCGACCCGTTGCAGTCCCTAGGCGTTGCGCGGTGCAAACGGTTGGTTCGAGGTTGAGCGGTTGTCGGCTCGGTCGGGCTCGACGGCAGGTTGTCGGCCTTATGCGAAGCTTTGCATAAAGCCGATTATGCCAAGTCGTTGATTATGGAAAGTGGCTGGGGTGATCGGCAATAAGATGCAGGAAACACGAGGTTCGGCAAAGGGTGACGCTACTGCGAGCTAGACATAATTTCGGTGGTGGTTTGGAGTAACGGTTCCATTTCAGGGGACCGTTATGAAGCCAACCAGTTTGCACCCGGCCAAGCCCAAAGCTAGGTCTTTTGTGTCGTTCCCAGCACATATCGCTGATGAATTGCACCGCTACGATACGTATTTGCGCGACGTGCAAGGGCTGGCAGCGGAGACACGTAAGAGCCGAAGTCGCGTTGTCAGCTTGTTCTTGCAAGAGAAATTCAAGCGATGCGCCATCGATATCAGAAAGCTGCGCACCGACGATATACGCCAATTCCTCTCTGAATACAGCACCGGAGGTTCGGCTTCTCATAGCGCCCATCTGGCAGTGGCCTTACGTAGTTATCTGCGTTACCGGACTATTTGTGGCGACCAGTCCAGTAAGCTCACCGCCGTCATCCTGAATCCCGTCCATTGGCGGCTGGCATCCCTGCCACGTGCGCTCAAGCCAGAAGAGATTGACCGCCTCTTGGAGGTCGTTGCAAGCGCTCGCCGCTGGCCGAAGCGTGGCTATGCAATTGTCCGTCTAGCACTGGACATGGGGCTGCGCTCTGGCGAAATCGCACACCTCATGATCAGCGACGTCGATTGGCGCACAGGCACGGTAACGTTGAGGGGCACGAAGTCGCTGCGGCAGGATGTACTACCATTACCGATGGAAACCGGGCAGGCACTCGCTGACTATCTGCAATATGAGCGTCCTGTGACCAGCCAAACAGCCATCTTCGTCCGGCGGGTGGCGGAACAAGACCGACCTATTACCTCCGTAGCAATCCAGAAGGTGATCAAGCGAGCCTGCTGTTGCATCGGTCTGCCGCATTACAGTGCTCATGCACTTCGACATACGTTGGCGTGTCGCCTGGTTGAGAGCGGTAGTTCACTCAAAGAAGTGGCGGACCTGCTACGCCACCGTTCGCTCAATACCACCCTGATTTACGCCAAACTGGACACGCCGAGGCTGTCCACGGTTGCCTTGCCGTGGCCTGGGAGTCAATCATGAGTGCGCGCATCAGCTTGCAGCTCAGGATTGACGACTACCTTGCTGAAAGGCGCCGTTTGGGATTCCAGTTGCGCTCCCGGGATACTCTACTGGCCAGTTTCGCCCGTTATGTCGCTACCCTACATCACCGTGGGCCACTCACGGCTGAACTCATGACGGATTGGGCGCGACAGGATAAATGGCACCGTGACACGCCGACAACCTGGGCAGCCCGTTTGGCGAGGATTCGCCACTTCGCCCGCTACCTAAAGCAGTTCGAGCCGGACACCGAAATCCCAGAGGAATCCGTCTTCGGCCCTGAGCCGGGACGTGTCACTCCGCATATCTTCCATGAGGAGGAAATCGTCGCGTTGCTGGCGGCGGCCCGTCGAATCGGCCCGAAGGGAAGTCTGCGCTCGGCCACATATGAGACCTTGTTTGGTCTGATGGCCTCCACCGGCCTGCGGGTCTCAGAGGCCATTCATCTACGCGATGCCGATGTCGATCTCAATCGTGGGATGCTGACCATTCGTCAGACCAAGTTCGCCAAGTCACGACAGTTGCCCATTCATCCGAGCACCGTTGCCGCGTTGAAGCGCTACCGACGGCAACGCACGCGGCAGGTTGCCACGAGCGACAACATGTCGTTTCTAATCAGCAGTCGTGGTCAGCGGCTGGGACAGCCGCTTGGGGGGCGACAGGCTCATCGTGTCTTCAACACACTAAGGGACAGCCTGGGCTGGGTGAACCGTGGCGCCCACGCGGCGCCACGGCTTCACGATCTGCGGCATACCTTTGCTGTGCGGCGCATGATGCTCTGGCATGCCGAGGGCACCGACATCGACCAGATGATGCTGGCGCTGTCGACTTACATGGGACATGCCGAGATCTTTTACACGTACTGGTATCTGACGGCAGTTCCAGAACTAATGGCCTTGGCCGGCAGCAAGTTCGAGCGTTTCGCCGACCTCGCGGGAGACGGCGATGAATAGGCGAGTAAAGGCACCCCCCTCGTTTGCCGCGCTCGTGCAAGCCTGGTTCGCTGAATACCTAACCCAGCAGCGGGCGCTCAGCGCGCAAACCATTGCCGCCTATCGCGATGGCTTTGTGCTCTTCCTTGACTTCGCCGAGGCGCACCTGGGCAAGTCGCCAGATACGATGGCACTGGCCGACATGACGCCGGAACTGATCATGGCGTTTCTCGATCATCTGGAACGCCAGCGGCACAATTGCGTGCGCAGCCGCAATGCGCGCCTGGCGGCACTGCGGTCATTCCTGAAATTCGCAGCGCACCGGGATGTGGCGTCGCTACAGGTGATTGAACGCGCCTTGGGCGTTCCAGTCAAGCGCTTCGAGCGCCCGCTGTTCGGCTATCTGTCGCACGAAGAGATGCTGGCGGTGATCGGTACGCCGGACGATTCCTGGCTAAGTCAACGGGATCATGTCCTGTTCCTCCTCATGTACAACACCGGGGCTCGTGTCTCGGAGATCATCGGGGTGAAGCTTGGCGATGTGGTCCTCGACGACCGTTCCGCCTGTATTCATTTGCGCGGCAAAGGGCGCAAGCAGCGCAGCGTGCCGCTTTGGCGGTCCACTGTGAAGGCGATACGGGCATGGTTGAAGGTGAATCCGGAATTCGAGCCATCATCGCCGTTGCTTCCGAATCGGAATGGTCACCCCATGACGAGAGCCAACGTCGCATTGAGGTTGGCATTGGCTACCAGGAACGCAGCCGGCTCCTGTCCAGGGCTGACAGAGCGGCGTGTATCGCCTCATACCCTCCGTCACACCACGGCCATGCATTTGCTGCAGGCAGGCGTCGATATCAGCGTTATCGCCCTGTGGCTCGGACATGAGAGCCCGGTCACGACGCATCACTATGTCGAAGCCGATCTGAACATGAAGGAACGTGCCCTAGCCAGGCTTCATGAACCGAAGAGTAAGATGCGGCGCTATCGGGCGCCTGACTCGCTGATTAACTTCCTGAAGGCGCTGTGATTATGCAAAGGACGGAATTTGCGCTTGCCGCTGTCCAGCAGCTTCAAATTCGGGTTCCGTCCAGCCACTTTCCATAATCAACGACTTGGCATAATCGGCCTTATGCGAAGCTTTGCATAAAGCCGAAAAGCCGCCGAGCATAGAGTCCGTGGCAATACAGCGGGGTGCGTTAATCCAAATGGATCGGTCACCGCGACTATCAAATAGTTCTTCTCTTTGGTGACCACGCCTCACCCCCGTCGATATACCAGCTTATTTTGAGATGGATTGACGTGGACCGAGGCGGACCAAATCCAGTTACACAGCGGTTACATGAAACCACAAAACAAAAAGCCCAACCGCAAGGGCTGGGCTAAGTGCTTGAATCTGTTGGTGGGGCGTGAGTGACTCGAACACTCGACCTACGGATTAAGAGACCTATCCCCGGACGGCCCCGAAAGCCTTTACCAGTAAGCGTCTCGCACCGGCATTTGTCTAATATTCCTGCCCGACTTTGGTGCGTCTGAGCCGCCTTGTGTCTACGTTCCGTTACCTTTATTAGACGTCAATGGGAGCGAGTTCGGCTGCACCGTGCCCCTCCAGCGGCACTTCACATAGATTTCGGTGGTCGTCACTGACTCATGTCCGCACAACACCTGTATCTGTTCAAGCGGCACGCCGGCGAGCCACATGTCGGTCGCCCCTTTGGCTTTCAGATCGTAGAAGCCGAACGGTGTGAGCCGCGCCTTAGTCGTGTATCGCTGCAACATCGAGGTCAGGCCACTATATACGTAAGGCTCGCCCTTCCGAGTATGGACTAGGGTCTTGGTGATGCTCGGCACCGAATCGTTCAATGCTGACTGCAACACGGCATCGAGCGCGGGCGTGATCTCGATATCGACGATCGCGCCCGTCTTGCCCTGTTTGTTGCGCAGGACGCGCCGCACGCCGTCGCCTTCGCGCTTTGTCACGATGTTGGCGCGTGTCCACAAGATGATGTCCTCCGGGCGCTGCAGGGTCCGGTAGATCAGTTCCATGAGGATTTGCACGGGCTTTGCCGCCGTCCGGTAAACGGCCCCGTATTCGTCATGCTCGACGTAGCGCTCCCGCTTTTTCTCCTTGTTGCGCCGCACTCCGCTGCACGGGTTCGTCTTGACGCCGGCGTCGCCCCCGCGGACCAGCCAAGTGAAGCATACGGACAGACACGCCTTTTCACGGTTGGCCCGCACAGGGCGGCCCAACTCCGCGCCGGCGTCGAGATATCGTGCGACGTGCTTTGGCTCGACGCTGGCCGGCGTCATGCGGCCGAAGAAGTCTTTCAGCGGCTCCACGTCGCGCTTGTAATCCTCGTACGTGCGTGGGGCCAGCTCGCCACGCGCGACGCGTTGCTCGCAGTGCACGACGAATAGATCCAGATAGTGTTTCATCGAGCCGTACGACGACTCGGGATCGTTATATAACGCCGCCTTGCGTTTAGCTTCGGCGAGATCGGTGCCCAGGCGCTCCCAGCGGCCGCCGCGGTGGAAATAGTAGAACGCGCCGTGTTTGGCATATAGGCGCGCGTGTTTCTTCGGGTCAAGCCCGAGCGGATTGTGTGTTCTTGTTCGGCCCATTTTTGGATTTTCTGGTTCGTTTGTATTTATTGAGGAACGCGGCCACATCCGGCTCGCAGGATCGACGACGCGCCGGATTTGGCCTGTCGCCCCCGCCCCCTGCCATCACATCGTCGAAGTGAGTGCGTGACAAGAGCGGCATCCCATTGGGCTTGATGCGCAGATCGAAGCCTTGCTGCCGAAACCAGCGAGCAATAGCCGCGGGCTGGCGCAGTGGGGAGGCAATAATTCGCAGCTCGTCGTCGGTGAGGAAGGGCAGAGGGTATTTGTCTTGCATTGATATCTGATGCGTGAATGAGAGGTCGTGCGACCATCATGGCGTTATCTGTCGCCGGGTAGGGCAGTAGTTGCAATCCGAATCGGACGGGCAAGCGCTATGCACGCTCAAACACCCAGCATTTGACGGTGGCCGGCAACGCCCGGTTTGCCGGATCGCGTCCACGCAGCGCGCTCTTAACGGTCTTGACCTCAATAAAGCGGCGCGAGCGACTGGTGCGCAAATAGCGTTTCAGGTCGGCCAGCGGCGGCGTTGTCTGACGGCGGTCGGCGGCCACGGTCGCGAAGTGGTTCAGGTTCACGGCGATCAGCTTTTCGTCAAACGAATGATTCAGGCGTGGCTCGTCGACGTCGCCATCGAGATACTCGAACATGTCCCAGAATTCCTGCACGACAGGGTGATCGGCATTGATTGCGCGTTGCCGGCTAATGGCCATCTCGACCAGCGTTTCGCGCACGGCGTCGATGCGCTCGTGAGTCAGCGGCACAACAAGGCCCAGCGCGTCGACGAGCGCCATGAGTTGCGCATGATTCTTCGCAATACGCATGCTACGAATCTCGCCGAGCGCCTGGAGCTGCTGTTCGTACTGTGGCGTGGCCTCCGTGACGGTTTTCATCACGTCAGCTTCACGGAGGATCGCAGCGAGGAGGAAGCCGCTCACGGCGTCGACCGGCATGCGCTCCAGCTCTTCAGCATGGCGTTTGGTCTGCGGGGTCTGCGCCGCCCGATCGAAGTGGAGGTGTAACAGACGCTGTAACAGACGCTGTAACACTGCCTCACTGGCCGACACTTGTGCGTTCTGGCTGATGACGATCGCACCGCGGAACGGTGGCTCGCGTGTCTCGTTGCCGCCGTTCTTGACGCCGATCGCGCGCACGCTGCGGCCGTTGTATGCGGTCTTGAGTTCGTCCCAGTCGAACGAGCGGGCCTTGGCCGTGTCTTCGCCGCCGCTCCGGTCGGCCTCGATCAGCACGACCGGCATCCCCGATACCTGCGCAAAATTCCGGGCACGCGCGGCCAAGGATGATTTCGACGGGTCGAAGCCTTCATAGTCGCGCCGACCAAAGAGCTTCCACATGAATTCGATCAGCGTCGATTTGCCGGCGCCAGGTTCGCCGACAATCTCCAGAAAAGGATAGCTCTTGTGTTCGGTGCGGATCTGCTCGGCAAACAGCGAACCAAACCAGAATGCGAGCGCCACGACGCCCTTCGCGCCGAAGCAGTGCCAGAGCTTGTCGACCCATTCAAACCCGTCTTCGGAATTCTCGTCGGCGCGCTTCCTGTTGATATTCAGCGTAACGGACTGGTTTAGCGTCTTGACGCTGAGTTTGCCGATATCGAAGAAGTCTTCCTCGTTCAGCTCGTAGACCTGTCCGCCCTTGACGGCGAGGTCGTTGAAGATGTATGCGCCGTGCTCTTTACTGTAGCCGACGAAATCGACGGTCTGCACCGAGCGGATGCCAGCCATCTGCGATTTCAGGTAGCGGTCGAGCTGCGTGCCGTTACCGGTATAGAACGCACCGGGCGCGATCGCGAGAAGCCGCTTCTTGAAATCTGCCGACGAGGCGATCTGGCCGCCCGTGAATGTGTTCTTGACGGTGTGGCCGCCGTGCGGCGAGTCGATGCGAAAGTAGTACCACGCCTCGTCGGTGAGCGCGTTGGCCTGGTAATAAAGTGCGGTCGGCAGACAATTGGCGATCTCGCTTACTGTGCCCGATTCGTTCAGGGCGTAGTCACGCCGGCCCTTCTCCGTGAGCCCCGACTGCTGTTCGGCTGCTTCGCGTGCCCGGTCGAAGCGCTCCATATCCAGTTTGAACCAGAACAGGCGTTGCTCGAAGTCGAACGGGAATTCGCGAAGGCCGCGCTTCTCGTACAGAAGGATAGCCTTGTCGAACGCGGTTTCGGCGAGCAGCAACGCGCCGTGGTGACGGTATTCGGCCCGGTGATCGTCGCCTAGCTGGTCGCGCTGATGCAGATCGTTCCAGTCGATCTTTGCCTTGCCTTGTGGGATCTGTGCTGCCTCGCACGTCCAGCCGGCCTCGCGGGCACGACTTACCCATTTCTTCGTATAGCTGCGCCCAGCTCGATCGCCGTCGAGTGCCCACACAAGGCGCGGCCGGGGCTTGTTGCCGGGCGCGTCGCGCAACGCTGCCAATGCGTATTCGGGATAGTTGTTGCACGACATAAGCGCGACGGCCGCGATGCCGTGATGTTCGAGTGCGATCGCATCGAAAATGCCCTCAACGAGCCACACCTCGTCGACCACGGTCAGGTCGAGCGTGGGCGGTTGCCACCAGCGACCGGCATAGCTGCCGCCGTATCGGAAATTCGCTTTCTTGGTGAACCGACCGGGTTCGTCAATGATGCGTTCCCAGTACGTGTCAGCCACCACGAATCGCACTGTCGCCGAACCGGCCTTCAGCTTTGCGTCGTAGTACTGTTCCTGTGTGTACCAACCACGCACGCGCGCCGGATCGAAGCCACGTGCGAATTGCATATAAGCGTCGGCCGCTGCATTCGGGTTCGCCGGTGCCAGCGGATAGCGCTCGGACCACTTTTCAAACAGGTCGGGATAAAGCGCCTTTACGTGCTCTTCATAGCCGCACTTGTTCGCGCGGCCGCAGCGCACGAACCACGGACTATCGGCGCGCGCAAACAGCTCTTTTTTGCCGCATGAGGGGCACAGCCCCTGCTGCAACCAAGAGTCGTTTTCCTTGAAGGCGAAGTCAGCCAGCAGGCGTTTCAGGATGTCATGATGAAGGGTCGGCGTCATGCTCAACGGTTTTTCCAGGCGTAAAGAATCCCACCCGTCGATCCGTATTGGACCGACGGGAGTACAGGTCTGAAGGGGAAAGGGTGTGGCTTAGCTAGTGCGGAGGCCGCTTTCGCTGGTCAGCTCGGCCGTGGCCATGCCGTGATGAAAGAGGTTTCGCGTGCTGGGTACGGGTTGGCTGGCCAGTGCCGGGGTGCGAACAAGGGCCATCAAGTCGGCAATGGTAAAAACGCGCTTGCGGCCGCTTACGGGATCGTGCACAAATACGGCAAACGCGGTGGTGCGCGTCAGGTCGACATATTCGCGCCGGCAACGCGATTCGATCTCGCCGATAGCCTGCAACGCTGCATCCTCGGCTGTGCTGGCAGAAACGCCGGCGGAATTGATCAGGTAAGTGACGCAGCGCTCAACTAACAGGCGCCGGTCATGTTCAAGGTGCTGCGCCTGATGCTGTGCGATGAAAGTCATCGCCAGCGGATACAGATCAGGTGTGGTTGTCATGCTGGCCTCGCTGGCAAGGTAATTACAGAGTCAGTTCAAGCTGCTTCATGATGCGTTCGCGCACGTGTGGCGAGAACGGAATCCGGACAGCCGGGTTGGGTTTCGCTGACGGGGACAGCGTGCGTACAATTTCAAGGTTAGCGACGTAGGTATGCCCGCATTCCGGGTCCTGACACATATAGGTCAGCTCGCGCAGCGTGCCCGACATTGCGCGGCTGGTGCGGGCTTTGGGTCGTGTTCCACAATGCGGACAGCAAATGGTGATTCTCATAGGCTCAGGCTCCTGGGACAAAGGCACGCCACCCCGGCGTGCGCCCCGACCTCGTCGTTACGCAATGATTTGGCGCGTTCCGCGGGCCGATGCTTAACGAATGAATCCAAGCAACGAAACCTTTCAAACGCATACAGATAATTACAATGCGTAAGAATATAATGGCACGATTGTGCATCTGTCAATAAATTGCTATCCAAATGACTACTTCAGCGGAACGGCTCAAGGAAGAACGACTACGCGTGGGCATGAGCCAGGAGCAGCTCGCGCAGGCCGTTGGCATGTCCAAGGGTACGCAGACTCACTACGAAACGGGCAAACGCATGCCCGACTTGGCCTATCTCGCTGCTGTTCACGAACTGGGACTGGACGCCGCCTACATCGTTACCGGCCAGCTCGCAGAAGCCGGCATCCCGGAAGACGAACAGCAATTTCTGTGCGTATTTCGCAAACTTGATCGTCGGGGCCGCACATGCGTGATGGGTGCCATGCTCGGGTATCTCGAAGGCTGAATCACATTCATCAGCCACCTTTGCGAAAGTGCGAGCGGTGCCGGTCGCTCGTCGGATCGGCGCGCGTCTCTAGATCAAGTTCGCACGTGTAACCGCCGTCCGCTAGCTCGTGCCGCACCCTTTTCAAAAGCCATGACTCGGCATCGATATCGGGCTTAAAGCCATTCAGATAAACGGGCAATTCGGGGTATAGGTCGGGCCGGCCGAGCGCGAGCATGTAACTCATGGTTGCCTGACTGCGTTGCGTGCGGTTCAGCTCGGCCGTTGCCGCCGCGCTCGCGTCGGCTTCTGTCGGGTAGGTTTCGGGTAGTACCTTGATGCTGTGACTGTTGTCGCCGCCGACGACGACAGACTTGCGCCTGGCGCGGCCGGTCGCGTGATAGAACGCGCGCACGCCCGCATAGTTCTCGCGTTCCGATACGTGATAGCGATGCCGGTCGCCATCCTTGCGCGTCAGCTCGATCGACGTGAGCGGCTTGCCGCTCGCAGTCGTGCCGTGCCCGATCGGCATGAAAAGCAAGTGAGTGTCTTTCACGTTCATTACGGCGTCGTAACGCTTCGCGAGGCGTGTGAGAAACGACATATCCGACTCGTGCGTCTGATCGATGTGCGCGATCACGACTTTTGCGAGCGCGTCGGCGACGGCCGCTTTCAGGTCGTGCGCGCCGGCGATCTTGCGCACGATCGCGCCGATCGATTCGCCGTGCCAGCTCTTTTCCTTTCGCTCGCTCATGGCGTTCGTCATTGAGGCCGATCGTGCCTGAATGGTGAGCGTATCCGGGACGCCGGCGTGTTCGACCTCGTTGATGGTGAAAGAACCCTTTTCGACGAGGCCGGTGTCTTCCCATCCGAACGCCACGCGCACGAGTTCGCCGCGTTTGGGGATCGCGAGCTTTCCATCGGAGTCGTCGAGCACGAGCATTAGCGTATCGGCTTCGTCCGATCGCGACTCGTCGAGCGACAGGCTCACGAGGCGCGGCGAAATCTTGCTCGTGAGGTCTTTGCCGTTGAGCGTGACCTGATAGATCGGCGTCGGTTGCTTCATTGCGCTTTGTCCTTCGCCGGTCCGGTTTTCGTTCTCACGAGGCCATCGTCGACGCGCGTGAGGCTCAACGTGAATTCGACGCGCCTCGGTGTGCCGTCCTTCTGGTGAAGCGTTTGCCCTTCGTCGAGGCCTTCGATTACAAACGCGCCGTACACCTTGCCCGCGCCGTCGACGAGCGCATAGGCGTCGCCATCGTCGCCCATCGTGCGCAGCTCGGTAAGCGACGCAAGTTTTCCGATACCCTGATCGGGTGCAAACCAGCCCGTCAGCGTGATCGTGTCATCGCCGGGGCCGGTGAATTGCCGTGCGTTGCGCCCGCCGATGCGCGACGTGCTTGCGTGCTTCCAGCTCGTGCGCCGTTGCAGCTCCTGATAGGCAAGGGTCGACAGGCTGAAAACGAATTGCCCTAGCGACATCATCATCGTTTCTTTCTCCGTCAATCGGACAGGCGCGAGCTAACGCGCGAGGCCTTCCTGCGATCGATATCCGCGAGCACGAGGCGCACCTGATTCGCGATTTCCTTTGGATCGGCGCCGGTGATCTGGAACACGTATTGATCGGCGGCCGCCGATGCCGCGCCGGCCGCCGCGTTGGCCCCGTTCGCGGCCGCCTGGCGGGCTTGCAGGGCAGGGCGGGCATCAAACGCTACGCCGGGGCCGCCGGCCGCCTGTGCAGCGAAAGAAGTCGCTGCGAGCGCTGCGATTCCGACCGCCGCTTTCGCGATGCGGCCTTGCTCGGCTTCCATGCCGATCGCCGCGCCCTGGGTGATGAACCCGCCCAGCTCGCCGAACACGCGCGACGGGCTATGAATGCCGAGCTTTTCCTTGAACCATCCAACGGTCGAGCTGGCAACGTTCATCACGGCATCTTTGACGGCTCCGAGGCCTCCGGTGATGCCGTTGACGAGGCCGGTAATGATGTTCGAGCCGAACCCTGAAAACTGCGACACGAGCGAGCCGAACCAGCCCGCGACAGCGGCAAAGGTCGATTTGATGTCATCCCATAGGCCGCTAAAAAAGCCTTTGATCGGCTCCCAATATTGATAGATCAGATACGCGCCGAGCGCGATCGCGGTAATCGCAAGGCCGATCGGGTTCGCGAGCAATGCGCGGCCGACGAACATCGCGACACTCGCGAGCATGCGAAGTGCGGCCATTGGTGCGCCGAGCATGCGCGCAAGGATGCCGCCTTGCATGCCGAGGGTCGTCAGACTGAATCTGACGAGAGCGATCGGGCCGAGCACGCCGGCGAGCGCGATCGCAAACATGCCACTGCCAACGAGCATCGCGGCGAGCGCGGCGAGCGTCACGAGCACGACTTGCGCGGCCGTGCTGTGCTCTTTCATAAAGCCGGTGACGCGATCGAGCAAGCCGGCCGTGAGCGACAGGCCGGCGTTATAGATCGGGGAAACCTTCTGGCCGATTTCGAGCTTGAGGTCGCGGATCTTCGCGAGCGCTTCGAGTTCGCGGCCTTGCGTCATGTCGTGCGCTTTCGCCGCCCCTTCTTCGATGCCGTCAGCGCCGGCGTTGAGCCGTTCGTTTTTGTGGATTTGATCGCGCTGCATGTACATCGTCGTAAAGAGGTTTGCAGCGGTGCGATTGGTGAAAATCGTTGCGA
>Ga0302178_10000263_pt1 | contig 49284 bp, 40 predicted proteins | sample I_Palsa_E1_3_FD_198790 | JGI IMG/M metagenome (GOLD analysis project Ga0302178, IMG submission 198790) | Peat permafrost microbial communities from Stordalen Mire near Abisko, Sweden - I_Palsa_E1_3 | ecosystem: Environmental > Terrestrial > Soil > Palsa > Peat permafrost | place: Sweden...
TCCACCGATCGCTCGGTGGCGGAAGCCTCAGTCGCCGTGGCCGAGGCGCGGGCGCTGACCACTACCGTGTCGCTGGACGCGGGCTCGCGCCTGTTCGAGCTGGCCGGCACAGCCGCCACACTCGATGGCCTCGGACTCGACCGCTTCTGGCGCAACGCGCGCACGCATACGCTGCACGACCCGGTGCGCTGGAAGTATCATGCGGTGGGTAACTTCTACCTCAACGACAAGCTGCCGCCGCGGCATGGAGCCTTGTGATGGCGAAGAAACAGATTCTGCTCAACGCATTCAACATGAACTGCGTCGGCCATATCAACCATGGCCTGTGGACGCATCCGCGCGACCGCTCGACGGACTATCGCCTGCTGCCTTACTGGACCACACTGGCACGCACGCTGGAACGTGGGCTGTTCGACGGCCTGTTTCTGGCCGACATCGTGGGCGTCTACGACGTCTATCAGCACAACGTGGACGTCACGTTGCGCGAATCGATCCAGTTGCCGGTCAACGATCCCACGCTGCTGGTGTCGGCGATGGCAGCCGTCACCGAAAACCTCGGCTTCGGCGTGACCGTCAATCTCACCTACGAGCAGCCTTATCTGCTGGCGCGCCGCTTCTCGACGCTCGATCATCTGACGCAGGGGCGCATTGGCTGGAACATTGTGACCGGCTATCTCGACAGCGCGGCACGGGCGATGGGACTTACCGAGCAACTGCCGCACGACGAGCGTTACGAGCGTGCGGACGAGTATCTCGACATCCTCTACAAGCTGTGGGAAGGCAGCTGGGAAGAGGGCGCGGTGCTGCGCGACAAGGTGGGCCGCGTGTACGCGGATCCGGCCAGGGTGCATCAGGTGAAGCATGCGGGGCGCTACTACAACGTCGAGGGCTACCACCTCGCCGAGCCGTCGCCGCAACGCACGCCGGTACTGTTCCAGGCGGGCAGTTCCGGGCGCGGTCAGCAGTTTGCGGCGCGGCACGCCGAGTGCGTGTTCATCTCGCCACCGAACCGTGCAGTCGGACGCGAGACGGTGCGAACGTTGCGCGAGCAACTGGTTCAAGCCGGGCGGAGACCGGACGATGTCAAGGTATTCGTGGGAGCGGCCGTCGTGACGGGCGCCACCGAGCGCGAGGCGCGTGAGAAATACGCGGACTATCTGCGTTACGCGAGCCGCGAAGCAGGGCTGGCGCATTTCGCGGCGAGCACCGGTATCGATTACGCGCAATACGATCTCGACGCACCGGTTGACTATGCGCCCACCAACGCCATCGAATCGGCGACGCGGACCGCGAAGCAGCATGGCTGGACGCGTCGCAAGCTGCTCGAAATGTTTGAGCTAGGCGGCCGTTATCCGGCTATCGTCGGCACGGCCGCCCAGGTCGCGGATGAACTGCAGGCGTGGGTCGAGGAAACCGGCGTGGACGGCTTCAATCTCAGCCGCACCGTCGTGCCCGAGAGTTACGAGGACTTCATCGATCTGGTGGTGCCTGAGTTGCAAAACCGTGGGCTGTACAAAACGGCTTATGGTGAGGGCACCTTAAGAAACAAGCTGTTCAACGAGGGTGACCTGTTGCCCGGACGGCATGCAGCGGCGAGTTTTCGGCGCCGGACGGCGGAGATCGTATAGACCCGTGCGGCTATCAGGCGGCACGTCTTTTTTCCTGCTCGTGATAGTCGAGGTAGTCCGTGTAACCGACCTGTGTGCCGCCCCAGAATGTCTCGCGATCGTACTGGGTCAGAGGGAGCTTGCGTTGCAGCCGGCGCGGCAGGTCGGGATTCGATGTGAAGTACCGGCCAAATGCGACCAGGTCGGCATCTCCCATGCGCAGGATTTCTTCCGCACTGTCGCCGTTGAAGCCGCCGGCGGCGATGATCGGGCCATCGAAAGCCTTGCGCAGCAGAGCCGACGCCACCGGTTTCTGATGCTCGTCGAGTGTTTCAACGCCTTTGACGCGTGGCTCGATAACGTGCAGATAAGCCAGGCCAAACCGGTTCAATTGCTCGGCCGCATAGGTAAAGGTCGCTTCGGGATTCGAGTCGGATATTGAACCCCACTGTCCGCTTGGCGATAAGCGCACGCCCACGCGGTTTGCCCCCCACACCGATACAAGCGCGCTGACCACTTCGATCAGAAAGCGCGCGCGTTTTTCGATCGTGCCGCCGTAGGCATCCGTCCGCTTGTTGGTACCGTCTTGCAGGAAGGTGTCAGCCAGATAGCCATTGGCCGAGTGCAGTTCGACCCCATCCAGGCCGGCAGCCAGTGCGCGCTCGGCGCTCCTTCGGTAGTACCCGATCACGGTCTTTATTTCGGCGATATCGATCGCGCGGTGCATCGAAACCGGCACCCAGCCATTGTGCGTCAACGCTTCGCCCTCGAACGGCACCTCTGACGGCGCGATCGGCGCCGCTCCGCCTGTCAGGTCGACGTGCGACTGGCGTCCGTCGTGTCCCAGTTGCATGAAGATGCGGCCACCCTTCGCGTGCACGGCATCCGCGATCTTCCTCCAGCCCGGGATATGCGAGTCTTCGTAAATTCCGGGTGCACCGAGGTAGCCACGGCTGTCATAAGACACGTGGGTCGATTCGGTGATGATCAGGCCGCCAGCAGAAGCGCGTTGCGTGTAGTACTCGAGCATCATGTCGCTCGGGCTGTCGTCGCGGTTGGCGCGAAGACGCGTGGTCGGCGCGTGCACCACACGGTGATTCAATGTGTAAGGGCCGAGTTGAAGCGGCGAGAAGAGTGGGGTCATCGGGAAACCTTGCTGAGTTGAATGGAAGTGGCGCGGCGGTGGACTCCTCTGCCGCGCAGTAGCGATACCTTATGCGGCAGTGGCCGCGCATTGTTGCGCCCGTATCAGATGCTTGCCGATGCTTGCTGACAGAATCAGTGCCGCGACTTCGCACGCTGCGGCGGTCCAGCCAAGGTTGTTCACCGACGTGAAACTCAGGGCCACGGAGCCGAGCGCGGCGCCGAGCGAAAAGCCGAGATACATGAACGAAGCGTTCAATGACAAAGCGATGGGTGTGCCGCGCAGGCCGGCGAGATTGATTAGTCCTGCTTGCTGTGCAGGGTAAAACGACCAGTGCGCAATGCCCCAAGCCACCACGCCGATCAGAACAGGAACCCATGCCAGCGTTTTCGGCAGCCAGTGCGCACTCGCCGACATGAGCGAGAAAGCCACGATCGACACGGCGAGGCACGGGATGATCACGCGGCTGGGGCCGACGCGATCCACTGCCTTGCCGCCGATGAACACGCCAATGGCTGCCGCCACGCCCCACGTGAACAGCACGTAGCCGATTTGCGCACCCTGCAACGGCGTGGTGCTGGCAACGAACAGCGCCAGGTACGTATAGATCGTATAGGCGCCCATCGCCCACAGCGTGGTGACGAGCAAGGTCATCAGGATGACCGGCTGGCGTGCGACATGGATACGCTCGCGCAGCGTGGCAACCGGCAATCCTGCGCCGATGTTGCGCGGCAGGCCGAACAGCAAGCCAGCGGTCGCCGCAGCGGACAGGGCGGCGACGCCCGCAAAGGTCATCCGCCAGCCGAGCCGGTCACCCACTAACGCACCCAGCGGCACGCCAAAGGCAACCGCGATCGTAATGCCGCCATTGACGATGGCCAGCGCCGTGCCGCGCCGTTCCGGACCGGCAATGGCGCCGGCCAGTGCATTGGCGCCGGGAACATACAGGCCGGCAGCGGCTGCCAGCAGGATGCGCGCCGCCATCAATTCCCCATAGCTCTGCGCGGCCCACGCAATGATGTTCGCCACCGTGAAGGCGGAGAGCGTCAGGATCATCAGCGTGCGGCGATGGAAAGCGCCGGTCAGCGCCGTGAGAACTGGCGAACTGAGTGCGTAGGCCAACGCAAACACCGTCACCAGCTGGCCCGTGGCGACAATGCTGGTATGCAGGTCCGTGGCAATGTCGGGCAACAGGCCGGCAATCATGAAGCTCTCGGTGCCGACTGCGAATGTCCCTAACGCCAGCCAGTACAGCGGCGCGAGGGAAGGAGGCCGGATGATGGCGTTCATCATGTGCTCCGCTTATGCAGCTACCGTTTCATTGCTGTAGACCGGATAGTCGGTATAGCCGACTTCGGTGCCGCCAAAGAAAGTGGGGCGGTCGTACGGGTTCAGCGGCACTTGAAGGCGCAGGCGTTCGGGCAGATCCGGGTTGGCGATGAAGTCGCGGCCAAATGCGACCAGATCGGCATCGCCCGCCTGCAGGATGGCTTCAGCCGTATGGGCCTTGAAACCGCCGGCCGCGATAAGGGTGCCCTTGTAGTGCTTGCGGATCAGTTGCGCGGCGACCGGGTTCTGGTCCTTGCTGTCGTCGTCGACGTTGCCCAGAACGCGCGGCTCGATCAGATGCAGGTAGGCCAGTTTCAGTGTGGCCAGTTCCTGTGCGACGTAACTGAAGAGACCTTCCGGATCGCTGTCGGACATGTCGCCCCAGGTGCCGCTCGGGCCAAGACGTACGGCTACGCGGTCGCTGCCCCACACCGAGATGACGGCCTGCGTGGCTTCCATCAGGAAACGGGCGCGGTTTTCGAACGAGCCGCCGTAGATGTCAGTGCGCTTGTTGCTGCCGTCCTGCAGAAACTGATCGAACAGGTAGCCATTGGCGGCGTGCAATTCCACGCCGTCGAAGCCCGCTTCCTTGCCGCGAATCGCGGCAGTGCGGAAGCTTTCGACGAGTTCGGCGATTTCGGCAAGGGTCAACGCGCGGCTAGGCGTGTTCGGAATCCAGCCTGCTTCGGTGTAGGCGACGCCGCCGTGCGGCACGGCGGACGGTGCCACCGGCGCGGCACCGCCCGGCTGCAACTCGCTGTTGGACTGACGTCCGGCATGATAGAGCTGCAGGAAGATGCGGCCACCCTTGGCGTGCACGGCGTCGGTCACCTGCTTCCAGCCGGCGATCTGGCTGTCTTCGTAGAGGCCGGGCGCACCCAGGTAGCCGTTGCCGTTGGGCGCGGCGATGGTGGCTTCGCTGATCAGGAAGCCGCCTAGTGAGGTGCGCTGCGCATAGTACTCGGCCATCAGCGGGCCGGGCTTGGCGCCTTCTTCGGCGCGCATGCGGGTGAGCGGTGCCAGTACCACGCGATGGCTAAATTCGTAAGGACCGACTTTGACTGCGGAATGAAGTTTGGACATGATTTCCTCGAGATTGAGTGGCCGGTAACGCTTGATCGACAGCGGGCTTTCGACCTTGAGGAGCAGTGTATGGACTAACCGCAATAAGAAAAATGGGCTAAGGTTCCGAAGATATAGGACAGAAAAGTCCGCAATTGAGGCGCACCTGGGCCGGGATGGCCGACCGGAGCGCATCGCAGGTTAAAGTCAGGAAAGGGTCGTATATCGGACTGAAAGGTCCGTAATGATCGGAATCCTGGCCTGTTTATCTTCAGTTTGCTGAGCTCTACTATTTGTCGATCGCTGCGCGGATGGTCTGCACAGCTTCTTCACGCTGGAGAGTTCTTGTGAACAGTATCGTCAGGCGGCCTAAAGGCTCCGGCAAAATCAGGGTGGGCATCGTCGGGCTGGGTCATTGGTCGGAATATGGACACCTGCCTGCGCTAAAACTGCTGCCGGACTACGAGTTGACGGCGGTGTATAGCCGCAGCGCTGAAAAGGCGGCATCGCTGGTGGCGCGCCATGGATTCAGATACGCGGCAAGCTCGCTGCAGGAACTGGTATCGCATCCGGAAGTGGATCTCGTACTTGTATTGACGCCTGCGTTTCAGCACGAGGAGGGCATCCGCGCCGCCATCCAGGCGGGTAAGGACGTCTACTGCGAATGGCCCCTGACGCCCAGCACAAAGTTATCAAGTGAGTTGCTTGAGTTGGCGGAGAAGGCGGGCGTGCGTACCATCGTCGGTCTGCAGCGGCACCTCAATCCGGGCTACCGTTATGTGGGTGATGTGCTGGAGCGAGGCGAGATTGGCGAAGTACGCTCAGTGCGCCTGCACGTGAGTGTCGAGTACTTCCAGCGGGAACGGCCTGCTTCGCTTTACTACACGATTCCCGAAGAGAACTTTTCCAGCTTGCTTTCGATTTACGGTGGCCACTTCCTCGACGCCTTGTTTACGACGATGGTCGGCTTTCCGAACAGCTTGTCGGCGCTGACTGTCAATCAGTTCAAGGAAGTCACGCTGATAGAAACCGGTGAAACGCTGCCGCATAGCAGTGCTGATCAGGTCGTGCTGGCAGGGACTTTCGCCAATGGTGCCGCGCTGACGGTCCATCTCGAGGCGGGAAAGCGCAATAACTTCGGCGTGCAACTGGACATTACAGGCAGCACCGGGGACCTGAAAATCTCGAACAATACCAGCTTCGGCGACGCGTTCAATCGCATCGAAATCGCGCGGGGTGACGGCCAGCCGCTGATCGGGCTGGCCGTTCCGGCGGAATATGAGTGGCTGCCGCCGAGTGAACTCGGGGCGAGCGTTGTGGAGTTGGCGAACCTGTACGCCGCCCATGCGCGTGATGTCGAGACCGGTTCGACGTTCGCGCCCACTTTCGCGGACGCCGTTCGCATGCATGAACTGATGGACCAGATCGTCGAATCGGATCGCACGGGCCAGCGTGTTCGGCTCGCATTCAACGGAGCCGGCTAAGCTGGCCGGCCGGCTCAATCGCGCGCCTCCATCACGGAACGAAACGGCCCTCGGCAGCGAATTCAGCCAACGGCTTGCGCGGGGTGTGCACTTCGCGGGCTTGCAGCCCCTCCGGCAGCAGGCTCTTGTCGCCGGCCCGTCCGATCGCAACACCCGCTTCGATCGAATACAGCTCGGGGACGGCCAGTCCCTGACGGATCTTGTCGTGCTCGATACCGGCCATACCGTGTGCATTCCATCCAGAGAGGCTGGCCTGCAGCGCGAGATAGCCCCATGCCGTGCCGGTGTCGAATGAGTGCGTCGGCGCGGGCACTTCAGCGCTCCCGCCCGGCGGCGTGAAGGTGCTTTTCGACAACACGATCACGATCGCCGCCGCATGTTTGGCCCAACTCTGATTGAACTCGTTGAGGAAGCCTAGAAAGCGCATCCAATGCTGGGTGTCGCGCCGGGCGTAGGCGAATCGCCACGGCTGCGAGTTGTAGGAGGAGGGCGCCCAGCGTGCCGCTTCGAAAAACGTCAAAAGCGTCGACTCGGGAATGGCCTCCGGCGTGAAGGCGCGAGGCGACCAGCGGCCGAGAAACTGTTTGTCGATCGGATGGTCCGCAGTACGGGCGTTCGATGTCGTCATGGCTTTATCCAGAAAGAAACGAAGGCTGGCTGGGCGACAGAGACGCTGCCGCGTATCGGACTGCTCAGCCAGTGCCGATGAAGTGCTAGTAAGCAGTTATAGACGATTCGGCGCGAATCGATGCAAACATGCCCGCACGAGGCGGGCATGATCGTCCTTGAAGACCGCTAAATCAGCGGTGTGCAAGCGAAGTTATTAGAAGTCGAAGCCGGCCCCGCCGGCACCCGGACCGCCCGCAGGCGCTGCCGGTGCCGCATCCTTCGGTGCTTCGTACACCGTCGCATCGGTCGTCAGCAACAGGCCCGCAACCGAAGCTGCATTTTGCAGCGCCGTACGCGTGACCTTGGTCGGATCGAGCACGCCCGATTCCACCAGGTCGCCGTATTCGCCGGTCTGGGCGTTGTAGCCGAAGTTGCCGCTGCCTTGTGACACCTTCGCCACCACCACGCTGGCTTCCTCGCCGGCATTCGAAACGATCTGGCGCAGCGGTTCTTCAAGCGCACGCAGCACGATCTTCACACCTGCGTCCTGATCCGCGTTGCTGCCTTTCAGATTGACGATCGCGTTTCTCACGCGAATCAGCGCCACGCCGCCGCCCGGCACAATGCCTTCTTCGACCGCTGCGCGGGTTGCATGCAACGCATCGTCGACGCGGTCCTTCTTTTCCTTGACCTCGATCTCGGTCGCGCCGCCCACCTTGATCACGGCCACGCCGCCCGCCAGCTTCGCGACACGCTCCTGGAGCTTTTCGCGGTCGTAATCCGAGGTGGCTTCTTCGATCTGCACGCGAATCTGCTTTACTCGCGCTTCAATGGTCTTCGGATCGCCGCCACCGTCGATCACTGTCGTGTTTTCCTTGCCGACTTCGATGCGCTTGGCGTGGCCCAGCTCAGCGAGCGTGGCCTTTTCCAGCGTGAGGCCGGTTTCTTCGGCAATGACCTGGCCGCCGGTCAGGATCGCGATGTCTTCGAGCAGCGCCTTGCGGCGATCGCCGAAGCCGGGCGCCTTGACTGCGACCGTCTTCAGAATGCCGCGGATGTTGTTGACCACCAGCGTCGCGAGCGCTTCGCCTTCGACGTCCTCCGCGATGATCAGGAGCGGGCGGCCCGCCTTGGCGACTTGTTCAAGCACCGGCAGTAGATCGCGAATATTCGAAACCTTCTTGTCGTGCAGCAGGATGAACGGATTGTCGAGAACGGCGACCTGCTTGTCCGGGTTGTTGATGAAATACGGCGACAGATAGCCGCGATCGAACTGCAGCCCCTCGACCACTTCCAGTTCGTCCTCGAGCGACTTACCGTCTTCGACAGTAATCACGCCTTCCTTGCCGACACGGTCGATCGCCTCGGCAATACGCTGGCCGATCGATTCCTCGCCGTTAGCGGAGATGGTCGCCACCTGGGCGATTTCCTTGCTGGTGGTGGTCGGCTTGCTGATCTTTTTTAGCTCGTCGATGGCGGCGATCACGGCCTTGTCGATGCCACGCTTCAGATCGAGCGGATTGAGGCCGGCGGCAACGTATTTCTGGCCTTCACGTACGATAGCCTGGGCCAGCACGGTGGCGGTGGTGGTGCCGTCGCCGGCAGCGTCGCTGGTGCGCGATGCCACTTCCTTCACCAGTTGCGCGCCGATGTTCTGCAGCTTGTCGGCCAGTTCGATTTCTTTGGCGACCGACACGCCATCCTTGGTCACGATCGGTGCACCGAACGTGCGCTCCAGCACCACATTGCGGCCCTTCGGACCCAGAGTGACCTTGACTGCATTTGCGAGCAGGTTCACGCCTTCGACCAGTTTCGAACGCGCGTTGTCGCTAAAGACGATTTCTTTGGCTGCCATCTTGTGAAGCTCCCTTTATTGGTGGACTACGGCGACGATGTCTTCTTCGCGCAGCACGAGCAGGTCGGTACCGTCGACCTTGACCTGCTGGCCCGAGTACTTGCCGAACAACACGCGCTCGCCGACCTTCAGATCCGGTTCGATGCGCTTGCCGTCGCTATCGCGCTTGCCGGGACCGACGGCGAGCACTTCGCCCTGGTCGGGTTTTTCGGCGGCGCTCTCGGGAATCACGATGCCCGAGGCAGTTTTCGTCTCCTGATCGAGACGCTTGACGATGACGCGATCATGCAAAGGACGTAGGCTCATTTAGACATTCCTGCAGGGGAGATTTGGCACTCTTCGCTGGCGAGTGCTGACCGTGACTGAGTATAAGAATGGGCAAGACGGCGCTCCAATAACGAATCCTCAGATGCTTATCCGCGTTTCGCTGTTTAGGTTATGGGGCAGACTGCAAAATCGGGGCGGACTAGGGTGGCGGGATACTGGCCAGGCGCAGATTTGCATATATGAATTCGTCGTTTTGCCGATGCGGCGTGCATGGCTACCATGCAACGCTTCAGCTACTCACGCGAAATCCGACATCATGTCCACCGTTGCTTTTCCGTCGACGACCGTCGACACGCAGGCGGAGGCCGGCAGTGCTTCCCGTCCCGCCATCATCCGCTCCGCTCAGGACGTCTCGCGCATCGTCAACGCGGGCGCGGCGAAAGGAAGCAACGCACGCATCGTGATTGCCATTGCGCTGGGTGGGGTCTTTCTGGATGCCTACGATCTGACTTCGCTTGCTTACGGCATCAAGGACATCGCGCGCCAATTTTCGCTTTCACCGGTACAGGTGGGCTTCGTTTCATCCGCGATCACGTTTGGCGCGATTCTTGGCGCGCTCTTCGGCGGGTATCTGACCGACCGGATCGGACGTTATCGCGTGTTCATGGCTGACATGTTGTTCTTCGTAGTCGCGGCCATCGCGGCCGGTCTTGCGCCGAACGCATGGGTGCTTGGCGGTGCGCGCTTTCTGATGGGCTTCGGTGTGGGCCTCGATCTGCCGGTGGCGATGGCATTTCTGGCGGAGTTTTCACGCGTGGCAGGTAAGGGCAACAAGGCCGCGAGCGTGGCGGCATGGTGCCCGGCGTGGTACGCCGCCACTAGTACTTGCTATCTGCTGATTCTCGGGCTGTATGCGATCCTGCCCGAACATCAACTGGGCTGGCTGTGGCGCCTGACGCTCGCGTTTGGTGCCGTACCTGCCATCGTGATTATTCTCGTGCGCAGCCGGTACATCAGCGAGTCGCCGGTGTGGGCTGCGAATCAGGGCAACCTGGACGAAGCCGCGCGCATTCTCAAGCGCTCGTATGGTGTGGATGCCGTGGTCGAGAAAAGCGCTGCGCCAGCCAAGGCGCCCCGTGCCGCTTCGTGGCGCAACTACGGAGTGCTGTTTAACCGGACTTATCGCAGCCGCACGATTCTCGCGGCCACTATCGGCGCCGCATCGTCATTCGGCTACAACGCGATCATCTTCGGCCTGCCGGTAATCATCACCAGCTTCTTTCATCAGGGCCCACTTACGACGATCATCGCGGCGCTGACGCTGAATCTGGCGTTTGCATTTGTCGGCGGATTGATCGGTGTGCGTACCGCACCCACCGTCGGCGCATGGAAGATGACGGTGCTTGGACACTCGCTGCAATTCGCTTCGCTGATCGGGCTCGCGTTGATCGGCAAACCGGGCAGCGGTGTGCTCGTCGTGCTCGCCATCCTGTTGCTGGGCGGCTATCTGTTCGGACAGGGCTTCGGGCCGGGATCGCATTCGATGACCTATGCTTCGCTCAGCTATCCGACCTCGATTCGCGGCATTGGCGTGGGTTTCAACCAGACGCTCGTGCGTTCGGCTTCGACGGTTTCGCTGTTTCTGTTTCCTGTGCTTTCGGCAGCACTCGGCACGAAGGTGTTCTGGGTGATCGCAGTTGCACCGCTGACTTCGCTGCTGGTGTTGCTGGCGATCCGGTGGGAGCCGTCGGGGTACGACATCGATGCCGAGGACTATGTCGATCCACTTGCCGTGGGCGGGAATCCAGCGAACGCGTAAACGATGGGTATGATATCGCTCAGCTTTCAACTCGGGACACGGGAATGGAAAACGGGCGATATGCGGTATCGATCAAAGGCGCGGTCTTCGTTGAGCAGGATCGGGTGATTCTGCTGCTCAACGACCGCAACGAATGGGAGTTGCCCGGCGGACGCATTGAACCGGGAGAGACTCCGGCCGAATGTGTGGCCCGCGAATTCAAGGAAGAGTTGGACATTGCCATCACGCCCGATGTCCTTCTGGATACCTATCTATTCGAAGTGATTCCGCAGCGGCACGTTTTTGTCGTGACATACGGCTGCCGGCTGGCTGGAGCGCTCTCCCTGACGATCAGCGAGGAGCATCTCCAGGCAGACACCTTCGACATCAATGCGCTCCCTGCGGCGCTGCCCGCGGGATATCGGCATTCGATTCTGGCTTGGCACGCACGATGCAGCCGGCACTGACAAGCAGTCAGCTTGCCTGCGCCAATCAGTTTTCGGATGGCGAAGCGGCGACCTGTTTCAAGCCACGCCCTCGCAACGTTCGAGCCGCTAGCCAGTTGCGCAACAGACCGGCTACCAGGGCGCCGATGACCAGCGATATATACAGGGCGACAAGGTTGTGGCGCCACGCGTCAAGCGATACTTGATGGCCAACCAGTTTTGCATCAGGTGCTGGGAGGCTGGCATGCATGGCGACGACGGCGCGCTTCATCCGCACGAAGCCTGCCGCCGACAACAGGGGCATGCCGACCAGTACCGCAAGCAAGGCGGGCTTCGCGCGGCGCACAGCCGGATAGTGTCGCAAACGCAGCCACAGTCCGAGGCAACCGTGTAACCATCCCGGTGCAAGCAGCGCAAGCTGCAAGCCTTGCGTGCCGCTAGTAATCAGCAGGACGACGATGCGCTCGTAGTTCGGTTCGAAGCCATAGAGCGACGCAGCGAGCCGGGTTGAGACAGCGTGGCGGATCAGCAGCAGCGGCAGGCTCAGGCCCGCCCAGAGACGGACCCATTCCGTTGGCGTCAGCGTCCAGTCGCGGCGCCCATAGATTGTGTGCAGCGCCAGCAAAAAATGCAGGGAGGCTGCTCCATAAAGAAGAAGCGTGCCGGGCCAGCTATGCCAGAGCCTGATGGCCAGGATGAGGCCGCGTCCGGCCAGATCCAGCGACCAGATGCCGAGTGCGTGATTGACCAGATGAAGAAAGAGATAGGTCAGTAGTACCAGGCCCGATGTGAGCTGTAAGCGGCGTAAAACGAGTTGCACAGCGACTCCCTTGATGTGCGGTCCGGATGGAACGTGTCTCATAGCGGCGGCCGAATCGCAGGCATTGGCGCGCGGCGGGAGATCTTGCGCCCGCGCTTATGGTTTTGATTCCGGGTCGCCACGCAGTGAGTTACCGCTTCGGCAAATCGCTGTAAAGCCAACAGAGAACCGCATACGCTCTGATATTCCTCGCGCCCGATCCTGCCGTCGAGGATGACTGCCATACCCGATGACCGGGCCATCTCGATGATGTCTATTTTGTCCACCGTTCCGTGTCGTCTCTCTTGCAATACCGTCGGCGGGTGCTGGTTATTCCCGTTGAGCCAACGAACTCAATCACGCCGGCTGGAATGGAGGCAAATATACGGCCTGCCCATATCAATAGCAGCAATTCTTGGTTTGCCGATGCCTGCGGAAAGGATAGCTTTCCAGATCGGACCATCCAGGAGGGGCTTCATGAGCGTCGCAGGCGGACAGACAAGAAAAGTGGATGACGCGTCGGCCGGCGCGCGCTACGACGTCGACGTGCTGGTGATCGGCGGTGGCCCCGCCGGCACTTGGGCCGCAATCAGTGCAGCCGCGCGGGGCGCCAAGGTCGTGCTGGCGGACAAGGGTTATTGCGGGACATCAGGCGCAACCGCGCCGGCTGGCACGGCACTCTGGTACGTGGCGCCCGATGGCGACGCACGCAGCCGTGCCAAGGCCAGCCGCTTCGCAATGGGTGGCGCGTTAGCCGAGCACGCCTGGATGGACCGGGTGCTCGAACAGACCTGGTTGAACGTCCAGCAACTAGCCGAGTGGGGTTATCCGTTTCCTGTCGACAGCGATGGCGAAGAGCGTCGTACTTCGCTGCAGGGGCCGGAATACATGCGTCTGATGCGCAAGCGCGTCAAGCAGGCCGGCGCGAGGATTCTCGATCACAGTCCCGCCTTGGAACTGCTCGTCGACGACAGCGGCGCGGTGGCAGGCGCCGCCGGCGTGAACCGGCAAACCTCGGAGCGATGGATTGCGCGAGCGCGGGCGGTCGTGATTGCCACGGGCGGATGCGCTTTTCAGAGTCGCGCGCTGGGTTGCAACGTCCTCACCGGCGACGGTCAATTGATGGCGGCCGAAGTGGGCGCCGAACTGTCAGGTATGGAGTTTTCGAACGCGTATGGCTTGGGGCCCGCGTTCTCGTCGGTCACCAAATCGCTCTTCTACAACTGGGCGAACTTCTATGACGAAGATGGCGTGAAAATCGAGGGCGCCGGCTCGTCGCACGGCCGCGGCGTCATTGCCCGCGAGTTGCAGAAACGTCCCGTGTTTGCCTGTATCGACAAGGCCGATGCGCAGATCCGCGCATGGATGCGCACCGCGCAGCCGAACTTCTTTGTGCCGTTCGACCGGCTCGGCGTCGATCCGTTTACCCAGCATTTCCCGGTCACGTTGCGGCTTGAAGGGACTGTGCGAGGCACGGGCGGGCTTCATCTGCTCGACGAACGTTGCGCCACGTCGGTTGAAGGCCTGTACGCAGCAGGTGATGCCGCAACACGCGAACTGATCTGCGGCGGCTTCACGGGCGGCGGCAGTCACAACGCGGCGTGGGCGATGTCGTCGGGCTTTTGGGCCGGCGCGGGCGCAGCCGGGCATGCGCGTCAGGTGGCAGATGCCGCGCGCGGGCGTTCGCTGCGTCACGCCGGCGGTGTCGGTCTGCGCGATGGAGGCCGCAGCAGCGCTTACGATAGCCAGAGCGTGGTCCAGGCGGTTCAAGCCGAAGTCTTCCCTTACGAGCGAAACTGGACGCGCAGCGCGGATCTGCTCAACGACTCGCTGGAGCGGCTCGATGACCTGTGGCTGAAACTGCGTGCCAGCGCACCCGCGCGAGATGGTCAGGAAGCCGTGCGCGCCAGAGAGGCCGCCGCGATGCTCGCGACGTCGCGCTGGATGTACCGCAGCGCGCTACAGAGGACCGAAACGCGCGGCATGCATCGTCGTCAGGAATACCAGGGGCTTGACGGTGGGCAGCATCATCGTCTGCTCAGCGGCGGCTTGGACGAAGTGTGGGTGCGCAAGACACCGGTTGCGGAGTCCCCGAGCGAAGCACTGGGAGTGGCGGCATGATCGAGATCGTCAGCGAATCGCGCTGCACCGGCTGCAACATCTGTGTGCGAGCGTGCCCGGCCAACGTATTCGAAGCGGTGCCGGGCGGCATCCCGCGGATCGCCCGGCAAGCAGATTGCCAGACCTGCTTCATGTGCGAACTTTATTGCCCCGAGGATGCGTTGTTCGTTGCGCCGCACGCTGAGGGTGCTTGCGCTGTCGACGAAGCCAGTGTGACGGACAGCGCGTTAATGGGCAGCTATCGCGACGCGGTAGGCTGGGGGCGTGGCCGAAAGTCCACCGCAGTCGCTGATGCGACGTTTGAACTTCTGATTCGAGCACACTAAAAAGCGCGCGTCGGGACTGTGCGTTCGCATCGCAACTGTTTTGCATATGCGCAAAGATTGGTTGGAGCAGCGCGGGCACGACTTTACTGTTGATGGGTTGTCGCCTATGCGATCCGTCTATCAGGAGTTTTCAATGAGTGCAGCGGTCTCAACCGAAGCGACCTCGCTCCAGATTGCGCCTCTCTCGGCGCATATCGGCGCAGAAATTCACGGTGTCGATCTCACGCAGAAGTTATCGGCTCAGCAGGTCGCCGAGATACGCGCGGCGTTGCTGAAGTGGCGCGTGGTGTTATTTCGCGAGCAGTTTCTCACGCATGAGCAACATGTCGCGTTTTCTGCGCAATTCGGTGAGCTCACCGTCGGACATCCGGTGTTCGGGCACGTGGACGGTCACCCGCAGATCTACTCCATCTCCAAGTTCCGCAAGGCCACGCGCTTTGAGGGAGCCGCGCTGCTAAGACCGTGGACCGGCTGGCATACGGACGTCACCGCAGCAGTCAATCCGCCGTACGCGTCGATTCTGCGTGGCGTGACGATTCCGCCGTTCGGCGGCGATACGCAGTGGACCAATCTCGTCACCGCGTACGAGAAGCTATCGGAACCGTTGCGCGCGTTTGTCGATGGTCTGCGTGGTGTGCACCGGTTTGCTCCGCCAGCTGGCGCCAGCGGCACGGATGCGTTTGTGCAGGCGGTAACGCAACGCACGTTGGTGACCGAGCATCCGCTGGTGCGCGTACATCCGGAAACGGGTGAACGTGCGCTGTATGTGAGCCCGGGCTTCCTGAAATACATCGTTGGTGTGACGCCGCGCGAGAGTCAGGCGCTGCTCGAACTGCTATGGGAACACGTGACGCGCCCCGAATTCACGGTGCGTTTCAAGTGGGAGCCGGGCAGCATTGCGTTCTGGGACAACCGCACCACGGCGCATCTGGCTCCCACCGATATCTACGATCTCGACTTCGACCGCCAGTTGTACCGAACCACCCTGGTCGGCGATGTTCCGGTTGGACCCGATGGCAGGGCGTCGATTGCACTGGAAGGTTCGCCGGTCGATGCGGCGGCGGCCACTGCGTTGAATTGAGGACACCGTTCAATTTGGCAAGCGGTCCAAGCGTTTTTGCAAGGAAAGAAGGCATGCAGGTCTCACACGAAACCGCCGCGCAGGCGCGGCTCCAGGCGGTATTGCCCGCGTTGGCTGAAGCGATCGGCATAGACGCCGCGCAGCGCGAAGCCAGGCGCGAGTTGCCGTTCGAAGCGTTCGCGCTGTTTCGCGAGTCGGGGTTAGGCGTCTTGCGCCTGCCTGTGGAGTGGGGTGGCCTCGGCGGTACGCTGGAAGATCTGTTTCATGTGGTTACCGCCCTGGCGGCGCAAGAGTCCAATGTCGCGCACGCGCTGCGGATCCATTTCGACCTGACCGAATCGTTGGTACTGTCGCCACGTTCCACGTTCAACGATACGCAGATCGAACGCCTGCAAAAGGGCGCGATCTTCGGCGGCGCATCCACTGAACTCGGAACCGCGCGTCCCGGTGAAATCACCACCAAACTGGCACGCGACGGCGGACACTATCGCGTGACAGGCCGCAAATACTATTCGACCGGAACGGCATTTTCCGACTATGCGCGGATCAACGTCCAGGACGAAAACGACCAGACCGTGTCGATCGTGATTCCGGTGTCGCGCGAAGGCTTGCAGGTTCTCGACGATTGGGATGGCATGGGCCAGCGCATGACGGCGAGCGGCGGCCTCGTGCTCGACAATGTGCGCGTCTATGCGCACGAAATCGCCGCGCGTGGCAATACCACGCTGGCAGGGCGGCACGGCGGAGCGCTGCGGCAATTGCATCTGGTTGCGGTGGCCGCCGGAATCGTGCGCAACATCGTTGCGGATGCGCGCCGCTACGTGACGGAGTTCGGGCGGCCTGTGCTGCATAGCCCGGCACCGTCGGCGCGCGAGGATGGCTTCGTGCAACAGGTCGTCGGTGACCTCGCGGCGCATAGCCTGTCGATCGACGCACTGGTGCAGCAAAATGCACGGACCCTGGACCATTCGGCGAATGCGATCCGTAAGGGCGCACGCAATGCCGAGGAACTGGTGCTGGAAGGCGCGCTGGCGACGGCCAAAACTCAACTGGTGGTCAGCAAACTGGCGCTGTATGCGGGCGAACGCCTGTTCGAAGTGGGCGGTGCGTCGGCCACGGCGCGCTCGCATAACTTCGACCGTCACTGGCGCAATCTGCGCACGATCTTCAGTCACAACCCGCTACTGCACAAGGCGCGAGTGATCGGCGATTACGAGTTGAACGGCGTGACCACGCATCTGACCGAAGGCCGGGTGTTCTAGCTCCGGAGTCTGTGACGCTGCAGCGGCGCCGGCGGCCTGATGGTGTCGAGCAGCCATGTCGCGAGCCGCTGCGCGCCGTCGGGCAACTCGACGTCGGTCCGGCGGCACAGGTAGTAGTCGCGTCCGTCATCGAGTTCCTGATCGAACAGTTTCACCAGTTCTCCTGAAGCAAGCTCCCGCTCGACCAGCGGTTGTCTGAGCAGCGCTGCACCGAGCCCGGCCTGCGCTGCATTGAGCGTCAACTGCCCATCCTCGAACAGCGGACCCACCGTCCGCGTCACCTGCTTTGCCCCACCGCGCTGCAGCCAGTTTGCCCAGGTGCTGCGATCCTCGTCGTGCACGAGCGGCACCGCGGCCAGATCGGCAGGACGCCTGAATGGCCCAAACCGCTTCAGAAACGCCGCGCTACAAACCGGCACGACCGCGCCCGACAACAGGCGCGTGCTGGTATAGCCCGACCAGTCGCCCGTGCCGAAGCGGATCGACAGGTCGGCAGCGTCGCTCAGGTAGTTGCGGTGGTGTGCGTAGCGTACGTTGATATCCACGTCGTCGTTCGCGGACAGGAAAGTCTGCAGGCGAGGGATGAACCAACCAATGCCGAAGAGCGGAATCAGGCTGATCGTGATCTGGCGCAGTGACGTGCGATCGCGCACGAAGCCGGTTGCACTGCGCAGAACGGAAAACGCCGTACTGATCGACCGATAGTAATCGCGGCCCTCGTCAGTGAGGGCAAGCGCACGCCCCTGGCGCGCGGTCAGCGGCGTTTGTACGAATGTCTCCAGCAGTTGCAACTGGTGACTGACGGCCGAAGGCGTGATGTCCAGTTCGGTCGCCGCGGCCGTAACAGACCCATGGCGAGCGAAAGCCTCAAAGGCGCGCACCGCCCGCAGCGGTGGATCGTTGCTCAATTGTTCGATATTTTTCATGTGTGGAATTATATCGAATGGTTGCTCGTCTGTCATTCGACACAAACATACATGTTTTCATGGACATATACCTATGTATGAGACCGTGTATATGCATTCGACAATTCGGTATTTGGCGGCAAAGCTCTTAAAACATTAATATTTTTCATGTTTAGGTGTTTGGCTTTCCTGCTATCTCAACCATTGCGCTACCCGGAATATGAAAAAAAATTCAAGCTTTGTCCTGTCCGCCGTCGCGGTCGTGTCGTCACTAGGCCTCGCAGGCGCAGCGTATGCGCAGAACGAGCAGGTGGTGCTGATCGGGTTAGCTGCGCCACTTACGGGTCCGTCGGCCCGCATAGGGAAGGACCTGCAAAACGGCGCGCAACTCGCGCTGGACGATGCCAACAAAACCCATCCGACCATTGGTGGCAAGCCCGTGGTCTACAAACTCGTGGCCGTTGACGACCAGTCCGATCCGCGCACGGCCGTAACGGTTGCGCAACAACTGGTCGATCAACACGTGATCGGCGTGGTGGGTGACTGGAACACCGGATGCAGCGTACCGGCGTCGCGGGTCTACTACAGTGCAGGCATCCCGCAGATTGCGCCCGCTTCGACCGGGCACCAGTACACCGAGCAGGGTTACAACACGGCGTTCCGGATCATGGGTCATGACGATGCGAGCGGGGCCTACACCGGCGCCTATGCTGTCAAAACACTGAAGGCACAGCATATTGTTGTCATCGATGACCGCACCTCGTTTGGTGCGGGGCTCGCCACGCAATTCATCAAGGGTTTGCAAAGCAATGGTGGGACCGTCATCGATCACGAGTACGTGGACGACAAGACGACGGACTTTAGCGGTGTCCTAACGACCATCAAGGCCAAGCACGCAGACCTCGTATTCTTCGGAGGTATCGATGCACAGGCCGCGCCGCTCGCACGCCGCATGCGTCAACTGCAGATCAATGCAACGCTGCTGGGCGCCGGCGGCTTCGTCAGCCAGACCTTCCTGACGCTGGCGGGGCAGGAAGGAGATGGTGTGACGGCGCTCGAACCGGGCCGTCCGCTGGACCTGATGCCCGGCGGCAAGGCGTTCGATGCGCAATACCGCGCCCGCTACCACGCGCCGATCGAACTGCACGCGCCATTCGCCTACGATGCTGCGGCAACCCTGATTGCGGCGGCCCAGCAAACCGGCTCGACCGATCACGCGAAACTGGTCGCTGCCCTGCATACAATTAACCGGCAAGGCGTAACGGGCACCATCGCGTTCGATCAGGATGGCAACCTCAAAGATCCGGCGTACACGATTTACGAGGTCAAGGACGGCAAGTGGGCGGTCGTCGACGTACTGGGTGGTAACACGTCCCAGACGGCAGCCCGTTAAAGGAGTTTTTGTCATGGCAAACGAATCGAAATCGCCTCACGACGATGCCGATGACCGCATGGGCATCCTCGCGCGGCGTCGCATCGAGGCCGAGATCATCAAACCGATCTACGAGATCCTCAAACGGGATTTCGGTGTCGAGAGGGCGCAGGCGGTGATTGCCGAAGCCATTCGCGGCGCCGCCATCGAAGCGGGGCAGCACTTTGCGGCGCAGGAGCCGAACGGTACCAGCGTGGCGTCGTTCATCGCCTTGCAGGTGCTGTGGGAGAGGGACGATGCGCTCGACGTGAAAGTGCAAACGGCTGACGATCAGCACTACGACTACGATGTGCACCGCTGCAGCTACGCCGAGATGTATCACGCAATGGGACTGGGCGAGATCGGTCATCTGCTTAGTTGTGCACGCGATAGCTATTTTATCGACGGCTATGACCCACGTATTCAGTTGACGCGCACCCAGACCATCATGCAGGGCGCAACGCATTGCGACTTCCGCTACAAACTGCGCGAAGACCGCCCCGAGCCGCTCATGCGTAATGGGGGAGAGCACCATGACTGATCGCTTCACCGGTGTCGATCTGGCGCTGCGCGTCGATGGCGAGCGCCTGTGGGACTCGCTCGAACGTATGGCGCAGATCGGCGCGACCGCCAAGGGCGGTGTGTGCCGCCTCGCATTGAGCCCGCTCGACAGGATCGCGCGCGACCTGTTCGTGGAGTGGGCGCAGGCAGACGGATGTGCGGTGCGCGTGGACCAGATGGGCAATATCTTCGCCCGCCGCGCCGGCAAGCATGCCGATGCGGCACCTGTCCTGACCGGTTCGCATGCCGACTCGCAACCGACGGGTGGGCGCTATGACGGCATTTATGGCGTTCTCGGCGCGCTCGAAGTCGTCCGTGCGCTTAACGACGCACAGATTGAAACCGAGCGTCCGATCGATGTGGTGGTGTGGACCAGCGAAGAAGGCTCGCGTTTCGCTCCGGCGATGATCGCCTCGGGGGTGTTCGCTGGAGTTTATCCGCTTGAGTACGGGCTATCGCGTGTCGACACGAACGGTACGACGATCGGCGAGGCTCTACGCCAGATTGGCTATGCCGGAGATGAACCGGTCGGCGGTAACCCCATTCATGCCGCGTTCGAATTGCACATCGAACAAGGGGCCATACTCGAACGCAGTGGTCATACGATTGGCGTCGTCACTGCGGGGCAGGGGCAGCGTTGGTATGAGGTGACGCTCACCGGCGTCGACGCGCACGCGGGGACCACGCCCATGGAGTTGCGTCATGATGCGCTGGTCGGCGCCGCCCGCATGATCGATTTCATCGACACGCTAGGCCGCCGTCACTCGCCGCATGGACGTGCCACCGTGGGGATGATCAACGCACGGCCGAATTCGCGCAACACGGTGCCGGGCGAATGTTTCTTCACGATCGAATGCCGGCATCCCGAGGCGTCCGTGCTGGACACAATGGATGCCGGCCTGCGCGCGGCACTGGCGGACATTGCTGCCGGTATCGGTCTTGAGGTACGCATCGAGCAGATCTTCGACTACGCGCCCGTGGCGTTCGATCCGGCGTGCGTCAATGCGGTGCGCGAGGCGGCCGAACTGCTGTCCTTGCCGCATGCCGATATCGTCTCCGGAGCGGGCCACGACGCCTGCTATGTGGCCCGCGTCGCACCGACCGGGATGGTTTTTATCCCTTGCGTAGGCGGTCTGAGCCATAACGAGGCCGAGGCTATTACCCCGCAGTGGGCTGAAGCAGGGGCTAATGTGCTGCTGCACGCAGTCTTGTCGAGTGCGGGTGCGACGGGTCGCCGTTATTCCGCCTGAACCGTGGCCGTGGCTGGGGTTCGCCCCAGCCACTTACCGAGCGCGCCCCGTCCAGATAGTACCGCTTACATTTATCTGCACGTAATCCTGCACGTAATCCTTGCCGGATCAAAATAGACGACGTATCTTTGGGACGGATTTCAAATCAAGTTTGCCCATAAGCATTCCCATATTTCTCACGAAAAGGGGTATGAAATGGCACCATCCGGTCACAGCGCGCTCGGCGATCATGCCGCACGGCAATTAGCGAACGCCACCAAAACTGTCCCGCAGCTTGCAACCATCACCCCTCGCTGGCTCACGCATCTGTTGCAGTGGGTTCCAGTCGAAGCAGGCATCTATCGGCTCAATCAGGTCAAAAACCCAGAGGCCGTAATCGCGGCATGCACCGCACGCGAAGATGAAAGTCAGTTGCCCACCACGTATGTGCCTTACGAAGAAGAGCCACGCGAATATTTCCTGAACGCGGTGAGCACGATTGTCGAGGTGCACACGCGCATCTCCGATCTGTACAGCAGCCCGCACGACCAGATCAAGGAGCAACTGCGTCTGTCGATCGAAACGATCAAGGAATTGCAGGAGAGCCAACTGATCAACAATCCTGACTACGGGTTGCTGGCGAATGTCGCGGACGAGCAGCGCCAGCTGCCGCTGACCGGTGCGCCGACCCCGGATGACCTCGACGAGCTGTTGACCAAGGTCTGGAAGGAACCGGCGTTTTTCCTGGCGCATCCATGGGCGATCGCAGCGTTCGGCCGCGAGTGCACGCGCCGTGGCGTGCCACCTCCGACCGTCAGCCTGTTCGGGTCGCAATTCATCACGTGGCGTGGCATTCCGCTGATTCCATCAGACAAGGTAGCGATCGAAGACGGCAAGACCAAAATCCTGCTGCTACGCGTGGGCGACAAGCGTCAGGGCGTGGTCGGTCTTTATCAGCCAGGCGTAGCAGGCGAGCAGGGGCCGGGACTCTCGGTGCGTTTCATGGGAATCAACAACCAGGCGATCGCTTCGTACCTGGTGTCGCTGTACTGCTCGCTCGCCGTGCACACGCCGGACGCGCTGGCAGTCCTCGAGGACGTTGAGGTTGGCAAGTACCATGACTATGCCGACAAATACCTCTAGTTCGCCGACTGCGTATCCGGACCCGACCTCTGCGCTTCCTGCCGGTTTACCCGATCCAGCGACGCTGACGCGTCTTGCGAACGAGTTTTTTGCCGCGCTGCCGGGTAGCACGCCTGCGGGCAGCGGCGCCCCAGGTAGTGTGCCCTCCGAGCTTGCGGCGGCGGCACCTGCCTTGCCGGCGTCAACCAATCCGGTGCCGCCGGGCTCGCCGATGGCGGGACCCTCCGGCGCGGGCAGCGGCATACCGGGTGCGGCGATACCGCAAGGCAAGGTGCCGGGGGCCAACCTTGCGCCTTCGGCGCCGACCCATGTGCTATCGCTCGGCAACCGGGCGCCCGCCTTGATGCCGCATGCTGCTGCGCAGAACGGTTTGCCCGACAATCTGGTGACGGTCGCGCCTGGGCTCGACAGCCGCTACGGCGGTACGGCGCTCGGTGTGCCGGAAGCCGCCGCGGCGAATGTGCCGACCGATGGCCCGGTGGGCCGAAGTAGCGCATCGCCTTACTATTTCATGGATATTGCAAGGCCTCAGGCGCACGGCGGCGGGAACGCGCCGTTCCCTACGGCTTCGCTGCTCGATCCGTTTTCCGTTCCGTCGCTCCTGCCTGGTGGAGAGTCCGCGAGTGTTGCCCCGCCGCCATCGTCATCGTTCGGCGCGCCACGCGGGTTCACGGATACAACATCCGCTCAGCCGGATGTCGCCGAGCGCTATTTTCTCGAGGAGATCCGCTCGCCCGGGGCGCCTGCATCGAGCCGCACATCTGCGCCCGCTGCGCAGGGGCAGTCCGGCCATCCCCAGTTCGACGTCAATGCGATCCGCCGCGACTTTCCGATCTTGCAGGAGCGGGTGAACGGCCGGCAACTCGTCTGGTTCGATAACGCGGCCACCACACAGAAGCCGCAGAGCGTCATCGACCGTCTTTCGTATTTCTATCTGCACGAGAACTCGAACATTCACCGGGCGGCGCATGCGCTGGCCGGCCGCGCGACCGATGCCTACGAGGGAGCGCGCAGCAAGGTGCAACGCTTCATTAATGCCTCGGAGCCTGAGGAGATCATATTCGTGCGCGGCACGACCGAAGCGATCAACCTGATTGCGAAGTCGTGGGGAGTGCAGAATGTCGGGGCGGGCGACGAGATCGTCGTATCGCATCTTGAACATCACGCCAACATCGTGCCGTGGCAGCAACTGGCGTCACTGACCGGCGCGAAGCTGCGGGTGATTCCGGTTGACGATTCCGGCCAGGTGCTGCTCGAAGAGTACAGCCGGTTGTTGAACGACAAGACGAAGATCGTCTCGGTGACGCAGGTGTCGAATGCGCTGGGTACCGTCGTGCCGGTCAAAGACATTATCGAGCTGGCGCACCGCGTCGGTGCGGTTGCGCTGATCGACGGCGCACAGTCGGTGTCGCATATGCGTGTGGACGTGCAGGCGCTCGACGCGGACTTCTTCGTCTTCTCGGGCCACAAGGTGTTCGGGCCCACCGGTATCGGCGCGGTCTATGGCAAGCGGGCGCTGCTCGATGCGATGCCGCCGTGGCAGGGTGGTGGCAACATGATCGCGGATGTGACGTTCGAACGGACGGTGTTTCAACCGGCGCCCCATCGCTTCGAGGCGGGCACCGGAAATATCGCGGACGCCGTTGGTCTCGGCGCGGCGCTCGACTATGTGACGCGCGTCGGCATCGAAAACATCGCGCGCTATGAGCACAAGTTGCTCGACTATGCCACCGGCTTGATGAAACCGATCCCGGGCGTGCGTTTGATCGGCACTGCTCAGGACAAGGCGAGCGTGCTGTCGTTCGTCCTGAACGGCTACACGCCCGAAGAAGTGGGGCGTGCACTCAGTGAAGAGGGCATTGCTGTGCGGGCAGGCCACCATTGCGCGCAACCTATCTTGCGGCGTTATGGTCTGGAGGCGACCGTGCGGCCGTCGCTCGCGTTCTACAACACGCCGGAAGAGGTCGACCGGATGATCGCGGTAGTGAAGCGACTCGCCAGGCACTAAGCGGTGCCGGATCGCCTCCGGCGCTAGCGTCCAGGGTTAGGGCGCACCGCGCCCACCCTACCATCTAGGTTGCCCCCAACAGCGGACATGCGGGCGGTATGACGCGATCGATGGCACCGCAACGGTGCGCCCGCGCCGTTACACCAAGCGAGATATATCGATAGCACGATGTGTTGGTTCATCAGCCAATCCGACGTTGCTACGATCAAGCTCTTCGGCCGGTCTGCCGAGCCATGACCGATCCCCCACGACATCTCCATCTCGCACGCTGCTCGAGGCCATTCCCGGCCGGGTCTTCGATGCACAAGCGGCTTAGGGACAATGATGAAACGCCTGCCCCTGCTCAATATTGCCGCCATCGCCGGTGTTGTCGTCGCCGTTGCCCTGATCGGCGTGAAAAACGTCCAGGGGGATACGACGCATGAGATCCTTAACGTGTCCTACGACCCGACCCGCGAGCTGTATGGCCATTTGAATGCGCAGTTCGTCGCGCAGTACCAGCAGGAAACCGGCGTCCGGTTACAGGTCAAGCAGTCGCACGGCGGTTCCTCGCGGCAAGCGCGCACCGTGCTGACGGGCGAGCAACAGGCCGATGTGGTGACATTGGGCCTGTACTCCGATATCGACGCGCTGCGCAAGCAGGGCCTTATCGCCGACGACTGGGCCGAGCGCCTGCCGCATCATTCGCAGCCGTACTACTCGACGATCGTGTTCGTCGTGCGAAAAGGCAACCCGAAACACATCCATGACTGGCCCGACCTCATAGGACCAGGCGTCGAAGTGGTCACGCCCGATCCGAGAACCTCGGGCAACGGCAAGCTCAGCGCGCTTGCCGCCTGGGGTGCGGTCACCACGCGCGGCGGCAGTGAGGCCGCCGCACGCGACTATCTGCGCGGGCTCTATCAACATACGCAGCGCCTCGAAGCCGGGGCACGCGGCGCGGCGACGGCCTTCGCCATCGAGAAAGTCGGTGACGTGCAGCTCGCATGGGAGAACGAAGCTTTGCGCGAAGTCGCCGATGCGCGCGACGAACTCGAGATTGTTTATCCGCCCGTGAGCATTCTTGCGGAGCCCTACGTGGCGTGGGTCGATGCAAACGTCGAACGTCACCACAGCGAGCGTTATGCACGCGCCTACCTGGAGTTCCTGTTCAGCGATACAGCACAACTGGCGATTGCGCAGGCCGGCTACCGCCCTTACAAAGCGGAGATTGCCCGGCAGTTTTCAGCTACCTTGCCGCCCATCAAGCTGTTCCCGATCACGGCAATCGCGCGCGACTGGGATGACGCGAATCACACGTTCTTCGACGAAAACGGCATTCTCGACACGGTCTACAAGCCGGCTGACGGTGTAGCGACCGGGCCCACCCCTACTACCCGCGACAGAGGATAACCATGGCGCTGGCCGGCAATTTGAACTATGACTGGAACAAGGGCAAGCGCGATCTTCTCGCGGGCCTCACGGTCGCGGCCATTTCGTTGCCGCAGGGCATGGCCTACGCGCTGATCGCCGGTGTCGACCCACGTTTCGGCCTTTATTCGGCGGTGGTGGTCACGCTGGTTGCCTCGCTGCTCGGCTCGTCTTCGCACCTGATCAACGGCCCGACCAGCGCGATCTCGCTCGTGGTGTTTAGCGCGCTTGCGTTTCTCGATCCGAACGCCACCTCCGATATCTACGAGGCGATGTTCCTGCTTGGCGTGATGGTTGGCATCATCCAGATCGGCATCGCGGTCTTCAAACTGGGCGATCTGACGCGCTATATCTCGGAGTCGGTGATCCTGGGCTTCATGGCGGGCGCGGCCGTGCTGCTGGCGATCGGCCAGGTCGGCAATGCGCTTGGCGTGCGGGAGAAGGGCACGGGGCACCAGCACGTGCTTTACCGGCTCTGGCTGACCGTGGTCCATGGCGATCCGTTCAATCTGAAGGCGCTCGCCATCAGCGCGGCGTCTGTCGTGCTGGCGTTGCTGCTGCGCCGCGCCGTGCGTCGCTACCGGCTGCCGCAACTGGATATGTTCGTAGTGCTGTTGATCGTCGCGACTGCGGCCTATGTCCTCGGATGGTCGCAGCCGGGTGAGGGCGGGCACACGGCGATCGCCGTCATCGGTTCGCTGAAAGCCGGCCTGCCGACACCGCACGTTCCGGAAATCCACTGGAACTGGATCGGCCAGCTTTCGTCGAGCGCATTGGCGATCGCGTTTCTCGGCTTGCTTGAGGCGTTGTCGATCGCGAAGTCGATTGCGCATCACACGCGTCAACCGCTTGACTACAACCGGCAATGTCTTGCCGAAGGTGTCGCTAACCTGGTGGGTGGATTCTTTCGCTGCCTGCCGGGGTCGGGTTCGTTGTCGCGCTCGGCGATCAATTATCAGGCGGGCGCGGCGACACGATTTTCCGGTGTCGTGACGTTTGTCGCGGTGGCGCTCGCCGTTCTGGCACTTGCTCCATTGACGCGTTATATCCCGAAGGCGGCACTGGCCGGCTTGCTGCTTGTCACCGCAGTGCGCCTCGTGGATTTCGAACGGTTGCGCTATACGCTGCGCGCGTCTCGCTATGACGCAGGGCTTGTTGTCATCACGATGCTGGCCGCACTGCTGATCGGCGTTGAATTCTCGATTTTGATCGGTGTGGCGCTGTCGATCCTGTTGTTCGTGCCGCGCGCTGCAAAACTGAAGGTGACCGAACTGGTTGTCAGCCCAGAAGGGGTGGTGCGCGAGCGGCAGCTGGCGGATCCGAGTTGCACGGCGGTTGCGGTGTGGGACTTCGAAGGCGAGTTTTTCTTCGGCGCTGCGCCCGATCTGGACCGCTATTTCGACAGGGTGAAGAAGCGTGTGCAACAACAAGAGGTCCGCTATCTGATCTTGCGCTTCAAGCGGGTGAGAAATCCGGATGTAGTGTGTATCGAGCGGCTCGAGCATTTTCTGCGCGAAGCACAAAAGGAAGGCCTGATCGTGTTGTTGGCAGGGCTGCGCCCCGAATTTCGCGCCGTGCTCGCCAATTTGCAATTCACTGCGTGGTATCCGGCGGAGCGATTCTTTCCGGAGGAGGATGAGACGTGGTCGGCGACCGTGCGCGCCGTACGGTACGCCTATACATTGCTCGGCGAAGCGAATACCTGTCCTCACTGCACCGGGCGGACACAGCCACCCGAACGCGTGGCGAATCTCTACTACCTCGTTTAGGGCGTAGGGGCGGTGGCACAGTAGCTCGCCGCTCAGTCGCCCTCGAGGGCTCTCACCACCTCAAGCAGATCGCAAAGGCGATAGCCGATTTCACTACTTAAATTGCGCATCAGTTTCGCGTCAAGCCCCGGCATTGTCGTGCGCAAATGTTCAAGCGCCTCCTGCGATAGCTCCAGCAAGACACTGGGCGTATCGGCCGTAAGCTTCAACAAACGCTGCCGCTCCAACATCAGCGGTATCTCGCCGAGCGCCATGCCTGCCCGATAACTGGCCGTACGCAAGGCCTTCGCGTCTCTTTCCCAGAGGACGCTGAGGCGGCCTCGTGTCAGCAGCAACAAGCCGCCACGCGGGGCCTCGCGGCTGATCACGACATCACCGGCAGCAAAGGACCTGCGAGTTGTCAGGTTCAGCAACAGCGCTCGCTCGTCATCGCTCATGTCCTGAGTCACCGGAAAGGCGGCGAGGTCGATTTCCTCGTCGCTTTCCTGCGTGGCCAACTTGTCGAGCAGCTCGTCTTCGGCTTGCGAAAGCGCGGCGTCCGTGCTTTCGAATACGCGCAACTCGGCTTCCGGCTTCGTCAGCCCCCATTCGGCCAGAAACTTCCGGCGGCGTCCTCCGGCTAGAAGCGGTGCAAGAAACAGACGTCTGCCGGACCTGACCAGCAGTTCATCGAGCCGCTTCAACATCAATACGCCGCTACTGTCGAAATGGCTGATGCGTTTCAGGTCGAGCAACACCCAGTCGCTAGCGGACAATTCATCTCCAACCACTCGCTCAACCCTCTCCGCCGAGCCGAAAAAAAGCGGCCCGTCGAGCTCGACGATCGCGATCCGGCGACCATGCTGACCCAGCGCGTCAAGCGCCGCACGCGATCTTTTCGTTCTGGAGCGAAGCTGCGTTGCGTGTTGTATGCGCCGGATCATTTGCGCATTCGAGCGATAGATGAATGCGATCAACGCAGCAGCGAAACCCACACCCAGCGCAACCAGTACGCTGGTCAGGACGACCAACGCGGTCACGACAAACACCAGCGTCAGGTTAAGACAAATCTCCCACCGGGTCGAAGAATGGCCGCCATAACCCACTCCGATCAGCAGTTGATGCGTCCATTTGTCCATCGCCTCCGCGCTGGTCACGATTACCACACCCGCCATGACCGAGAGGGGAATCAGGCCGACAATCCGGTTCAACCCATACGACAGCGCCAGAAGCATGCATGCGTAAGCGAAGTTGGCAAACCCGGTCCGTCCTCCGCTCGCATGGACGATTCGGGTAATGTTCGGCGAGCCGCCGCTGGGCGCGCCGCCGAACAACGCCGACGCGATGTTGGAGGCGCCTTGCACGACCAGTTCGCGATTACTGTTATGGCGAGCCCCGAAGAGTTGTTCGGTGCTCGAAATGCTCAGCAGGGATTGTATTGACGACACGATAGCAATCGTGATGCCGGTTGCGAATATCACAGCAGCGTGATTGCGGAAGCCGGCAGAACTGACGAAGTCGAGGATGTCGGCGATGCGCAAGGTCAGCGGGATGCCTGGAGGCAGCGCTCCAATCGTGGCGCCCAGGTCTTCGTGGGGAAGCAGACGCAAGCACAGCATCTGCAGTGCTGTTCCGGCAAAGAGGCCGATCAATGCCGCCGGCAAAGGGCCGCTTCTCTTTTTCGCCAAAATAGCGAATCCACCGGACAGGAACGCGAATCCCAAAGCCGACCAGTTGACCGGCACCGTGCCGTTGAACGCTCGCAGGAGTTCTTGCGGGCCATCGATATCCAGGGCGCGGGGTAGTTGATTCAGGATGATCTGGATCGCGAATCCATTAATGAAGCCCGCGAGAACCGGATACGGAACGAACTTGACGAGTAAGCCGAGGCGCGACGCACCGAGAATCGTCTGAACGATGCCGGAAACCAGCAGTGCGGTGGACGCTACCAGCAGGAGCGCGGCGCTGCCATGGCCGTTTCCAGCTGCAAAGGACGGATCCATTGCCATGCTGGCAATCAACCCCGACAAAATGGCGGCATGGGTTGTTTTCGGCGAATTCATGTGCAACGGCGCGCCACCAAACAGCGCCGCAACGATAGCAGCCAGAACCGCCGCGACAAAGGCAGCGGATATGCCGGCCGTCACCCAGGTCGAACCCATGCTCTCGTACAGCACGGCGCTACAACTGAGGATGATGGGGACGACGGTCAATGCACCAGCAAGGGCGCCGGTAGCGTCGCGGACTATTGACCGGAGACGAGCTGAGTTCATATTCGCCGACCCTCTTCGCCAACAGAAGGCGTTTTCCCGCCTCTTCGAACCGCTGGTCCATTAACTTATGGCCAGTGACATGCTCGCAATTGTCGACGATTCCGGCGGCAATGTCGAAGGACCAAAATGGGCCCCTCATTGCCGCGCACGCCTTAATGCGTGTGCGGCGTAATCATGCCGTCGTTCGCGGGCGTCCGGTCCGCCTGCGCCTCGTCGATGGATTGCAACGCGTCGAGGCTCATGTCGGCATTCCGGTCGAGCATCGCCCGGGCTCTGTTTATATCCAGTGCCCCTTCCCATCGCGCGACGACAATGGTCGCCACGCCGTTGCCGATCAGGTTCGTCACCGCACGAGCCTCATTTAGGAATCGATCGACACCCAGCAACAGCACCAGCCCCGACACAGGAATCTTGTGCATCGAGGCCAACGTGCCAGCTAGCGCCACGAATCCGGCTCCGGCCACGCCTGCAGACCCCTTGGATGTCAGCAGCATCACGCCGAGAAGTAGCAACTGATCCCAGATCGTCAGGTGGATATTCAGCGCTTGTGCAACGAACATCGAGGCCATGGTCAGGTAGATCGCCGTGCCATCGGCATTGAAGGTATAGCCCGTAGGCAACACCATCCCGACTACCGGCCGCGAACAGCCCAGCTTCTCCATTTTGATCAGCATCTGCGGGAGCACCGCTTCAGTCGACGCGGTACCGAGGGTAATCAGAATTTCGTCCTTGATATAGCGGAGATACTTCCATAGCGACAGCCCACACATCCGCATCACGAGGCCAAGCACCACGACCACGAAGAAGATCGAGGTCAGGTAAAGGCACAGCATCAGTTGTCCGAACGATGCCAGCGTGCCGATTCCATACCGCGCGATGGTGAATGCCATGCCGCCAAAGGCACCAATGGGCGCGACATACATCACAATGCGCACGACGCCGAACATGCCCTGAAGCAGCATGTCGAGCATGTCGACGAACGGCGCGGTGCGTGGACCCAGCCTGGCGAAAGCCACTGCGAGCAAAACCGAGAAGAAGATGATGGGTAGCATATCCCCATTCGCGAACGCTCCGACAATGCTGTTCGGGACGATGCTCATGAGGAAATCAAGCATCCCATGCTGCTGCGCCGCGTGGGTGTAAGTGGAAATGCCCGAACTGTCGATATGCGCGGGGTCGATGTTCATGCCGCTGCCCGGCTTGACGACGTTGACGATGACAAGACCAACGGCCAGCGCAATCGTCGATGCGATTTCGAAATAGACGACCGCTTTGACGCCAACCCTGCCGGCTTCATGAAGGTCGTTCATGCGGGCAATACCAACGACTACGGATGCAAAAATGATCGGCGCCAGCAGCATCCGGATCAGTTTGATGAAGAGATCGCCGAGCGGCTTGAGTTGAGAGCCGATGTCAGGGTAGAAATGGCCGACGAGGACACCGGCAACAATGCCGATCAGAACCTGGACATACAGCTTGGAAAGCGTTTTTCCGATCCTTGAAACCCGCATGACTGTCTCCTATGCGTGCCATCTTCTTATTGTGTGAACGCTTCACCGGCGCAGTGATTAGCTCGCTGCGCCGGCGCGTTTTTACGGCTGATGGCCTATGCAGCCAGCTTTTTCATCTCGGCGTAGAGATCGGCCTTGCATTCAAAGCCGATGCCGGGCAGATCGGGCATGGTGATGAAGCCGTTTTCCACTTTCACACCGTCGGGGAAGCCGCCGTAAGGCTGGAACAGGTCCGGATAGGATTCGTTGCCGCCCAAGCCCAGACCAGCCGCGATATTCAACGACATCTGGTGGCCGCCGTGCGGAATGCAGCGGCTCGGCGACCATCCGTGCTGGTGCAGCATGTCGAGCGTGCGCAGATACTCGACGAGGCCGTAGCTCAATGCGCAGTCGAACTGCAGCCAGTCGCGATCCGGACGCATACCGCCGTAACGAATCAGGTTGCGGGCGTCCTGCATCGAGAACAGGTCTTCGCCGGTCGCCATCGGGTTGTCATAGTAGTTGCGCAGCGTGGCCTGCAATTCGAAGTCGAGCGGATCGCCCGGTTCTTCATACCAGAACAGGCCGTATTGCGACAACGCCTTCGCGTACTGGACGGCGGTGTCGAGGTCGAAGCGGCCGTTGGCGTCGACGGCAAGTTTCTGTCCGTCACCGAGCACGCTCAGAATCGAATCGATGCGGCGCAGATCCTCGTCGAGCGAAGCACCGCCAATCTTCTTCTTCACGACCGTGTAGCCGCGGTCGAGATAGCTGCGCATTTCGTCTTTCAGCTTCCCATGGTCCTGGCCGGGGTAGTAGTAACCGCCCGCCGCGTACACGAAAATCTTGCGGTCAGGCTGGCCGTTACCGTAACGGTCAGCCAGCAACTGAAACAGCGGCTTGCCTTCGATCTTCGCAACCGCATCCCAGATCGCCATGTCGATGGTGCCGATGGCGACCGAGCGCTCGCCGTGGCCGCCCGGCTTTTCGTTCGTGAACATGGTCGCCCAGATCTTGTGCGGGTCGAGGTTGTCGCCTGCATCATTGACGAGCGTGGCGGGATCGGCTTCGAGGATGCGCGGAATAAACCGTTCACGCATCAGCTTGCCCTGGCCATAACGGCCGTTGGAATTGAAGCCGTAGCCCACAACCGGCTTGCCGTCGCGGATCACATCCGTCACCACGGCGACGAGACTCAGCGTCATCTTGCTGAAGTCAATATAGGCATTGCGAATGGGGGAACTGATCGGAACGGTCTGTTCGCGGATTTCAACGATTCTCATGACGGTGTCTCCTGAGTTTTGGCACGCATTGCTTGCGTCTGCATGCGTCTGGCTACGATGAAAGCTAGCTTATCGGCGAAATGAGCGGTTAGAATTCACCCGAATTCATTTCATTTTTAACTTTAGGTGAACACTGAGGTGACAACCGATTCGGCGTCCGATTTCGAATTTTTCATTCTTCTCGCCAGACTCAAAAGCTTGTCGGGCGCGGCGCGGGCGCTCAATCTCACCCCGCCGGCCGCAACCAAGCGCCTTGGGCTCATCGAGCAAAGGCTAGGGGCGCGCCTGGTCAACAGGACAACACGGAGTGTCAGCCTGACGCCGGAAGGCGAGACTTACCTGCGCTATGCGACGCAGATCGTCGGACAGGTTCGGCAAATGGAAGACGAGATATCCGGGGCTCGATCCGATCCGCACGGTCTGTTACGTGTCAACGCGACGCTCGGTTTCGGGCGCACGACCATCGCGCCGCTGGTATCTGAATTCGCGAAGCGTTTCCCCAACGTGGAGATCCAGTTTGAGGTGACCGACCGGCCCATCGATCTGGTTGAGGAAGCGTTCGATATGGCGATCCGTTTTGGAACGCTTCCCGACAGCCGGCTCAGCGCCCGGCGCATCATGAGTAATCGCCGTTTTCTTTGCGCCTCCCCGAAATACCTCGAGCGCTTTGGGACACCGGAGCGCGTCGAGGACCTCGTTCGACATCGTTGCATCATTCATCGCCAGAACGACGATGCCTATGGCGTGTGGCGGTATATGCAGGGAGACCACGCCGAAGCGTTGAAAGTCAAAGGAGCGCTTTCAAGCAATGATGGCGATATCGTGCTGCAGTGGGCGCTCGACGGGCATGGGATCTTGATCCGTTCGGAATGGGACTTGGCAAAGTACCTTCAAAGCGGACGGCTCAAACTGGTTCTGCCGGATATCGTGCTGCCGTCGGCCGACCTGTTTGTCTATTATCCGAGCCAGCGAAATCAGACCGCGCGCGCCCGGGCGTTCATCGACTTTTTGATCAAGCAATTTCAGGCGCCGTTCGTTCCGGTCGAAACCGGCGCGTTGCTCTACGACCAAAAGAAAAGAGCGGGCCGAAAATCATAAGCGCCACATCGCTGTCACTGTGGCTCTCCAGCACATCGCGAGGTCGCAATCGGTAAAACGCGACCCAAGCTAAGGATCGAATTGTCTTAGTCAGGAATAAAGTACGCGATCCTTACTAATTCGATGTTGCATCGCAACGCTGTAACTTCCTGATATGTGGCACCCCTTCGCAGAGTTTGCGAGCGCACGCATCGAGGTCTATGCTTTTCGCATAAGTCTTATGGGGAGAGACTCACTCTTCCCGCGGTGTGCGAATCCCTATGTGCGATTCGCGAGGGAGACATGATCATGCGTTCGCTATCTGCGTTCAGGGCATTCCTGATTCTTCTCCTCATTGCGTTAGGCTCGGCTCTCGTCAGTTGCGGCGGCGGCGTGAACAGCCCGGGCGCGATCTCAGACGGCCAACCCGACCCAGGCATCGCGCTGACGCAAGTCCGCTTCAAGACACCGCCAATGGGCTGGAATTCGTGGAACACGTTCGGCTGCACAGACACCGAAGCCATTATCAAATCGGTCGCCGATGCGATCGCTTCGAACGGTATGGGCGCAGCAGGTTACGAGTACGTCACGGTCGACGATTGCTGGGTCGGCGGCCGAAACCCGACAACGGAGCAGTTGTATTCGAACGCCACGACGTTTCCCGACGGTATTCAGGCGCTCGCTGCTTATGTCCATAGCAAGGGCCTGAAATTCGGCCTGTACACCTCCGGGGGCACCAACACCTGTGCGGGTCTTGCGCATGGCATGCGGCCACCCTCCTATCCACCGGGCGTCGGCGCAGGCAGCCTAGGTCATGAGAGCGTCGATGCTCAGACCTTTGCCAACTGGGGTGTCGACTACATCAAGCTCGATTACTGCGGCGGCAGCCTCACGGCATTCCCGGCCATGCGTGCGGGCATCACGGCGACTGGCCGCACCATGTTTTTGAGCATCAATCCGTACAGCGCAAATACGACGCTAACGACCAACTTCGCCGCCGACGGAACGCTCTACGTTCCGGTCTACGCCGACATGTCGCGAATCTCGCAAGACATCTCCGCCAAGTTCACCTCGGTTACGTCGATCATCGACACCAGCGCGGCAGACGTAGCATGGGCTGTGCCCGGCTATTTCAATGACATGGACATGCTTGAGGTGGGCAACGGCATGACTGAGGACCAGGACACAGCGCACTTCATCATGTGGGCCATCATGTCGAGTGGGTTGAATGCGGGCAACGACGTCCGCAGCCAAAGTGCCGCGACACAAGCGCTGCTCACAAATACGGGGGTGATTTCGGTGAACCAGGATGCGCTGGCGCTGCAGGCGGTGTCGGACACCGTTGACAGTTCCGGTTCGCTACAGGTGTGGACGAAACCGCTCGCGACGAATGGCACGCGTGCAGTCGCGCTGCTGAATCGAGGCGCAACCGCAGCGCCGATCACGGTCAATTTTTCGAACCTCGGACTCGGTGGCTCCGTTCAGGCAACTAACCTCGTCACCGGCGCGAATCTGGGAACCGTGACGAAAGGCCTGACGGAGACGGTGCCGGCGACAGGCGCCGTCCTGCTCAAGCTTACCGGCACCGACCCCGCTGCAACCAATGGCCCGCTCGCGCTGCAAAGCTGGGTCTGGTCCGCGGTGCAGTCAGGCGCGGTAGCCGTCAAGGTCTTTCCGGCCGGCTCGCCGTTACCAACGGGTGCTTCCGCAACCGGGGCGGTGGTCGTTCATGGTGCAAGCTATGAAGATGGAATGACGCTCCACGCGCCGGCACAAATCGTCTACCGTCTAAATGGAAAGTGCACGACGTTTCAGAGTGACATAGGACTCGATGCGGCCGCGAACGGCGCCGGTACCGTCGATTATCAGGTGTGGGCCGACGACGTTGAACTTTACGATAGCGGGCTCGTTACCAGTTCGACGGCTACCAAGACGGTAAGGGTCGGCGTTGCGGGTCGCAACACATTGCGACTGGTGATAACCGACGGAGCAACTGGCGTGACGAATGACGTTGCGGATTGGGCAAATCCGACGCTGGTTTGTTCGTGAGATTCCGGTTTGATGAGCCCCGCCCGCAGTAAGCGGGGTTCATCCTTCGTCCGACTACAACTGGGCTGCACCAAAGCGTCGGTAAAGCACTCTTGCCGCGGAGTCCAGCAAGAAACCCAGCGCACCGATCACAAGAATCACCGCGGTCAGCTCGGAATAGGCAAGCCGGTCACGCGTATCGAGAATCAGATAACCGAGTCCGGAGCTGACACCCAGCATTTCCGCCGGCACCAGCACAATCCACAGGATACCTATGGAAAGCCGCACACCGGTCAGCACATGCGCGGCAATGCCCGGCACGTAGACATGCCAGAGCATTTCACTACGTGTAGCAGCGAGACTCTCGCCGAGTTGCACCCAGCGCCGGTCGATTTGCGCGACGCCGGCGGCCGTGCTCATCACGAGCGGCCAGATCGCGGCGAACGCCAGCAGGAAATACACGGCATGATCACCGACGCCAAGCGACATCACCGCAATCGGCATCCATGAAAGCGGCGAGATCATCCGCAGAAACTGGAGCGTCGGCGACAGTGCGGTATCGAGTGCCCGCACCCGGCCAAGCAGAAATCCTAAAGGCACACCTAGCAACAGCGCCCACGCGAGACCAATGGCAATCCGTCGCAAACTGGTGGCGATGTGGATCATCAGGCGGTCATCCACGATCAGCGATGGCAGCGTCGCCACCGCCCGTGCCGGGGAAAATTGCGCGGCCAAACTATTGGGCTCGGCAAGCAGCGTAATAGCCAGCCACCAGACGAAAACCACGCTCGCGAGACCCGCCAATCCCGCCAGCGAGCGACGCGCCCAGCCATGCCCGCGCGCCGCCACGCGCACGACGGACTGAGTGCCGAAGCGCGAAGAAGAGGGAGAGGCGCTCTCTGCCGGCACGTTAGACAACGATCGTCTCCGTGCGGTCATAGCCCTCCGGCAGGCCGAACGCGGTCATTCCTCCGACGGCGGCGATGCTCTTACGGACAAAGCGATCGTCGACCAGATCGCGTGCCACAAACGCCGGATCGAGCTTGGCCAGAAACTGCCCGTTACCCTCGAGTTGGGTTGCTTTAAGGCGCTTCACCAACTCTTCGGTGTAGTCGGGATAGGGATAAGGCTGAAAGTCGATGCGCTTAGCGTGCCAGTCGGCATGGACGATGGCGCGGTCTGCCAGATAACGGCCCTCGTCGGCAGCGGTCGGTGCGAGAACGGTGGTCAATACTTCCGCCGAATGCGGCGTGTAATGGTTCTTGCCGGATTTGGAAAGCAACTGCGCGGCGTCCTGAGGATGCGTGCGCGTCCATAACTGCGCCTTGACCACCGCATCGACCACTTTCTGCGACCAGGCGGGCCGTTCAGTCAAATCCCGCTCGTGCATGAAGACGACGCAGCAGGCGTGGTTCTTCCACACGTCGCCGGTAAAGCGCAGAACCTTGCCGATCTTGAGACCTTCGGCCGCAGCATTGAACGGCTCCGCAACGATGAAACCGGCGATCTGTTTCGATGCCAGTGCGGGCGGCATGTCCGATGGCGCCATCACGGCGAGTCTGACTTCGTTCGGCTTGAGATCGCCGTCTTTTTTCAGCACGGGCACAAGTCCTTGCGCGCGCAACATATCCTGCACTACGACGTTGTGAATCGAATACCAGAACGGCACGGCCACGGTTTTGCCGCCGAGATCGCTAACCTTGTTGATCTCAGGCGCGACGGTCAGCGCCGAGCCGTTCACATGGTTCCACGCGACGACCTTGGCCGGAGCCTGGCTGCCATAGCGTGCCCAGACCGTCATGGGCGAGAGCAGATGCACGACGTTGACCTGGCCGGACAGAAACGCTTCGACCAGTTGCGCCCAGCTACGCAGCAACGTAGGTGGCTCGACGGCCAGACCGGCCGCTTCGAAATAGCCGTTGTTGTGCGCGACGAGCAGCGGCGTGGCGTCGGTAATCGGCAGATAGCCGATCCGTACGGGTGCGTTGGCATCGGTAGCAGCGCGTGCGTTGAGCGCGCCAAGCAGCGGCGCCGCCCCTGCGACGGTGAACATCGAGGCGAGTTTGAGCCACTCGCGGCGAGACATCGGAAGCTGGCACATGCTGTTTGGCCTTTATGCGTGAGCGAAGGGCTGCGGGTTCGAAACCCGCGAATCTTGTGCGACGTCCGACGCTTTGGACATCGAATCGTGCAGCGCCTGAAGAATCTGGATACGCAACGCACCGAGCGCAGGCACATGGACCTCACGTGGCGCGGGGACGTCGACGGCGAGATGCAGGATCAGCGTGCCGCGGTTGCCGAGCACCACGATCCGGTCGGAAACCAGCAGGGCCTCGTCGATATCGTGCGTGACCAGGACGGTCGCCGCACCCGTGTCGCGCACCACTTGCAGCAGCAGGCGTTGCATATCGGCGCGCGTGACTTCATCGAGTGCGCCGAAAGGTTCGTCGAGCAGCAGCGTGCGCGGCTGACGGGCGAGGCAGCGGGCCAGCGCGACGCGCTGCGCCATGCCGCCCGACAGTTGCCGCGGCGCATAGTGACGCGCATGCTCGAGGCCCACTTCAGCGAGCGCCGCGCTGACACGCTCGCGCCGGGCGGCACGCGTCAGATGCGGCTGACGGGCAAAGCCGAGGCCAAACGCGACGTTCCGTTCGACGGACAGCCAAGGCAGCAGGCAAGGATCCTGGAAGGCAAGCGCCACATCGGGACGCGGGCCGCCTACAGCTTCACTGTCAACCAGAACCCGCCCGCTGCTGGGTTTCTGCAGGCCCGCCACAATACGCAACAGCGTCGATTTACCGGAACCACTCGGCCCCAGAATCGACACGAGTTCTCCCGGCTGCACACTCAGATCGACGGAGTGCAGCACGTGCCGGCCCGGGTAGCTTAGGCCGACTTCGCGTAACTCGACGCGTGATGCGGGCGTGGCGATCGCGTGACTCATTCCGCTTTGGTCTGTCGATGCTGGGCAAGCTGGTTTTTCAGCTGCACGATGCTTGGTGTGACAATCGGCACGAAGGCCGCCTCGCGGGTGCGGCGAGCGGAACCGCTTTGGCCGCGCAAATAACCGCGTCCGCCGGTTGTCTGCACTTCGAGGCGAACGGTCGCATCCAAGAGCGCGGCCAGTGCGATGCGCACTTCGAACAGTGTGGCCGGCGCGGCGAGGAAGGTGCCGTGCTGAACGCCGTCGAATAAACGCTGTGACAGTACGGTCAACTCGTTCGTCAGTTCCGAGGCCTCGTCTGCGACGGCCGCACGGGCGGCGGCGCTGCTCGCTTCAACGGCGGCAAGGGCACGGCGCGCGAGTCCGATTGACATGCCGCATTGCAGCCCGAGGAACGCGGGGCGCACGCGCACGAGGAAATTGCGTGCGTCGTCGGTGATTTGCCAGCTCGAATCGAGCACCGCGCCGTCGAGTCGTAGCGCTGCTGTGTTGCTCGAACGGAGTGCGATCAGGTCGAGATCGTCGCTGCGCGTGAGGCCGGGAGCGTCGTGCGGCAAGGCAAAGATCGAAGGCGGTGCGCCGTCGCTATGATCGAAAGCCGCTGCGGCCAGAAAACCTTCGCGGCGCAGGTTCGTGATCCACGGCAGGCTGCCGTTCAACGTCCATTGCCCGATGCCATCTGTATTGCCCAGCGGCGTTGCATTCATCTGCAGCGGCTCCAGGCTCGAGAGGTACTTCATGGCGTTCGAGAGACCCGTTGCGCCGGCCAGTTCGCCGCTCAGGAGCGAGGGCAACCAGCGGGTGCGCAAACCTTCGTTCGGGCTATGCAGCAGATACTCGATGAAGGTCCGCTGTCCCCAGAAGACGAAGGCGGCCGCCAGCGAGTGAGCGGCGACGGCCGCAATCGCCTCGATCGCATCGACCGTAGTGCAGCCGGAACCGCCCAGATTCACCGGCACGCCAATCCGCAATAGCTGCGCGCGACCGAGCCGCGGCAAGATCTGCGCGGCGAGGTCCTGGCCGGCGTCAATCGCTTCGGCATGCTCATCGAGCCACGCCGCGAGTTCGGGCGCGCGGCTCGCTAACGGCAGGGCATTCATGCCGCTTGTCCCTGCGGCGGCGTCCAACGATACGCGGCGAGCTGCGGGTTCAACTCGTTTTGCGCCAGGTTGTTGGCAAAGTTGCACAGGGTGGCGAGACTCACGCCAAGTACGACTTCGAGCGCATTCGCATCGCTAAAGCCGGCGGCCCGGAACGCATCAAGCGCTTCGTCGGTGACCGCACCGCGCGAGGCGATTACCGCCCGCGTGAACACGGCCACGGCCTCGAGGCGCGGATCCGACACCGGTTGCTGGGCGCGGATCGACTCGACGACCTGCGGTTCGAGTTGTGCCTTCTTCAGTGCGAGCGCCGTGTGCCCCGCCACGCAGAAACCGCAACCATGGATCCCGGCCGCCGTGATCTGTATCGTTTCACGTTCGGCCAGAGTGAGGCCGCTGCGGCCGTTGATTTCTCCCACCGTCAGATACGCTTCCAGCGCGCTAGGCGCGTTAGCGAGCGACGCGACCAGATTCGGCAGATAGCCATTGTTGGCTTGGGAGCGCTGCAGGTAGGGACGGCTCGCCTCAGGGGCGCTCTCGGTGGTGTGCAAACGAAGACGGCTCATGATGGTTCCTCACAAATGATGCCTTATTGTGAGTCCGGCAACCGTGTCCGAACAATGCGCGCCTGTCTGCGAATCCTGCGAGTTTGTCCAGCTTCGGGTGCCGAGCGTCGGCACCCTTCGCGGCGAGTGGATCAATGCAGCGCGGCGAATGCCGCGCCACTGGCCGCTGGAGCCTGCTGTCCCGCGGGTTTCACAGCGCTGCGGCGATACGCGCCAGGCTGCACGCCGGTGACGCGCTTGAACGCCTGCGCGAACGCTGATTCCGATTGATAGCCGACCCGTTCGGCCGCATCCGGCATGCTCGAACCGCCACGCAACATCGCCGCGGCCATTTTCATGCGGACCAGCGTGACGAACTGGGCGGGCGGCTGGCCTGAGATATCGACAAACTGTTTGCAGAAGCGCGCTCTCGACATATGGACGAAGCTCGCCATCGTGTCGGTCGTCCAGCGCTCCGCGGGCGCTTCGATGATGGCCGCGACAAGCGGGGCAAATTCCGCCCGGCGCATCAACGACCAGAAGCAGGGCGCGATCTCGTCGCGGCCCGCCACGGCGCGCAGCACGTAGACGAACAGCAGGTCGGTCAGACGGGCAATCAGCGGCGACGGTGTATGCACGTCGCGCAGCGCTTCGGCGCGAATCAGGTCGAAAATCGCGCGTGCGCCGTCGAGCGACGGATTGTCGCGCCTCGCGACGATATAGTCGGGCAGCAGGCTGAGCAGCATGTCGTCGAGACCCGAGTTGAACTCGAAGAAGCCACAGGCGATCCCCACGCTGCCGTCGGCGGGCGCGCGCGCATCCTCCGGCGAGGTCAATGGCGACATCGTGCCAATTCGTTCGCTTTCCCGGCCACTCGCTGGAGGGTGCGGATCCGGTGACAGGCAATGCGGCATGTCGTGCAGCAGGAACACCGCATCGCCGGGCCCGAGGCGCACGCTCTGAGCGGCGCGCTCCGCGTTGGCAGGCAGATGCAGCCACGATTCGCCGTGAAGCGCCAGATGGAAGCTGGCCCGATGCCGTCCCGCCGTCGACGCCTGCCAGGCGCCGCAATATTGGCCGACGTGAAAGATCGTACTTTTCAGTTCGAGACCGGATAACAACCAGTCGGCAATCGTTTCGGTATGGAGTGACATGGGGCTCAGGATGGATTCATCATGCTGTGATGCATTACAGACCCACTACCTTAGGGTTTCGCCCAGCCAATGCAACGAATTTTTTGTTTGAAGCTTATGCCTTGCAGAGAAGAGGGACGGGGGCAGATGCAGGCAGGCAAGGGCGCGTGGCTATCGCAGCATGTGCCGGGCCGAAGCTGGCGCACCCGCCACGTCGTGCTAAGTTCGTGACCGCATATCGTTGTGCGGATTTCTTCGTGGCGCGATGCCATGCAAGAGATGAGAATCGTTCGACTCATCACCCTCTGGACTGCCGCACATCATGAGCAGAGACCTCCTCTTACTCCTCGAACCGGGCTTCACCGATCCGAAGCACCCCGGCGAACGCTTCATTTGCCCCCATGGCGCGCCGATCGAGGGACTGCTTGCCAGCGACCCCTCGAAGACCGCGAGCCTCGACATCCAGCGTTTGCCGTTTGCGCGTCCGCGCGAGGTGGCGATCAAGGCGCTCGACGCGGACCATCAGGGGCTGCCCGTGCTGATCCTCGGCGATGAGGGGCCCGTGCCTGACGACGCGCAGACGCTAGGCGGCAAGCGTTTCGTCACCGACACCAACCGCATCCTTGCGTTGCTTGCCGAACGCCACGGTTTTCCGAAAGTCCATTGACGCGGAGACTTTCCCATGAGCCACGCTCCGGGCCGGCAGGCGCCGCGCCAGTTGCATCTGAACATCAATATCCTGCACTCCGGTTTCGTTCCGTCAGCGTGGCGGCTCCCGGAGGCCGATCCGCAAGCATTCATCGACGTCGGCCATTACGTCCGCGTCGCGCAGATTGCCGAGGCGGCCAAATTCGATGCAGTGTTTCTCGCCGATAACGCGTCGATTGCCGACCAGGTCGGCTTCAAGCCGATCACCGCACTCGAACCGACGGTCCTGCCGGCCAGCATTGCAGCAGCCACGTCGCACATTGGCGTGATCGGGACGGCATCGACCAGCTACAACGAGCCGTATGACATTGCGCGCCGTTTCGCGACGCTCGACCACGTCAGTGCTGGGCGTGCCGGCTCGAACGTCGTCACGACCGCTGATCTGGGCTCGGCGCGCAATTTCGGCCGCGAGGCGGTGCCGGACCACACCGAGCGCTATGCACGGGCGGCCGAATTTACCGAGGTCGTCAAGGCGCTGTGGGATAGCTGGGAGGACGACGCGTTCATTGGCGACAAGGCCAACGGGCATTTCGTCGACGCTGACAAGATTCATCCCATCGCCCACCACGGCAAATATTTCGACGTTCAGGGACCGCTGAATCTGCCGCGCTCGCCGCAGGGGCATCCGGTGCTCGTGCAGGCCGGGGCGTCTGCGGATGGCCGCGATCTCGCGGCACGCCATGCGGAAGCGGTGTTCTCCGCCTCCCAGTCGTTCGAAGAGTCACTCGCCTACGGACGCGAACTGAAGGCCCGTGCAGCCGCCTACGGACGCAGCGCAGTGAAGGTATTGGCGGGCTTGACGACGATCATCGGCGCTACGGAAAGCGAAGCGTTGCGGCGGCGTGATGAACTGGTCGATCTGATTCCCTGGAGTTACAGCCTGACGCGCCTCGCCGGCACGCTCGGTATTCCCGCGGACAGGCTCAAGCTCGACGAGCAACTGCCTGACAACCTGGCGCTGCCGGGTGGTGGCAATGGCAACCATACCTTCTTTCACGCGACCCTTGCTCGGGCACGACGACACGGCTACACGGTGCGCGAATTGATCCGCTCGCTTGCGGGGGGCGGTGGACATCGCGTAATCGTCGGGACCCCTGAGCAGATTGCGGACGACATCGAGCATTGGTTCAAGGCCGGCGCGGCGGATGGTTTCAACCTGATGCCCGACGTTCTACCCGGTGGCCTGCAGGATTTCGCCGATGGCGTGGTGCCGATCCTGCAGCAACGCGGCATTTTTCGCCGCGAGTATGAAGGCCGCACGCTGCGCGAACACCTCGGTCTCGCACGACCCGATAACGGGCGGGCGTGGCAGAAGAGTGCCTGATTCCTCACGTTCTCGATCCCTCATTTCACCCCGCCCATCACTATGACCACACGCACTGGCCATTTGCGCCTCGGCGCCTTTCTCTATCCTGCCGGGCACCATATCGCAGCATGGCGTCATCCCGAAGCGCAGGCCGACGCCGGCGTCAATTTCCGGCACTACGTAAAGTTGGCGCAGGCGGCGGAAGCCGCGAAGTTCGATCTGCTGTTTCTCGCCGACGGTGTGGGCACACGCGGCGATAACGTGGAGTTTCTCAGCCGCACGGCGCACAGCTATGTCGCGCAATTCGAGCCGATTACTTTGCTGTCCGCGCTGGCAGCCGTCACGGAACACGTGGGTCTCGTCGCAACGGCGTCAACCAGTTTCAACGAGCCTTACCATATCGCCCGCAAGTTCGCGTCGCTCGACCACATCAGCGGCGGACGCGCGGGTTGGAATCTGGTGACGTCTTCGAATGAGCATGAGGCGAAGAACTTCAACCGCGACAAACACTTCGATCACGCGGAACGCTACGAACGCGCTATCGAGTTCGCCGAAGTCGTAGGCGGACTGTGGGACAGTTGGGAGGACGATGCCTTCTTGCGCGACAAGGCCGAAGGGCGCTTCTTCGATCCGGCGCGGCGTCACGTGCTCGACCATAAGGGCCGTTTCTTCCAGGTGAGGGGGCCGCTTAACGTGGCCCGAGCGCCGCAAGGCCACCCGGTTGTGGTGCAGGCTGGTTCATCGGAGGCGGGTAGGGAGCTCGCAGCCCGCACGGCGGAGGTGATCTTTACGGCGCAGCAGACGCTGCAGGATGCCGTCGATTTCTATGCGGACGTGAAAGGCCGTCTCGCCCGGTATGGGCGGCATCCTGATGACCTGAAGATCATGCCAGGCGTCCTTCCGATCGTGGGCCGCAGCGAGAGCGAAGCAAGGGAGAAGTTCGAACAGTTGCAGGCGCTGGTCGATCCGAAGGTGGGCCTCGCTCTCGTGTCCGGGCTCACCGGCGGCTTCGATCTGTCCGGCTATCCGCTCGATGGCCCGATCCCCGAATTGCCGGAGACCAATGCGAGCAAAAGCCGTCAGGTACTGACGCTGGAACTGGCGCGGCGCGAGAATCTGACGATCCGCCAGCTCTATCTGCGGGTGGCAGGCGCGCGTGGCCACTGGCAACTGGTCGGCACGCCGGCGCAAATCGTCGACGAGCTCGAAGCCTGGTTCGTGCATGGCGGCGCGGACGGCTTCAACGTCATGCCGCCGGTGCTGCCGGCGGGGCTCGATGACTTCGTCGAACTCGTCATCCCCGAACTGCGACGGCGTGGGCTGTTCCGCAGCGAATACGAGGGCCGCACGCTGCGCGAGAATCTCGGACTCAAGCGACCCGCTAACCGGCACGTGGCGCAGCGCGCCGCTGCCCACGCGGTCGCGTAAGCCGCGGTCGGTGGATCTCACCGGATCTGTCCGATGGCGACGCCGCACGCTTTTTGCTACTCCGTAGGGATGATTGGGGCGATGCGCGAGATCGGGCCGTGAAGTGCCCGCTACGCCCCAGCCGATCACTGAGGAGTGGCGATGCGAGCATTAAATTACACGGTACGTGCTGCAATTTTTTCCGCGGCGTTCGCACTGCTCGCGGCGTGCGGCGGTGGGAGCGGAGGCGGCAGTTCGAGCAGCGGTAGCCCCGGCACGGCCACACCGGCAGGCGGCATCAATCTGCAAGTAGTCTCGTTCGGCGACAGCCTGTCGGACGTCGGGACCTATGCGCCGATCGCAGGCGCCGTTGGCGGCGGGCGTTTCACGACCAATCCCGGACAGGTTTGGACCCAGGATGTCGCGCAATACTACGGCGGTACGCTTACCGCCGCGTTCACCATCGACCCCACGCATGAACTCCAGGCACAGGGCGGCCTCGGTTATGCGGAAGGCGGCGCCACGGTTGCGACGCCGGCCAACCAGAACGACTTCCTGACCGACGTCATCGGCAACGTCGAAATGCCCGTCAACCAGCAGGTTTCGAGCTATATCACCGCCCAAGGGAGCTTTAACGCCAATCAACTGGTGCTGGTATGGGCCGGCGCGAACGACGTGCTGCGGGCCGGGACGCCGCCGGCCGCCACCACGACCGTGCAGACCGCCGCTACCACACTCGCTCAGCTGGTTGGGCAGATCGTCCAGAACGGCGCCACGCATGTCGTGGTGGTTAATCTTCCGAACATCGGACTATCGCCCGAGGGCCTCGCGTCGTCCGATGGAGGGGCAAACTTCACCCAGATGTCGGAGCTCTTCAACAGCACCCTGACCTCCGCTTTGCAGACCAATGGCCTGCAAAGCAAGGTTATCCAGGTTGACGCCTACACGTGGTTGAACGGGATCATCGCGAACTTTCAGGCTAATGGTTTCTCCGTGTCGAACACAGGCCAGGCCTGCGACCCCAAGAAAACGCCTGATGACACGTCGTTGCTGTGCTCGCCAGCCACTTACGTCAGCGCCAACGCGGACCAGACCTACATGTTCGCCGACGACCTGCATCCGACCACGCATCTGCATTCGCTTTTCGCTCAGTACGTCGAACAGCAGATCGCCGCGAGCGGCCTGGGTCACTGAGCCGCGCGGGACGGCATCCCCGGAGTCCGCTGCGGCGTAACCGCTGCACTGGCTGCGCGAGAGAGTGTTTATTCAAGGGCGGTAGCAGGACCGAAGAACTCATAATGGCTTTGGGATTCCGGTACTCCAATCGCCTTCAGATGTTTCTTGACCGCCTTCATGAATCCAATGGGGCCGAGAAAGTAGGCGTCCACGTCACGCGTTTTAGGCAGCCATTCAGCGAGCCGTGCCTGATCGAGGTAGCCGATACCCTCTACTTCGTCATCTTCTGCGCGCTTTTGCTCGTAGCAGTAGAAACGCTTGAGTTGCGGGTGACGCGCGGCGAGTTCATCGAGCGTACGGCGAAACGCATGCACGCCGCCGTGCCGGGCGGAGTGGATGAAATGCACGGGGCGAGAGGTTTTGAGCGCGGCCTGCAACATCGCGAGCGTGGGGGTGATGCCGACGCCGCCGCTGATCAGCACAAGCGGCTTGTCGCTGCTTTCGAGCTTGAAGTCGCCGGCCGGTGCCAGCAGTTCGAGCGTGTCGCCTTCGTTGACGTTGGCGTGCAAATGGTTCGAAACCTTGCCGTTGGGTTCGCGCTTGACGCTGATGCGGTATTCCTGGCCGTCGGCCGCCGCCGACAGCGAATAGTTTCGACGGACGTCTTCCCCATCGATGACGAGGCGCATGCCAATGTATTGGCCCGGTTCGAACGCCAGCACTGCGCCGCCATCGTCGGGACGCAGGTAGAACGACGTGATCTCATCGCTCTCGCGCACTTTGCGCGCGACCCGGAACAGACGCAGGCCGCGCCATCCACCGGGCGTCGCTTCCCGCTTGGCATACATCTGCTCTTCGAGTCCGATCAGCAGGTCGGCGAGCTGTTGGTATGCGGCGGCCCATGCTTCGATGACCGCATCCGTGGCGATCTCCGCGCCGAGCACTTCACGGATCGATCTGAGCAGACACTGGCCAACGATCGGATAATGCTCGGGCAAGATGTTCAACGCGACGTGCTTGTTGATGATCTGGCCGACGAGGCCGCCCAGTTGTTCGAGTTGATCGATGTGGCGTGCGTACATCAGCACGCCGTTGGCCAGCGCGCGCTGTTGCGCGCCGCTCGCCTGATTCGCCTGATTGAAGTACGGCCGGACTTCCGGATGTTCCTCCATCAGCAGGGTGTAGAAGTGCTTGATCAGCGCTTCACCGCCGGTTTCAAGGAGAGGGACGGTTGCTTTAACGATGGCGCGATGTTCGGCGGAGAGCATGGTGTGGATTCCTTGTTGGGTGAAAGTTGAGGCAAGGGTGGCAGGTACCTTTCTATATCCACGATCCGTGCCAGGTGTAAAATCACGACAAATCAATGGCTTAACTAATTCGATGGTCCATTCGACACTAGTCAGATCGACTCCAACTGAGGTCGGAATGACTGCGCGCGCCGTGCTCGACGCGCTGACTCCGCTAGTGCAGGATCTCTCGCATGACCTGCCTGACGACGAACGCTATCGGCGTTTGTTGAGCAGCCTGCGTTCGCTGTTTCCTGCCGACGCAGCAGCGCTCCTGCGGCTGGATGGCGACACGCTGGTGCCGCTCGCCATCGACGGCTTGAGCAGCGATACGCTCGGCCGCCGCTTTCGCGTGAGCGAGCATCCGCGCTTCGCGCAACTGCTGTCGCGACCTGAACCGACACGCTTTGCCGCGGACTCCGATTTGCCGGATCCCTACGACGGCCTCGTGGAAGGCGTGGTTGCGCAACTCGAGGTGCACGACTGCCTGGGGTGCCCGCTGTTCGTCCGGGGCCGGCCTTGGGGTCTGCTCACGCTTGACGCACTGGACCCCGCGCGTTTCGACACCACGGATATGGCTTCACTTCAGGCCTTCCTGAGCCTTGCGGCTGCGACCGTCAGCGTGGTGGAGCGGATCGATACGCTGGCTCGCACCGGCGAGGAAGAACGGCGCCGCGCGGAAGCCTACCGGCAGGCAAGTAGCCAAAGCGGCCGCGAAATAATCGGGAGTAGCGAGGCGCACAAACATCTGACCGAAGAGATCGAAGTCGTCGCCGGCAGCGATCTGACCGTGCTGGTCACGGGCGAAACGGGCGTCGGCAAGGAGCTCGTGGCCAATGCGATTCATGCGCTGTCGGCGCGCTCCAGCAAGCCGCTGATTAGCCTCAACTGCGCGGCGTTGCCGGATACGCTCGTCGAAAGTGAATTGTTCGGCCATGTGCGCGGCGCATTCTCGGGCGCCTCGTCGGACCGGCGCGGCAAATTCGAACTCGCTGATGGCGGAACGCTGTTTCTCGACGAAGTCGGCGAATTGCCGCTTGCCGTGCAGGCGAAGCTCCTGCGTGTGCTGCAAAACGGCCAGTTGCAGCGAATCGGTTCGGACCACGAACATCAGGTTGACGTGCGACTGATTGCGGCCACCAATCGCGACTTGGCGGAAGAGGTGCGCGCTGGACGTTTTCGCGCGGATCTCTATCACCGTCTCAGCGTCTACCCGCTGCGCGTGCCGCCGCTGCGCGAGCGGGGGCACGACGTGTTGCTGCTCGCCGGGTACTTCATTGAGGAAAACCGTTCGCGGCTGGGCCTGCTCAGCATACGTCTGGCCGCTGACGCGCAAGCGGCCCTACTGCGTTATCCGTGGCCGGGAAATGTGCGCGAACTCGAGCATCTGATCGGACGAAGCGCACTGAAGGCACTGGCGGCCAATCGCGAACGGCGCCGCATCCTCACCTTGACGGCAGTGGACCTGGCGTTGTCCGCGAGTCATAGCGAGCGAGGAGACGCGGCGGTTGACGATACGGCGCCACAGAACGAGGGGCTGGATTTCCGCAGTGCCGTGACCGCCTTCGAGCGAACCATGGTGGTGAATGCGCTCGCTCGCAACAACCAGAACTGGGCCGCTGTTGCCCGTGAGCTCGGTCTGGATCGCGCCAACCTCAACCGTCTCGCCCGGCGGCTCGGCCTCAAATAAGCCGCGGTACGCCCAGACGCGAAGCGTCGCCGGGAATGTCGAACGGTTGATTGCAGAGCGCAATCGTTCCATTGGGTCCAAAGACAGCGTCAGCGCGGTCATCGAATAGTTCGCGCTGACGTCACAACACGCCGCATTAGAGCGTGTTAGGCACTTTCGGTCAGACCTGGTAACCTGGCGGGATGACAAAACGCAAGCCATACCCGACGGATGTTTCGGACGAGGAATGGAGT
>Ga0302178_10000264_pt1 | contig 49217 bp, 42 predicted proteins | sample I_Palsa_E1_3_FD_198790 | JGI IMG/M metagenome (GOLD analysis project Ga0302178, IMG submission 198790) | Peat permafrost microbial communities from Stordalen Mire near Abisko, Sweden - I_Palsa_E1_3 | ecosystem: Environmental > Terrestrial > Soil > Palsa > Peat permafrost | place: Sweden...
CGAGGAAGTGAATTTCGCCGTGCCGACCGGGTTGAACTGGAACGAACATTCGTTCGGGTCCGCCGTGACGGTGATCGGCGATTTGGCGACGGCCGCTTCCAGTGTCGGGTTCGCATAGTGCGTCAGCATATGGAACAGCGGAAAATAGGTGAGGGCGGCGATCAGGCAGCCGGCCATGATGATGGGTTTGCGGCCGATGCGATCGGACAGGGAGCCGAAGAACACGAAAAACGGCGTGCCGATCAACAGGGCCGCGGCGACCACCAGGCTGGCCGTGACGCCGTCCACCTTCAGGGTCTGGGTCAGGAAAAACAGGGCGTAGAACTGGCCTGTGTACCAGACCACGGCTTGACCTGCGGTCAGGCCCAACAGCGCCAGAATCACGATCTTCAGGTTGGCCCAGCGCGCAAATGCTTCGGTCAAGGGCGCCTTCGAGACCTTGCCTTCGCTCTTCATTTTTTGGAAAGCCGGGGACTCACTGAGTTGTAGCCGTATCCACACCGAGATCGCCAGCAACACGATCGATGCCAGGAACGGGATACGCCAGCCCCAGGAGCCAAACGCATCTTCGCCGATCGATTTGCGCACACCGAGAATCACCAGCAGCGACAGAAACAAGCCCAGGGTAGCCGTGGTTTGTATCCACGAGGTCCAGGCGCCGCGTTTGTTGCTCGGGGCGTGTTCGGCGACGTAGGTTGCCGCGCCGCCATATTCGCCACCCAGTGCCAGGCCTTGCAGCAAGCGCATGGCGATAAAGATCACTGGCGAGGCGATGCCGAGCGTGGCGTAACCGGGTAACAGCCCGACCAGGAAGGTCGAGGAACCCATGATGATGATGGTGATCAGGAAGGTGTACTTGCGTCCGACCATATCGCCCAGGCGGCCGAAGACGATGGCGCCGAAAGGACGTACCGCAAAACCCGCGGCAAAGCTAAGTAGCGTGAAGATAAATGCGGCAGTGGGGTTCACGCCGGCGAAAAAACTCTTGGCGATAAAAGCCGCAAGAGAGCCTGCCAGATAGAAGTCGTACCACTCGAACACGGTGCCCAGCGAAGAAGCGAAAATCACACGCCGCTCGGCGTTCGTCATTGGGGCGTGGGAAATGTGCCCGCTTACGGTTGCCATGTTTTGTCTCCAGTCGTATAGGTATTTTGGTCGGCAGTTTCAACCTGCCCTAATTAAGTATCGGCGTTGAAACTTACCAAAAACTGACAATCCTGGCGCTCGTGGGTGGATGCTCAGGTAGTCTGGAATACTTTAAATTCGACTAAAACGACACAAAATAGGCGTTAAAACGCGGGATAAAGGTACTTTTTTATATTTATATGATTTTTTTATATAGCCGAATGTGTCGCCCGCCTAGGGTAAGTCCTGCCTCCGTGCAAGTCGAAATGTCAGCCGTATCAGCGTTCCGGCGCGATGCGGTGCTTCTTGGTAGACGTGATCGAGTATTTCCAGCCGGCCGTCATGCATATTGACAATCTCGCGCACGATTGCGAGCCCCAGTCCGCTGCCTTCGCCATCGCGCCCGAGAATCCGGTAAAAGCGCTCCAGCACATGCTCGCGCTCGTGGACGGGAATACCCAGTCCGGTATCTTCGACGTCGATGCGGGCCCTGTCGGTATCGGCGTGCACCCGCACGGTGATGCGGCCGGCATTGGGGGTGTAGCGGATTGCGTTGTCGATCAGGTTGATCAACATTTCACGCAACATCAAGGGATTGCCGATGATGATGGCGGTGGGCGTCTCGGCTTCGAATCCGAGGTCCATGTGTTTGGCCAGCGCAGGCAGCACCCAGTCCTGGGTGGCTTGGCGCGCCAGCGCAACCAGCTCGACGGCTTCCAGCGCGAGCCCGGATACCCGGTTTTCGGCGCGCGCCATCGACAGCAATTGTGTTACCAGGCGCGCGGCCTGTTCGGAGCTGGTGGCAATCTGCTCCAGGGACAAGCGAACTTCGGCCGAGACGGTTTGACGAGAGGCCAGCTCGGCTTGCATCCGCAAACCGGCCAGCGGTGTTTTCATTTGATGGGCGGCATCGGCGATAAAGCGTTTTTGGATCGCCATATTTTGTTCCAGCCGGGTCAGCAGATCGTTGAATGACGCGACCAACGGCGCGATCTCGGCCGGCGCTTGCGCGGCTTCAAGCGGTGACAGGTCGTCGGGCCGGCGTCCGCGGATATGCTGTTGCAGCGCATGCAGCGGCGCCAAGCCACGCGACAAACCGAACCAGACCAGCACGATGGCCAGTGGCAAGATCACGAACTGCGGAAGAATCACGCCTTTGATGATGTCGTTGGCCAGGCGACTGCGCTTGCCCAAGGTTTCGGCCACTTGCACCGTGGCGTAAGGATGATCGGCAAGCCGCGGAATTTCGGCGGAAGTGTAGGCGATGCGGATCGGCGTGCCGCGCAGTGTCTCGTCGCGAAATCTGACCACGCCCGGTTGCGGTTTGTCTTCTTCATCCGGCAGCGGTAACTCGCGGCTGCCGGCGATCAATTCGCCACGCGGGCCGATGATCTGGTACTAAATTGTATCGACGTCGTCGGTGCGCAGAAACTCGCGTGCCGAATCGGGCAGCGACAGTGTTGCGACTCCGTTGACGGGTTGAATTTGCCGAGCCAGCACATACACGTCGGTTTCCAGCGAGCGGTCGAAGGGGCCGCTGGCGATCGATTTGGCCACCAAATAAGTGACCGCAATGCTCATTGGCCAGAGCAACAACAGCGGCGCCAGCATCCAGTCGAGAATTTCGCCGAACAAGGAGCGTGGCCGAGGTGCAGCGGCTGCTTCGTCGGGCGGCGCGAAGGGGTTTCTATAGGCTTCGTCTTGCGCTTCTTCCGCAGTGACGGGTGGCGGGGGAAGCCGCGACTTCCCTGGCGCTTTAGTGGACAATACCCTGCTCGGTGGCCGCTTCCGGTTTCGGCGCGGGAGCGGGGTCGGCCGCGGCTGCGGTTGCCGCGATGGCCGCCGCGGCAGGTTTTTGCAAGCAATATCCCAAGCCACGCACCGTGGCGATTTGCACGCCGCCGGGCTCGAGTTTTTTGCGCAGTCGATGGACATAGACCTCGATTGCGTTATTGCTGACTTCATCGCCCCATTCGCAGAGATGATCGACCAGCTGTTCTTTTGAGACCAGCCGGCCGACGCGTTGCAGCAGGATTTCCAACAGGCCCAGTTCCCGTGCGGACAGTTCGACCGGCTGCTCGTTAAGGGTGGCGATGCGGCCGACCAAGTCGAACGCCAATTGGCCGTGCCGCACAATCGTTGGGCCGCCGCCAGCGCCGCGGCGAGTTAGGGCGCGCACCCGCGCCTCAAGCTCGGTGAGCGCAAAGGGCTTGGCCATATAATCGTCGGCGCCCAGGTCCAGCCCGGTGACGCGTTGTTCGATGCTGTCGACCGCGGTCAGTATCATGACCGGCAAGCTTGAGTTGCGCGCCCGCAGGCGGCGCAACACTTCGAGGCCGGGCAGCACGGGTAGACCGAGGTCGAGTATCAATAAATCGAATGTTTGCAGCAATAGGGCGCTATCGGCGTCAGCGCCGTTGGTCACCAGATCGACGGCATAGCCCGATTGGCGGAGGGAACGAAGGAGGCCGTCGGCGAGTATGCTGTCGTCTTCGGCAATCAAGATTCGCATGGGCAATCCTGCTTGAACGCGGTACCTCGCTAGCTCTGGGGCGGCGGCGTTTGGGCACCGATCCCGAGTGTGCGCTGCGTGCGCTATTGTGTATGTCTCTATATAGTGTGGCGCAAGCGAGCAGACAATAAAGCAACAACACTTGCCAAAACCACTGTTTTTTTATACAGTACCATCCAAAGCCCCAAACCGGGTTGTCTGTGACAGCCGCCGACCATCATAGCAAAGGACGATTCATGGAAGATAGCAAGAAAGGCGCGACCGGAATGACCGCCGAAAAAAGCAAGGCGCTGGCAGTAGCTCTGGCACAGATCGAAAAGCAATTCGGTAAGGGCTCGATCATGCGCCTGGGCGCTGGTGAAGCCATCGAAGACATCCAGGTCTGTTCGACCGGCTCGCTGGGGCTCGATATCGCCCTGGGCGTTGGCGGCTTGCCGCGCGGCCGTGTGGTCGAAATCTACGGTCCGGAATCGTCGGGTAAAACCACGTTGACCTTGCAAGTGGTTGCCGAAATGCAGAAACTCGGCGGCACCTGCGCATTTATCGATGCCGAGCACGCGCTGGATATCGGTTATGCGGGCAAGCTGGGTGTCAGCGTGTCCGATCTCCTGGTGTCGCAACCCGACACCGGCGAGCAGGCGCTTGAAATTGCCGATGCGCTGGTGCGCTCGGGCTCGATCGACCTGATCGTGATTGACTCGGTTGCAGCGCTGGTGCCTAAGGCCGAAATCGAAGGCGAAATGGGCGATTCGCTGCCTGGCCTGCAAGCGCGCCTGATGTCACAGGCGCTGCGCAAACTCACCGGCACGATCAAGCGCACCAATTGTATGGTGATCTTCATCAACCAGATTCGTATGAAAATCGGTGTGATGTTCGGTAGCCCGGAAACCACAACCGGCGGGAATGCGCTCAAATTCTACGCATCGGTACGGCTCGATATCCGCCGCATCGGCTCGATCAAGAAAAATGACGAAGTGATCGGTTCGGAAACCCGCGTCAAAGTGGTCAAGAACAAGGTGGCGCCGCCGTTCCGTGAAGCGATTTTCGATATTTTGTATGGCGAGGGTATTTCACGCGAAGGTGAAATCATCGATCTGGGCGTACAAGCCAAAATCGTTGAAAAAGCCGGTGCGTGGTACAGCTATAACGGTGAACGCGTGGGTCAAGGCAAAGATAACGCCCGAGAATTTCTGCGCGAAAATCCCGATATCGCGCGCGAAATCGAAAACAAGGTGCGTGAGTCCTTGGGGGTTGTCGCGATGCCACAAGGGCAAGCGGGTAGTGCAGCACCTGTGAACGATGACGAACCAGAACTCGCGCCTGAGTAATAGGAGTTAGGGCAGTCATTCGGCGCTAAGTTAGGATGACTGCTCGAATGAACGTTGGGATCGATGTTTCAATTAGCAGAGCGGAAACCGTCATGAACCAGTCTCGATCACGTTTTCCTACGCGCGGTAAAGTTGCGCGGGAGGCGTCGAGGGGCGGGGCGGATGACGGCGAGGCAGGTGCTGATTTTGACGCCGACGCCGACGCAAGCCGCCAGTCTGGTTCTAATCGCAATCGCGATTCCTGGGACCCATTCGCGTCGGCGGACCCACAGAGCACCTCTGGATCTGACAGCTATACGCGCTCAAGCGAGCAAACCGGGCGGCGTTCCAAGCGGAAAACCGGCTCTGCGGATGACTCATTCGATAGCGGAAAACCTAAGCTCAGCCTAAAGGGGCGTGCCTTAGGCTATCTTTCGCGCCGTGAATATAGTCGGATTGAACTGGCAGGCAAGTTGCGTCCCTATGTTGAGGAGTCCGACAATCTTGACGCACTACTTGACGCGCTGGAGCTCGAAGCTTGGTTGTCCGATACACGCTTTGCGGAAAGTCTGATGCATAGGCGTTCCGGCCGCTTTGGAGCGAGCCGGATTGTGGGCGAATTAAAACGTCATGCGCTTGACGGCGATTTGCTCGCGGAACTTGGCACGCAATTGCGCGATACCGAAGCCGCCCGAGCCAAGCTTGTCTGGCAGAAAAAATTCGGTGCGCTGCCGGCGTCCTCCGCCGAGCGTGCGAAACAAGTCCGTTTTCTGGCGGCGCGTGGATTTTCGCATACGGTCATCGCCCGCTTGCTGGGTGGGCGCGCCGACGAAGCCGATTTCCTTGCCGACGACGAGGCAGACTAAGGCCGCGCGGCTAAAATGACCTGTCGGGTTTAATTTCGCCATCCCGACCCTTTTCACCGCACGACAGACTCCGTCGATCACACGGCAGACCCCATCCGCCGTTCGATTTTCCGACCGCACTATCCGCTCTCCAGCAGCGATCCCCCATTTAACGACGGTTCCAGGAAAACTCTCCCGCTATCTCGGCGCTCCCCGGTGGCTTTAATCTCATCGGCAGCGTCAGCCGTGCTTGGGCGCAGTGCTGATGCCCAGTATGTTAAACTTACGCCGTTTTTGTTTGCTAAATCATATATAGGACATGTCTGCCTTGCAGCCCGCCGCACACACGCAGCGTCACCGCCGCGCGATCCACGTGAAAGCCGTGGGACGTGATGCCGGGCTATGGAGCGGCGATGAATCTTTGTCCTGCCGACGGGCTCTCGTCGGTCACAGTGAAACGATCAAGCCAGCTGACCGTGCCCTGATCGGTCTGAATTTTGTTTCCGTGGTTCCAGTGATTCCCGCGTTTGACTGCCCAGATAGCTTAGATCATCGTTTTGATCACCGTCAGGCGGCGCATCGCCATGCGCGCGGGAATTGCACTTCTCTTAAGAAGCTGCGCGGCCAGCTCCCCCAGTCGATCCGTTCGACCTTTCCCGATGACGCAGCACTGCACGGCGAAGCGCCGTGCCGCGCCGGGCATGCCGGGGACCTGGCCGCTTTCATCGATTCGGAAGCCGAATCGATGTTCCAGCTTAACCGATGTCACACATTGCGCATGATGGCGCGAAGTGCCATGCAGTTCTATTCCCGTGGCCATGGCTTTGCTGCGCGCAGTAAGCGCGCGGCACAGGCCCTCTGCACGGGGAATGAAGTTCAATCCAACTCTCAGACCTAAAGGAATCACGGATGAAGATTCACGAGTACCAGGGAAAGGAAATCCTGCGCAAATTCGGCGTTGCAGTGCCGCGCGGTATCGCGGTGTTCTCGGTGGACGAAGCAGTTGCCGCCGCAGAAGAACTTGGTGGCCCAGTATGGGTTGTCAAGGCGCAAATCCATGCAGGCGGTCGCGGTAAGGGCGGCGGTGTCAAAGTCGCCAAGACGATCGAACAAGTGCGCGAATACGCGAACCAGATTCTCGGCATGCAATTGGTAACGCACCAGACCAGCCCGGAAGGCCAGAAAGTCGGCCGTCTGCTGATCGAAGAAGGCGCGGATATCAAGAAAGAATTGTATGTCGGCCTGGTGATCGATCGCGTTTCGCAACGTGTCGTTGTGATGGCGTCGAGCGAAGGCGGCATGGAAATCGAAGAAGTCGCCGAGCATCACCCCGAGCTGATCCACAAGCTGGCCGTCGATCCGGCCACCGGCTTGAGCGATGCCGACGCGGACTCGCTGGCCAGCAAGATCGGCGTGCCCGACGCTTCGCTGCCGCAAGCTCGTGCAATTCTCCAGGGCTTGTACAAAGCATGCTGGGAAACCGATGCCTCGATCGCTGAAATTAATCCACTGATCCTGACCGGCGACGGCAAGGTTATCGCACTCGACGCGAAGTTTAACTTCGATTCGAACGCGCTGTTCCGTCACCCGGAAATCGTGGCTTATCGCGATCTGGCCGAAGAAGATCCGGCTGAAATCGAAGCGTCGAAATTCGACCTTGCGTATATTTCGCTGGATGGCAATATCGGCTGCCTGGTGAACGGCGCCGGCCTGGCGATGGCCACCATGGACACGATCAAGCTGTTCGGCGGCGAGCCGGCCAACTTCCTCGACGTCGGCGGCGGTGCGACTACCGAGAAAGTGACCGAAGCCTTCAAGATCATGTTGAAGAACCCCGGCCTGAAAGCCATTCTGGTCAACATTTTCGGCGGCATTATGCGTTGCGACGTGATCGCCGAAGGTGTGATCGAGGCGTCGAAAGCGGTTTCGCTGAAGGTGCCGCTGGTGGTGCGGATGAAAGGTACCAACGAAGAAATCGGCCGCAAGATGCTGGCTGATTCGGGACTGCCTATCATTTCGGCTGAAAGCATGGAAGAAGCCGCGCAGAAGGTCGTCACGGCAGCCGCAGGCAAATAAGGCGCTGGGCAGGTTCGCGCCGGAGCCGGAAAGAGGTGGGTTTCCAGCCTGCCTTTGACCGATCGGTGCGGGTTTGCCGCGACCTGATGCATTTGGCGATTTCAGTTAAAGGCGTCGCTTCGTGCCAGGCTGTCAGCCATCGCTTAATGGCGGCGGCGCGCCGCGCGACCACGACGCCAGCTTAACCAGACAGGGGTAATACATGTCGATTCTGATTAATAAAGATACAAAGGTTATCACCCAGGGTATTACCGGCAAGACCGGTCAATTCCACACGCGCACCTGCCGTGAATACGCCAATGGCCGCGAAGCATTTGTGGCCGGTGTGAACCCGAAGAAGGCCGGCGATAATTTCGAAGGCATTCCGATTTACGCGTCGGTGCAAGAAGCCAAGTCCGAAACCGGTGCCACCGTCTCGGTCATTTACGTCCCGCCGGCAGGCGCTGCTGCCGCGATTTGGGAAGCCGTCGAGGCCGATCTGGATCTGGTGATCTGCATTACCGAAGGCATTCCGGTTCGCGACATGATCGAACTGAAGGCACGGATGGCCCGCGAAGGCCGCAAGAGCCTGTTGCTCGGACCGAACTGCCCGGGCACCATCACGCCGGATGAGCTGAAAATCGGCATTATGCCGGGTCATATCCACAAGAAAGGCCGTATCGGTGTGGTGTCGCGCTCGGGTACGCTGACCTATGAAGCAGTCGGTCAATTGACCGCTTTGGGTCTGGGCCAGTCGTCCGCAGTCGGTATCGGCGGCGACCCCATTAATGGCTTGAAGCACATCGACGTGATGAAGATGTTCAACGACGATCCGGATACGGACGCTGTGATCATGATCGGCGAAATCGGCGGCCCGGACGAAGCTAACGCTGCATATTGGATCAAAGACAATATGAAGAAACCGGTGGTCGGCTTTATCGCGGGCGTAACAGCGCCTCCGGGCAAGCGCATGGGTCATGCCGGCGCGCTGATCTCGGGCGGTGCAGACACCGCTGAAGCCAAGCTGGAAATCATGGAAGCCTGCGGTATCACGGTGACCAAGAACCCGTCGGAAATGGGCCGTTTGTTGAAGGCTGCGCTGTAAATCGTCTCGGCCGGTCACGTACCGGCTGACACGTTGCAATAAAGTGGACCCGTCCGATATCGCATTTCGCGGGACTCGGGTGGGTTGGGAGCGAGGGACACTGCTAGCGGTGTCCCTCGCTTTTTTATTGGTGCGTGCCGCGAGATGCTACACCTGCATGCATTACACTCGAACGGAATTTCCTTACTAAGGCCATGCATGCTTGAATTTTTTAGTCATCTTCATTGGGCCGCCGTCTTCCAGATTATCGTCATCGACCTCTTATTGGGGGGCGATAACGCGGTGGTGATTGCGCTCGCGTGTCGCCATTTACCTCAATCACAACGTGTCCAGGGCATTTTGTGGGGCACGGCGGGCGCGGTGGCGATGCGTTTGGTGTTTGTTTGGTTTGCCGTATTCCTGCTTGGCATTCCCTATCTGAAAATCGTCGGCGGACTGTTATTGCTGTGGATCGGCACACGTTTGCTGCTGCCGGAGGCCGATGCCACCGATAAAATCCGGCCGGCAAGCCGCTTGGTTGACGCCATCAAGACAATTATCCTGGCCGATGTGGTGATGAGCATTGATAACGTCATCGCGATTGCGGGTGCTGCCAACGCCGCTGAACCGGCGCAACGCATGCTGTTGATCGCCTTTGGCCTGCTGGTCAGTATTCCGCTCGTGGTGTGGGGCAGTCAGTTGGTGCTGAAACTGATAGACCGGTTTCCGCTGGTGGTGGTCGCCGGGGGCGGCTTATTAGGCTGGATCGGCGGCGGCCTGGTGGTCGGCGATGTGGCCTTGAGCGGCTCGCCGTTGCTGGCGGAGTCCGGCGCGCACACGGTGGCGGGGCTGATTGGGGCGACGATTGTCGTGTTGCTTGGCCTAGGCCTTAAACGCCGGCTCGCGCTTAAAGCCGATCATAAGCAGGGGCGCGCCGGCGAAGATCTGCCTTTATCGTAAAGACACCGCGCTTGGTGTCGCAAGTTCTGGCCGAATGGCCGACTACACGTGCGGTAGCGCTCCCGTTACGATAACTCAGCCCAGTTCTCCTGGGCTTTGCTCAGTCGCTGGAGTCCCGCCATGTCTGCTTATTTTTTGTGCTTGCTGCATACTGCTTGCGCCGGTTTTGACGCTGCTAGCTCGCCGTCTTTATTCATCAAGCCTACGGGTTCGCCGCGTCGCCGCGGTTTCACTCTGATCGAGCTGATGATTGTCTTGGCGATTATCGGTGTGATTTCCGCCTATGCAATCCCGGCATATCAGGACTATCTGGCGCGCAGCCGCGTCGGCGAAGGCTTGTCGCTGGCGTCCTCGGCGAAAATTGCGGTCGGGGAAAATGCCGCGAGCGGCGTGCCGCTGGATGGCGGATATGTATCGCCCCCGGCCACCCATAACGTCGAATCCATCCATATTTCGCCCGACGATGGGCAGATCACCATCACTTACATGTCGCGCGTGGCCGCGGCGGGCAGCAATACACTGGTGCTGGTGCCCTCGGTGCCTGACGACCCGGCCAAGCCAGGCGCGCGCGTGCCCTTGGCCGCCGATAGCGCCTTGCCCGGTGCGCTGGCTTGGGAATGCTTTGTCGCCGGGAAAACGGCGTCTTCATTGCCTGACCCCGGCCCGGGGCCGACTCCTGACGTAGCGCCGACTTTACCTTTGAACCTGGCGCCGCCGGAATGTCGCACTTGAATTTTGAATCTTGAATTTTGGCTCGCGGCACTGGGCATAATCAAACCGGGAGGGTAGAACCGGGAGGGTAGAACCGGGAGGGTAGAACCGGGAGGGTAGAACCGGGAGCGTCAGACTTGGCCGATTTCGGTATGCCATTTGACTGTTACTCCAACGTGCAAAATATCATGGTCCATGAAACGTGTTTGCCTGCGGTGCGCTGCGCATCGGTAGAGCTAGGCAATATGGTCCCGTGAGTTCCCCGATCCGGAGCGTGTGCATGCAACATGACGTAATTATCATTGGCGGAAGCTACGCCGGACTATCGGCCGCCATGTATATCGCCCGGGCGCGGCGATCGGTCTGTATCGTCGACTCAGGTTCTACTCGCAATCGTTTCTCGGCGCATTCGCATGGTTTCTTCGCGCACGACGGTGCTGAGCCGGGCGCCATGCTAGCCAAAGCGCGAGCGCAAGTTGCGGCTTATCCCACCACGACTTTTATCGAAGGCGAGGCAATTAACGCGGCGATAAAGCCGGCAGGCTTTTCCGTCCAGCTGGCCGACGGTGAAATGCTTGAAAGCGCTAGGCTGGTGCTTGCCTTCGGCATTTTCGACGAATTGCCCGCCATACCCGGGCTGGCTGAGCGCTGGGGTAGTTCCGTGCTGCATTGCCCCTATTGTCATGGCTATGAATTCAGCGGGCAGCGACTGGGGGTGCTGTACCTCTCGTCGATGTCGCTCTATCAGTCGAAGATGATTGCCGAATGGGGACCGACGACACTTTACTTGAACGGCGCTCCCATGCTCCATGACACTGCGCTTGCCGAACTGCAGTCGCATGGCGTCGAGATTGAGCCGGCCACGGTTAGCGCCCTACACGGCGAAGGGAGCCAGCTTTCGGCGATCGAACTCAGCGACGGTCATAGCTTAGGCCTAGACGCGCTCTATCTTGGCCCTCGCACGCACTTGAACAGCACGGTAGCGCAGCAGCTAGGCTGTGAAATCGGCGAAGCCCCCTTCGGTCCCATCATCCGCGTCGACCCACAGATGATGACCTCCGTGCCTGGCGTCTATGCTGCCGGCGACATCGCGCGGGGGGCTCACAATGTAACATGGGCATGCGCCGACGGTGTCACGGCTGCTATGGCGGTGCTCCGTTCGCTGGTTTTTGCTCGATCGTTAAGCGCTTGAATCGAGGCGCGAGCCTAGCCTTCCCCGGTTTAGAGGGTCAGCCGGGCTGTCTAGTTCGCGGTCCGGCGCGTGAGGTCAAGTTGCTTGGTCTTGGCAGAAAACTGCAGCGATTCGCGCTATATAGTCCGGTTTCGGTAGCATGCGGCATCGAAGTTTTGTATAGTGCGCCGACTACTGCCGACTCTCTACGTGCCCCGATGCCATCGACTTTTGTGCGACTGTTTTATTTCCTGCTACTGATTGTGGCGTTGACGGTGCCTTATGCGTACACCGTGCATACCTATCCGATTCCGACTTTCTATACGGAGTTCATTGCGTTTAGCGCCTATGTGCTAATCGCCGCGGCGGTTGCGGCCTATGCCTATACGCAGAGACATCATTTGCCCCATGTGAACCTGGGGGCGCCTAAGGTGGCGTGGGTGCCCTTGGCATTTGCGGCCTGGCTGCTGATTCAGATTGTGGTGCTGCCCACGCACCAACCGACGCTCAATTTGCTCGGCGCGGGGTGCTTAGTGACGGCGGCGCTCGTCGCTCATGCCGGTTTCTGGATCAAACGCCTGGGTTTGGCCGAGGCCACCATCAAATGGGGCTCTTACGCCTTGCTGCTCGGCGGTGTGTACGGCGTGTTTTGCCAGATTGTTCAGCTTTGCGGCCAGGAATCGCTGTTTTCGCCCTTCGTGCTGTCCTATGGCGTGACGGTTGCGCGGCGCCCTTACGGCAATATGGCGCAGGCCAACCATCTAGGCACCTACCTGGCGTTTGCGATGGTGGCAGCCCTGTACTTGGTGCAAACGCGCCGCTTACCTGTGCTGCTTTGGTTTGTGCTGACGACCGTATGCGCGACGGGTGCGGCGCTCACCATCTCGCGGACCTCATGGATCCAGGTTGTGGTCATCGTCATCGCCGGTTGGCTGATGGCGCTGGCCCGCCGCCAGAGCGCCAAAATTGGAGATTCCAAGCCGGCGACCCTGCGTGACTGGCTGATCCCATTATGCGTTGCGGTCATTTTTGTGCTGGTGAATATCGTCGTGCGCAAGCTGAATGTGGAGTTCAACTTGCAGTTGGGGCAGTCGGCGGTCGACCGTTTTAAAGATCCCGGCCAGATTTCGCTGCGCTTGGCGCTTTGGCGCTACGGGCTTGCGATGTTCCGCGGGCACTGGCTGACGGGAGTCGGCTGGGGCGAATTCCCAGGGCAGGAATATCTGCTCAGCGTCATCCTGGGCAAGGTGGAAATTGCGAATAATTCGCACGACATCATGGTCGATTTGCTGGCTAAGACCGGCCTGATTGGCTTTGGCATCTTTGCTTTGGGATTGTTGTGCTGGCTGCTACGCGCCGTGAGAGTCCGCCTCGATCCCCAGCGGGTGTTCGGTTTTGCTTTGATCGGCGTACTGGCCGCGCACGCGCTGGTTGAGTATCCACAGCAATATATGTTTTTCCTGTTGCCGGTCGCGTTAATGCTGGGTTTGCTTGAGCCACAGGCGATGCCGCGCATCAGTTCGGGGGTGTCGATTAGCGCTTATTTGGTGTTGGTATTGGCCGGTTTCGTCGCCTTCGTGCCGGTGTTGCGCGACTATCAACGTGCCGAGGTGTTGTACTACGGCAAAGCGCCGGAGGCCGAATATCGCGCCGCGCCCGCGTCAATTTTTGGCGCCTGGGGTGAATATGGTCTGGCGACCCTATTGGCCATGAACGGCGCTAATCTGCCATATAAGTTGGCGATGCATGAGCAAGCCATCGCTTTGCTGCCCGGAGAGACGGTACTTAAACGCTACGCGGTTCTGTTAGCGCTGCAGGGGCGTGAGACGGAGGCGCTGGACGTGGTGCGACGCTTGAAGGTATTTGCCGAGGCTGAGAATACCTGGCCGGACGATCTTGCCTCGCTATATGAAATGTGCGGTCAGCAGGGCGCTGCGCTCGCGGGCTTTAAAGCCAAGCTCATCGCCCAATATGGCGCGTTGCCGCCGCGCGCTCCAGGCGATGATGCAGACGACGATGCAAGTTAGGAGATAAAATCCATAGGGCAGGCTTAGAGCCTGGCCCTATTTAGGCGCGGTCCGACGCAGGGTCGAGCCCTTTTTCTGTCGATTTCCGCCAATCTACTGTTTTTTCAAGCCTTTTCGTGGCGCGCAAACCCAGACGAAGCTTGCGTTCGCGAGATTTTTAATTAGAATATTAAAAAATCTCGCGAATTGGGCTAAAGTTTTAGAAATATCTGCCGTTGACAGCGGTATGGCCAGTTTTATTGGGGCCAAGCTGTATCAATGCGCGCCGCCATTATTCCGCGACGCAACTATGCTTCAAGGATGCGCCATGATTAATGCCATTTCACCTCAGGTCAACATACCGTACAGCGCTAGCAATGCTAGTAGCGCTGCGAGTGCCGTTACCGGCGGCGCTGAGATTGCCACGCTTCAAAGAGAGTTGGTGTCATACGACAAGCAGCTATCCGAAGTGCAAGACGGTACCGCAGAAGCCGGTCCTATCCAAACGCAGTTACTGTCTGCGCAAGTTTCGCTATTGACGGATCAAATTGTTAGTTTGAGTGGCGTAACGCCGTTGTCGTTTACGCAACCCGCACCTGCGTCTCCCGGCCCTGTAGGCCAGCCTGCCGCCTCAAGCAGCAGTGCTACGGCCGCGCCAGTGGCGACGGCCACTGTGGCAGCACCTCAGCAGCTGGTGCCAACAGCGCCGTTGACCACTTCGGTCAGCGATCAAGCTGCGCTGAGCCAAGCCCAAGCGACGCTGTCCTCTATTTTCCAGAAGGTCTCGGTGCATGGGGCTTCGCCGCCTCCTACTGCGCCAGCTCAAGCGGCGGGCGTGTCTACGCAAACTGCAAGTGTGCCCGCGCCGGCCGCGAGCGCACCGGTGCCAATTGCGAGTCAAGTCACCGCGCCGTCGGCTGCGAGCGTCCAGTCAGCCGTCAGTGTGTCGGTCGGAAGCACGATTAACGTGACGGTTTAAGCCGCAACGGTGGTTTTTTTCGGCTTCCGCCGCACAGATGTCGTGCTTCTGTCGTATTTGCCAGGCTTAGACCTGCGCGTCTTTTTGACCCTTGTTTTTCCTAGATTTCGTCGGTTTTAGCCCAATCCCAGCAATTGCGCCGTAGGTGTCCCCATGCTCTGCTATCGACCGTGTCGTTTTGATTGAATCGATGCGCCTAACCGTGCCTAGCAATGCGCCGTCACCCATTATCGGTGCAAGTAGTAAATCCTACTTTAGTATAATTTTTGGATCGAGTTATACTAAAGTCCTACTTGGTGATGGAGTCTGATATGCATACAGCCACTTTGCGTCGCGCAGGCGGCTCGCTTATTCTCACCGTTCCGCAAGCCTACGCTGAGCAGAACAAGCTGACGGCCGGCTCCAAAGTCGAAATCAATATCAATGGCGATGCATTGAGCCTGAAACCGGTCAAGAATCGCCCGCCGCGTCGGAGCTTGGACGAATTGCTTGCTCAGACGCCGGAAGATCATCGCGTTCATGGTTGGAATGAAATGCCGGCCGTTGGGCTGGAGATTGTTCCCCCTTATGAGCCTCATACCAAGGCGGGCGTTTGATTCCATCTCGCGGCGATATTTTCCACACGAAGTTCGACCCTGCAACCGGCAAGGAAATGAAGGGTGACCACTATGCATTGGTGGTCACTCCCAAAAAATTCAATGCAAAGCTAAAGATGACCGTGGTTTGCCCAATCTCGGGGGGGCAAGCGTCTGCTGCACGCGAAACCGGTTTTCTCGTCAGTCTGATGGGCGCGGGTACCCGCGTTGACGGCAATATTCACGTGCATCAAATGAAAGTGGTCGACGTAAATGAGCATATTGGCGAGTATGTCGAGTCCATACCTGACCATATTTTGCTCGAAGTCCTGATGATTTTTGAGTCCTTGTTCGACAGTCAAAATCTTGTGAAATAGGTCATCTACGTGGTTGGTCACGCCTTTAGCCGATGTCGTCCGACATTTCCTTGCCCAACCATGACAACGCGTGCATCCGCGCCAAGCCGACATCCGGCATCCGATGAAATCATCCCGCCACCCAGTGCCCCGATTTCCCGCCGATTTTTTCCAATAAGCCGATGTCCGTCATGGTCATGCCCCGATCCACCGCCTTGCACATATCGTAAATCGTTAATAAGCCGATCTGCACCGCGGTCAGCGCTTCCATTTCGACGCCGGTGCGGCCGATGGTTTCGACTTCGACGGTGCAATGGACGCTGCATGAGCTAGCGTCGATTTCGAAGTTGACCGCGACGCGTGTTAGCGCCAGGGGGTGGCACAGCGGGATCAGGTCCGCCGTTTTCTTCGCGCCTTGAATCGCAGCGATGCGTGCGATGCCGAGCACATCGCCTTTCTTTGCATTGCCGCTGCGCACCAGTTCCAGCGTTTCCGGCAACATACGGATACTGCCTTTCGCGATCGCGATGCGGCGGCTGGCTTCTTTGCTGCCGACGTCCACCATATGGGCTTGTCCGGCCGCGTCGAAGTGGCTCAGTGGGGAGGTGGCTGGGTTGGGGGATGTGGACATAGCGGCTAACCTGGGTCGAATGAACGGCGCTCGCGGCAGGCGGGAAATTTTTCCGGCCTGTCGCATCAGCGAAATAGGGTGGAATAGGATGGAATATGCGTGTCAGATGGCTCGACGGAACTTGACTCGATGTTACGTTGTTTTGACGTCGTTTTGGGTCAGGTCTGCACCATGAAGCGTATGGGCCATAGGGGTCGCTGCGGGGCTGCAAACGAAATGAAACTGTTCGGCTACGTTTGCCGCGAGGATAGGTTTAAGCGCCAGCACCTGACCGAGGCGCCAGACGAGCGAGCCGCTATACCGGCCATCATCGGTGCGCGCGGCCGCGCCGCCGGCAGACTCGGCTTCATCATCGCCACCGAGGGTGGCGTGTTCGGAAAATAGGTCGAGATCATGGTCGTGCAGCAGCGCAATGCGCTGGGTGTCGTCAGAAAACAGCACCGAGCCGGCATCGTCCAGCCAGCCGACTTGTGGCTCGAAATCTGCGCCGGTCTGGTCGATCAGGCGCAGCGCGCCGTGTTCCAGTTGCAGTCGCACGACCCAAGGCGTGTAAGCTAGTTCGATATAGACGCGCTGCGGGCCGTTTTGGAAAAACCAGCAGCCGGCTTCGTCAGCCGCGTAGTTACGGTTGATAAAACCGTTAAGCGCGTCATGCCTGATCGGTGTGCCGGCCGCGCCGGTCTGCTGCGCGGCTTCGTCGCGCATGCGCCAGACGCCGCGGCGGTCAAGCGCCAGCCAACCGGTGCAAGCGGGCACATTCGGCCATTTTGCCATCGCCTGTTTGACGCGCTCATCCATGGGCTTGCTTCGCCTCAGTCTGAGGGTTCAGGTGCGCGCCAAAAAAACCGCACAAGCGCTGCGCGAGCCAATCGATGCGTCCGGGCAGCGGGCCCGTCATAAACCCGACATGTCCGCCGCTATCGGGTTGTTCGAGTTCAATCGCGGAAGCCACCTGAGCTAGGGAAGGCAATGCCGTGGCCGGCATAAATGGGTCGTTGCGGGCGTTCAATATTAAGGTCGGGACGGTGATGTCGCCCAGGACATGGCGCGCGGAGGCCCGATTCCAGTAGTCGTCGGTATCGCGATAGCCATGCAGCGGGGCTGTGACAATATTATCGAAGGCGTATAAATCACGGGCGTTCAGCATCGCAGACCGGTCGAACAAGCCGGGGAATTGATCGAGCTTATGCAGTGACTTACGTTTTAGCGTGTCGAGAAAATTGCGGGTATAGATTAGATTGAAGCCTGCCGACAGCGCCTGTCCGCCGGCCTGTAAATCAAGCGGGGCGCTTACCGCCGCCGCCGCGCTAACAAACTCGGCGGCGTGGCCTTGCTCGCCCAGCCAGCGTAGTAGTGCGTTGCCGCCGAGCGACACGCCGGCGGCAAGCAGCGGGGCGCTAGGCGCCAGTGCCTGAAGCGCGCGCAGGACCCAGTCGATTTCAGGGCTGTCGCCGGAGTGGTAAAAGCGCGGCGCCCGATTGATTTCTCCGCTGCAACTGCGGAAATGCGGCACCACCCCCCGCCAGCCGAGTTGTGCCGCCTGATTCATCAGCGCGCGGGCGTAATGGCTTTGCGAGCTGCCTTCGAGCCCGTGGAATAGCACCAGTAGCGGTGCGCCGGGTGCTGCTGCACTGACCAGCCAATCGAGGTCGATAAAATCGCCGTCAGGCGTGTCCCAGCGCTCGCGGCGATAAGCCGGCACGGGCTTGCGCATGAACAGCGCCGGGACGATGGTTTGCAGGTGCCGGTTTGGCAGCCAGAACGGCGCGCGATAGAGTCCCGCCTTGGGCCGGGCCTGGCGTGCTTCGGCTGGGTTAATGCCAATCGTTGCCGGGCGTTCGACCGCCCCGACGTGCGAGCCGCTTGCGCCGGGCGCAGGGATCGAGGCGTCGGCGGGCGTCGTGTTAGTGCAGTTGCCCGTGTCCATGGCGTAGTTTTGCGGTGAACTGTGCTGCGGTGGTGTCGGGCATCGGGCTCGCATGAATATGTGCGATCCGCCACTCGCCGCGGTCGTGCACCATGACATAAGTGGCAAATACCAGGGCTGCCGCTTCGGCATTGCCCACGCGGTGGGCTTCGACAATCGCGTAGACGACGGTGCCCAGGCTGTCGTAGACGCGGATATCGAGGGCTTCTACGGTCGAGCGCACGGACTCGAAGCGCTGCGCAAAGCCGCTGCGGATCGCGTCCAAGCCATGCAGATGTGCGCCGTCGGCACGGATGCAACTGACAAACTCTTCGTCAATCCACAGACTCATCAGTTGATCGAGATTGCCTTCGGCAATCGACTGATAATAAGCGCTCAGAGTGTCGGCGGCGGCTTCGAATAGGCGTGCAAAACGTGGCATGGCGCTGGTCTGCTGGCTAGTAAGGCTGGCGGGTGCGACACCCGCGATCATCGTATTCCGCGGCAGCACGTTCTGGCGCTGCCGTGGTGCGTGTACTGTAAAAACCCCGTGGCCTCGTGCGGTTTGACCCTAGCGCAATGTCAGTTGCGCGCGCAGCGGTTCAAACACTTGCTCAGGGCTCAGTTCGCGCATGCACTTGAAATGCCCCAGTGGGCATTCGCGAGCAAAACACGGGCTGCACTCAAGGTGTAGCCATTGTACCTGCGCCGTGTCCGATAAAGGCGGTGTGTGGCGCGGATCGCTCGAGCCGTAAAGCGCCACAATCGGGCGGCGTAGCGCAGCGGCCACATGCATCAGGCCGGAATCGTTGGTGACCACGGCGCTGGCATGGGCGATCAGCGCGCAAGCTTCGCCGAGCGAGGTTTGTCCGCACAAATTGCGGACAAACGGCGCCTGGTCGGCAATGGCTTGCGCCAATGGCGAGTCCTTGGGCGAACCCAGCGCGACAAATTGGGCGTAGGGAAACGCGTTGCGCGCCATGTGCGCCAGCATTGCGAAATGCTCGGGCGGCCAGCGCTTGGCTGGGCCGTATTCGGCGCCCGGGCAGAACACGATCAAGGGCACGCGCGTGTCCAGCGTAAACCGGTTGGCAACCCGCAGCGATTCGTTAAAATCGGCTTCGAGGCGCGGCGGCGGCAGGTTTTCTGGCAGGCCGGCGTCGGGCGCATAGGCCAATGCCGCGTAATGGCGCGACATCGATGGGCGTTCGTCGCGCGGCGGATTGGTATGGCGTACGTTCAGCAAGCCATAGCGATGCTCGCCGAGGTAGCCGATGCGCAGACGGATGCCAGCCAGCCAGGGTATCAGTGCCGATTTCAGCGAATTCGGCAGGACATAGGCGGCATCGTAGCCGATATCGCGCAAATCGCTGGCCAATGCCCAGCGATGCCAAAGTTGCAGTTTCTTGTGACCGAGGTCGGTCGAGAATACCTGCTTGATCTCAGGCATGCGCTCCAGCACAGGCGCAACCCAAGCGGGTGCAACCGCATCGATCACGACGCGGGGATGTAAAGTTTTCAGCAGCGCAAAGAGCGGTTGCGCCATTAGCGCATCACCGATCCAGTTCGGTGCAATCACGAGCACTCGACGCATCAGTGTGTATATCCGAAATAAAAAGAGTGGGGCCGTGCGGGCCGAGACTGCACGGCCTATCAGGCGACGGCTTAGTGGTGGCCTTTGATGACTTCACCGGCTTTGAGCGCATAGCGGGTGCCGCAATAGGCACAGCTTGCTTCGCCATGGGTGACATCGATAAAGACCCGCGGATGGGAGCTCCAACGCGGCATTTTCGGGTTTGGGCAGTAAACCGGTAAATCGCCGGCGCTAACTTCGATGACGGTGTTGTCTTTGGTTTCGCTCATGGTTGTCTATGGCTTCTTAGGGCGGGTTCGAATTAAATGTGGGCAAGCCATTCGCTGTACTTGGCGTTTTTACCCTGAACGGTAGCGAAAAATGCCGATTCCAGCTTCCCGGTAATTGGGCCGCGGCTGCCGGCGCCTATTGTACGGTGATCGAGCTCGCCGATTCGCGCTACTTCGGCGGCGGTTCCGGTAAAGAACGCTGCGTCGGCGCACTGCATTTCGTTGCGGGCCATGCGTTTTTCGGTAACCGGGTGCTGAAGTCGCGCGCCAGCGCTATGACAGATTGTGCCGTCGCGCTCAGACATCGACATGGGGATCTCCTTGCAGCTGTCAGGAAAAATACCGAAGGTTTCATTCTAAATCACCGGGCACGCAAGGCATAGCGATGTGGCGTAAATCCTGACCTACCGGTCGGTTTGTCAAGCGCGCGGGAAGTTATACTTATAACTCATTCTCGTATTTTCATCGCCTTCGGCGCCCCGGCGTTGTTCGGTGCTGCTGTCCCGCCCGCTTTGCTACACGTTTATCATGCTTATCCGCCTGTCAGATACAGACCGCCGTGCTTTTCGAGATGGCTTTAATCACTTTGTTCCGTCATTAATGGCGATGCTCTCGTGGGGGCTGGTCACGGGTATTGCCATGAGCAAGTCGGTGCTGACGATGCCGCAGGCCTTCGGCATGTCGCTGTTGGTCTATGCGGGGTCCTCGCAGTTGGCGGTGTTGCCTCTACTGGCGGCCAAGTTGCCGATCTGGACGGTGTTGCTGACGGCCGCCATGGTCAATACGCGCTTTATGATCTTCAGTGCGGGCCTGGTGCCGCATTTCTCCTATCACGGCTTCTGGCGGCGTGTGCTGATCGGTTTTTTCAATGGCGACCTGATCTATCTGTTTTTTATGCGCCGCGATTTCCCGCTCGGCCATCAGCCGGGTAAGGAAGCCTATTTCTGGGGTATGGCGGTTACGGCCTGGGTTGGCTGGCAGCTCTCGTCCCTGGTGGGCATTGTGCTGGCCAGCTTATTTCCCGACAGTTGGGGGCTGGAACTGGCCGGGACGCTGGCGCTGATTCCTATCATGGTGTCGGCGATCGCCGGCCGCTCGACCGTGATCGCGGTCCTGGTCGCTTGTGTGGTGGCCTTGCTGGGCTTCGATTTGCCGTATCGGCTCGGGTTGCCGCTGGCGGTGCTGGCCGCGCTAATGGCGGGGCTGGCCAGCGATGCCTGGATCGAAAGCGTCGATTTACGCGCTATCTTGCGGCAGCGGCGGTTGCCGCAATCGCCTGCGCCGGCGGCGCCAGCCCATCCGTCCGGCGGCAGCGGCTCAGAGCGGCAAGAAGCACAACGGGGATCCGAATGAGTTCAACTTCAATCTGGCTGGTGATTATTGGCATGACCGTAGTCACCACACTGAGCCGCGCCTTCTTTTTATTTGCCGGTGAGCGCATCACCCTGCCTGAGCGGGTCCAGCGTGCATTACGCTACGCACCGGCCGCGGCCCTGGCGGCCGTGGTGGTGCCCGAGGCGCTGACTTGGCACGGGCATCTGGTGTTTTCGCTGGCCAATCATGACATGCTGGCGGCGCTGGCCGGTTTGCTATGGTTTCTCTGGCGTCGCAGCATGGTCGAGACGATTGTGGTCGGGATGGTGGTTTTTACGGCTTTGCGGTGGTGGGCTTAGGGCGTTCCGGCTCGCGGTATCGGCTTAACCCGCGCGGTATCGGCTTAATCCGATTTGGCGGCGTGGGTCGACTTGCACGGCTGCTGGCCCGTTATAGCACGGATAGTCTTGTTGAATTGTTTGGCGCCGACATGGCAGAGATAACGCTTCGCCCAAGCCGGATCACGGCAAAATACGGCTTCAATTTGAGTCTGGACATCCAAACGTCAAATACTCGCGTTTCAATCGGGTAAAATAGTCGGCTTACCGGCATTTAGTCGGGGATTGCAGCGGTCGCGCAGCCGGCATTCGGTGCGTTGAACTAGCGCTTTTTAAACGCCACCAACTCAAATCCATGACCCAAGTGTTACGCCTCGCAGATCTGATCGCCGCTGGAAAGCTTGCTGGTAAGCGTGTCTTTATCCGTGCCGATCTTAACGTACCGCAGGACGATAGCGGCAAAATCACCGAAGATACGCGCATTCGTGCGTCCGCGCCGGCGATTCGCCAGGCCTTGGATGCGGGTGCTGCCGTGATGGTCACTTCGCATCTGGGGCGCCCGACTGAAGGGGCGTTTAAGCCGGAAGACTCGCTCGCGCCGGTCGCCGCGCGCCTGGCCGAAGTGCTCGGTTGTGCGGTGCCGCTGATCAGCAACTGGGTGGAAAACGGCGTGGTTGTGCAGCCGGGGCAGGTGGTTTTGCTCGAAAATTGCCGCGTCAACGTCGGCGAGAAGAAAAATTCGGATGAGCTGGCGCAAAAAATGGCCGCTTTGTGCGATATCTATGTCAATGATGCCTTCGGCACGTCGCATCGCGCTGAGGCCACCACTTATGGCCTTGCGAAGTATGCGCGGGTTGCTTGCGCCGGCCCCTTGCTGGCCGCCGAGCTTGATGCGCTGGGCCGCGCCCTGGGTGCGCCGCAGCGTCCGCTGGTGGCAATCGTCGCCGGCTCCAAAGTGTCGACCAAACTCACCATCCTGAAATCGCTGGCCGACAAGGTCGATCAACTGATCGTCGGCGGCGGGATCGCCAACACGTTTATGCTGGCCGCCGGCCTTAAGATCGGCCGCTCGCTGGCTGAGCCCGATCTATTGGCCGATGCGACGGCGATTATCGACATCATGAAGCGCCGCGGCGCGTCGGTGCCGATCCCGGTCGACGTCGTGACCGCCAAAGAATTCAGCGCGACCGCTGCGGCCGTGATCAAGGACGTCGCCGACGTTGCCGACGACGACATGATTCTCGATATCGGCCCGCGCACCGCGAGTCTGCTGGCTGAGCAAATTGCGCGCGCCGGCACCATTGTCTGGAACGGTCCGGTCGGCGTGTTTGAAATCGAGGCATTTAGCCATGGCACGCAAGTGCTGGCCAATGCGATCGCGCAATCGGCGGCATTTTCTATTGCCGGCGGCGGCGACACGCTGGCGGCCATCGATAAATATCAGCTGGCCGATAAAATTGACTACATTTCGACGGGCGGCGGTGCTTTCCTTGAGTTTCTGGAAGGCAAGACCTTGCCCGCGGTGGAAGCGCTGGAATCGCGCGCCAAGCAGAATCTGGATTAATACGCCGGCTGAGCCGGTTGTTGAATGTTTAAGCAGATTTGAGCGTATTTAGGTTTGTTTAGCCGCTTTAAGTGCGGTTTGAGTGCCGGATAGGCGTCAAGAGTGGCTGCAATCGAACGGCTGCCGTCGCCCTTCCGGGGAAGGTCGGTCACGATTTATCCTAAAAATGGATGGAATGTGACCTTGTAGCGCCTCTCGCAGTGTCCCGAGTGCAGTACTTTCGATTGACGAGGACCTTAATGCATCGAGCTACAAAAATTGTTGCGACCATTGGCCCGGCTTCTAGTACGCCGGAAATTCTGGCGCAGATGATTGCCGCCGGATTGGATGTTGTACGCCTGAATTTTTCTCATGGCACGGCGGACGATCACCGTCTGCGCGCCGAACGCGTTCGCGAGGCGGCGCGCGCGGCGGGCCGCGAAATTGCGATTATGGCCGACTTGCAAGGCCCGAAGATTCGCGTCGGCAAATTTGAGCAAGGCAAGATCATGCTCGAAGCCGGCCAGCCTTTCACGTTGGACGCAAATTGTGAACTTGGCGACGAAACGCATGTCGGACTAGATTACAAGGATTTACCCCGCGACCTGCGCACCGGCGACGTGCTGTTGCTGAACGACGGCTTAATCGTGCTGACCGTCACCCGGGTTGTGGGCGAGCAGATTCAAACCGTCGTCAAGGTCGGCGGTGAGCTGTCGAATAATAAAGGGATTAACCGTCAGGGCGGCGGCTTGTCGGCGCCGGCGTTGACACCCAAGGATATGGAAGACATCCGCACCGCGATGGATATCGGTGTCGATTATGTCGCGGTATCGTTCCCCAAGACGGCGACCGATATGGAAATGGCGCGCCAGCTGGCGAATATCGCCGGCGCGCCTCATGGCCTCAAGCCGAAGATGATTGCCAAGATCGAGCGAGCCGAAGCGATTCCGGCCTTGCAAGAGATTCTCGATGCATCCGACGGCATTATGGTGGCGCGGGGCGATCTGGCTGTTGAAGTGGGTAATGCTGCGGTGCCGGCGCTGCAAAAACGCATGATACGGATGGCGCGCGAATCGAATAAATTGGTGATTACCGCGACCCAGATGATGGAATCGATGATTTACGCACCGGTACCGACCCGTGCCGAAGTCTCCGACGTCGCGAATGCAGTGCTGGACGGCACTGACGCCGTGATGTTGTCGGCCGAGACGGCTTCCGGTAAATATCCGGTGGTGACCATCGAAACCATGGCTGCGATTTGCCTGGAAGCCGAGAAATCGGAAACCGTGGAGCTGGATCGCGACTTCCTCGATCGCACATTTACCCGCATCGATCAGTCGATCGCCATGGGCGCTTTGTTTACTGCCTATCACCTCGGCGCCAAGGCAATTGTCGCGCTGACCGAGTCGGGTGCAACGGCGCTCTGGTTGAGCCGCCATTGGACCAATGTGCCGATTTACGCTTTGACTTCGCGGCTCGGCAGCCAGCGCGCGATGGCCTTGTTCCGCAATGTGACGCCGCTGCAGCTTGAGACCAGCGACGACCGGGATATTGCCTTGCAACAAGCGATCGATATGCTGATGCGCCAGAACTTGGTAAAGCGCGGCGATCAGATCGTGCTGACCGTGGGCGAGCCGATGGGCCAAGCCGGCGGCACGAATACGCTGAAAATTGTACGGGTGGGCGAGCACGTTTAAGGAATCGCTGGTCATAAGGGGGCGATGGCGCTATGTAGCGCCGTCGCTAGCTCTGGGCGCAGAGGTACTTCAAACAAGACGCCTGACCAGGTAGGACTATTTTTTGTTTAAAGGAGTAAATCATGCCTCTCGTTTCCATGCGTCAACTGCTGGACCATGCTGCGGAGCACGGCTACGGCCTGCCTGCATTCAACGTCAACAACCTGGAACAGGTGCAAGCCATCATGACCGCGGCCGACGAAGTCGGTGCGCCCGTGATCATGCAGGCATCGGCCGGTGCGCGTAAATATGCGGGTGAGCCTTTTCTGCGTCATTTGATTGAAGCTGCGATCGAATCGTATCCGCATATTCCGGTTGTCATGCATCAGGATCATGGCCAGTCGCCAGCCGTGTGTATGGCGGCGATCCGCAGCGGTTTCACCAGCGTGATGATGGACGGGTCGCTCGAAGAAGACGGCAAGAGCATTGCCAGCTACGACTACAACGTCGAAGTGTCGCGCCAAGTGGTGACGTTGTCGCACGCGATCGGCGTCACGGTGGAAGCCGAACTGGGTTGCCTGGGTTCGCTGGAAACCATGCAGGGCGACAAGGAAGACGGTCACGGCGCGGATGGCAAGCTGACTCGCGAACAATTGCTGACCGACCCGGAACAAGCGGCGGATTTTGTGAACGCGACCCAATGCGATGCGTTGGCCATTGCCATCGGCACTTCGCATGGCGCTTACAAATTCACCAAGGCGCCGACCGGCGATATTCTCGCCATCGACCGTATCAAGGAAATCCACCGCCGGATTCCGAACACCCATCTGGTGATGCACGGTTCGTCGTCGGTGCCCCAAGAGTTGCTGGCTGAAATTCGTCAATTCGGCGGCGATATGAAGGAGACCTACGGAGTGCCGCTCTCCGAAATTCAGGAAGGCATCAAGCACGGCGTGCGCAAGATCAATATCGACACCGATTTGCGTCTGGCCATTACGGCGGCAATCCGTCGCTATATGTTCGAAAATCCGAGCGCCTTCGATCCGCGCGACTATCTGAAGCCGGCTCGCGAAGCCGCCAAGCAGATGTGCAAGAGCCGTTATTTGGCGTTCGGTTGCGAAGGCATGGCGGGCCGCATCAAGCCGCTTAGCCTTGACAAGATCGCCGATAAGTATAAAAAAGGCGAACTGCGTCAAATCGTGAACTAAGCTTCTGATTAAGCTTTTAGGACGGTTGTAACGCAGCCGGTATAATGCAACTCCCGCATAATGCGGGAGTTGCCCTTTCTACTTGAGAAGCTCCGATGTCCTCGACCCTCTTCGAATCCTCACTGCACTCGCTAAAACTGCTGGGCAGCGGCAAAGTCCGCGACAACTACGCCGTGGGCGACGATAAGCTTCTGATCGTCACGACGGACCGTCTGTCGGCCTTTGACGTGGTCCTGGGCGAGCCAATCCCCGCCAAAGGGCGTGTCCTGAATCAGATGGCCAATTTCTGGTTCGAGAAGCTCGCCGATCTGGTGCCGAATCATCTGACGGGGATTGCGCCCGAAAGCGTGGTGGCAGCCGACGAAGTGGCCCAAGTCAGCGGGCGCGCGGTGGTCGTCAAGCGCTTGAAGCCGATTATGATCGAGGCTGTGGTGCGCGGTTATCTGGCCGGCAGCGGCTGGCTGGACTATCAGAAGACCGGGTCGATTTGCGGTGTGGCTTTGCCCGCCGGATTACAGAATGCGCAAAAACTGCCCGAGCCGATTTTTACGCCGGCAGCCAAGGCCGAGATGGGGCAGCACGACGAAAACATCACTTTCGCCGAGGCCGAGTCGCAGATCGGTGCGGCGCTGGCCCAGCAGATCCGCGAGATCAGCATTCAGTTGTATCAGCGTGCTGCGGAATACGCGGCTACGCGCGGCATCATCATCGCCGACACCAAATTTGAATTCGGCCTCGACGACAACGGCGTGTTGCATTTGATGGACGAAGTGTTGACCGCCGACTCTTCGCGCTTCTGGCCGGCCGACGAATACAAGGTGGGCAGCAACCCGCCGTCGTTCGATAAGCAGTTTGTGCGCGACTGGCTGTTGACCCAAGTCTGGGACAAAACGCCGCCGGCGCCGAAATTGCCGGCCGAAGTCGTCGAGCGCACCGCCGCCAAGTATCGTGAGGCGCTGGAGCGGCTCACGGGTCAGGCCTTGCAATAACAGGCTGCCGCCGGTATGCGCCGGTATGCGCGGCTATGGATAGATAGATCAAGCGAGTCGTCAAATGAATGAGTCTTTAAGCGCTCAACCTGAAAACCCCGCACAGACCGCGAATCCGGTGATCGGTGTGGTCATGGGGTCGAGCTCCGATTGGGACGTGATGCAACATGCGGTCGCGATCCTGCGCGAATTCGATATTCCGTTCGAGGCCAAGGTCGTGTCCGCACACCGCATGCCCGATGAATTGTTCGCCTACGCGGAAAGTGCGCGCGAGCGCGGCTTGCGGGCGATTATCGCCGGCGCCGGCGGAGCCGCCCACCTGCCCGGTATGCTCGCAGCAAAGACCCCGGTGCCGATATTGGGCGTGCCCGTGCCGAGCAAATACCTGAAGGGTGTCGATTCGCTGCATTCGATTGTGCAAATGCCCAAAGGTATTCCGGTGGCCACCTTCGCGATCGGCGAGGCGGGGGCGGCGAATGCGGCATTGTTTGCAGTCGCCTTGCTGGCGGCGCATGCACCTGAACTGGCAGTACGCCTCGATGACTTTCGCGTGCGGCAAAGCGATGTCGCGCGCGGCATGACCTTGCCTGTCTAAACGCGAATATGAATAAAAATAGTTCTCCGCTTTCTCCGATCTTGCCGGGCGCCTGGCTGGGCATGCTGGGCGGTGGCCAGTTGGGTCGCATGTTCTGCTTTGCCGCGCAGGCCATGGGTTATCGCGTGGCGGTGCTGGACCCGGACGAAACCAGTCCGGCGGGCTCGGTGGCGGATCACCATATCCGCGCGGCCTATACCGACGAAGCCGGGCTCACGGAGCTGGCGCATTTGTGTGCTGCGGTGTCGACCGAATTCGAGAACGTCCCGGCGCAAAGCCTCGATTTTCTGGGCAAGACGATCCCGGTCAGCCCGGCAGGCCGCTGTGTTGCCATTGCCCAGGACCGTATCGCCGAGAAACGCTTTATCCAGGCTTCGGGTGTGCCGGTGGCGCCCCATCTGGCGATTGAATCGCGCGAGCAGTTCGCGGCTTTGAGCGACGCGGAACTCACCGCAGTATTACCCGGCATCCTTAAAACCGCGCGTTTGGGTTACGACGGTAAAGGGCAGGTCAGTGTGGCCTCAGCCGACGATGCGCGCGAGGCTTATGCCGCGCTTGGACACGTTGCCTGTGTGCTGGAACAGCGCTTGCCGCTGGCCTTTGAGATTTCCGCCTTGGTGGCGCGTGGCGCCGATGGTCTGGCGCAGATTTATCCGCTGGCCCAGAACACGCACCGCGACGGGGTTTTGGCCAAAACCGTGGTGCCGGCCCCCGATGCGCCTGCCGCATTGGTTGAACAAGCACAGCATGCCGCCTTGGCGCTGGCTGCCGCGCTCGATTATGTCGGCGTACTCTGCGTTGAATTTTTTGTGCTCACCGATGGCACGCTGGTCGCCAACGAAATGGCCCCGCGTCCGCATAACTCGGGCCATTACACGGTCGATGCCTGCGCGACCAGCCAGTTTGAGCAACAGGTGCGGGCCATGACCGGCTTGCCTTTGGGCGACCCACGCCAACACTCGCCGGCGATTATGCTGAATCTGCTGGGCGACGTCTGGTTCGACGGCGAAACACCGATCCAGCCGGCTTGGGACAAAGTCGTCGGCCTGCCTTCCGCACGCCTGCATTTGTACGGCAAGGAAGAAGCGCGTGTCGGCCGCAAGATGGGGCATATCACGCTGGCAGCGTCGACCGCCGAGCAAGCCCAGGCCGCAGCGCTCGAATGTGCCCGTTTGCTGCATTTGCCGCACGATTGAGTTGATGCTGCGATGACTTCAAACTGCGACGCCGTTCGAGTCAATGCCGCGACCACAGGTGGCACGCGTCGCATACTTAAGTTGGTGTGCCGATGACTGTAACGCATTGGATCGAACCGACGCCCGCCGAAATCGCCCATGCTGCCGAGCGTCTTGAGGCCGGTGGTTTGGTCGCCTTTCCGACCGAGACGGTTTACGGCTTGGGTGGCGACGCCGAAAGCCCCGATGCGGTGGCCCGCATTTATGCCGCCAAAGGGCGTCCGGCGACTCACCCGGTTATCGTTCACCTGAGCCCGGCGGCCGATCCTGCTTATTGGGTCAGCGAGCTCGGTGCCGATGCGCGTCAATTGATCGAGGCATTTTGGCCCGGCCCGCTCACACTGATTCTGAAGCGCGCCGCGCATATTCCCGATGCGGTCAGCGGCGGGCAAGATTCAGTGGGCTTGCGTTGCCCGTCGCATCCGGTGGCGCAGGCTTTGTTGTCGGCATTCAAAGGTGGGCAGGGCGGTATCGCCGCACCCTCGGCGAACCGCTTTGGGCATGTCAGTCCAACCACCGCTCAGCACGTGCGCGAAGAATTCGGCAGCAGTGTCGAGGTGCTCGACGGCGGCCCCTGCGAAGTCGGGATCGAATCGACCATCATCGATTTGTCGCGCGGCTTTGCCGCACTGCTGCGCCCCGGACATATCACGCCCCGGCAAATTGCCGACGTGCTCGGTGTCGCGCCGCGCTTGCCCGACGGCAGCGATGCCACGGCGCCGCGCGCCTCGGGTACGCTCAAAGCGCACTACGCACCACGCACGCCGCTGGCTTTATTGACGCTCGACGACATTGCGCTGGCCGTGGCCGCTTGTGAACCGAGCGAACGCGTGGCGGTGGTGGCGCGCGCTTCGGTATCGGGCGCATTGGCGGCTTTGCCGAACGTGCATTTTATCGCCGCCCCCGAAGAAGCCCATCTGTATGCCCGCGATCTTTACCGCTTGCTGCGCGCGCTCGATCGCGCATCGGTGCAGCGCATCTTTGTCGAACGCCTGCCGGCCGGCCCCGCCTGGGATGCGCTGAACGACCGCCTGGGTCGCGCAGCGGCGGCGTTTTTGTCGGAAGAGTGAGCCGGGGCGGGATTGCTGCTGGCTTTCAGCTAAAACAAGCAAATTAGATCATTCTGTGGCATACAGTGTCGAACAGACGCGCTATTGTCTGTCGTCTATTCTTCTATATTGTTATAAAGTTTGCGATTGATACTGAACTCGCGGGCTAGCTTCGCTTTGGAATTAGCCGATCTGCGCAAGAGCATAGGGAGTCTGAATGAGTCGTAACTATACTTACGCCCGCTTCTGGCGCTGTGCCCTTCAGGTGAATTCTGTAGGTTACAACAGTGCCTACCGGGGTAATGAGCACGGCTTGAGTGAGGCTGAATACAACCAGGCTGTGTTGATGAAATGCCAGGAGCATGGCATCCAAGTTGTTGGCCTGGCTGATCACGGTAGTGTCGAAAGTGTTAACGCCCTGCGTAATGTGCTTGAGGCGCAGGGTATCGTTGTGTTTCCCGGTTTCGAAATCGCATCGACCGAGAAAATTCACATGGTTTGCCTATTCCCAGAGGGGACGACCAAAGATGTTCTGAAAGGGTATCTCGGCGATCTCGGTTTGGCTAACCCCGGAAAATTCACTGGGCCGTCTCGTTATGGATGTCTTGATCTTGCCGAAAGGGTCAAGGCGCTTGGCGGATTTTGGTATGCCGCTCATGCCACGCTGGCGAGCGGCATTTTAGCCCAGAAATCAGTTCACACTTGGCAGCGTAGTGATTTGGTCAAGGCCGCGCAAATTCCCGGCGCTGTTCGAGACCTACCATCTGAATTCAAAAGCATTATCTTGAACAAAGATCCGAATTGGAAGCGTGAGCGTCGGATTGCAGTCATCAATGCGAAAGATGTCGCGAAGCCGACCGACTTGGATGATCTCAGCGCCACATGCTGGATCAAGATGACAAAGCCGACCTTTGATGCGTTCAAGGTTGCTTTTCTCGACCCAGAATCGCGTATTCGTTTGAATTCGCAGACGGCGGAGAGTCCCGTTGGCGAGATTGTCTCGTTGAGCATTTCTGGCGGCTATCTTGACGGTGTGCAAATTGATTTCTCGCAGCATCTGAATGCGGTGATAGGTGGTCGCGGCACAGGTAAGTCGACCTTGCTGGAATGTCTGCGGTACGTATTGGACATTCCGCCAAAAAGCAAGCAAGCGCAGAAGCTCCACATTGAAATTATCAAAGAGAATCTGGGTAAAGCGTCCGGTCGGATTGAAGTCGAGATTGTTTCCTCCTCCCAGCATGGCAAACACTATCGTGTTACTCGCCGCTACGGCGAAATGCCGATCGTGCGCGATGAAACCGGTAACGTATCGACGTTATTGCCGTGCGATTTATTGCCTGCGATAGATATCTATGGCCAGAACGAAATCTATGAACTCGCGCAGGACGAACAAAGTAGATTACAACTGCTGGACAGGTTTTTGCCTAATGATGGCGATTTTGTTCAGCGCAACATCACGCTCAAGAAGCGCCTGCAAGAAAACCAACAAAAACTGCTGAAGACACTTGGAGAAGGTGATGACTTGAAGGTGCAGATGGCGCGTCTGCCCAAATTGGTGGAGCAGCTTCAAGGTTTTCAGGCACTGGGCATCCAGGAGAAATTATCAAAAACGCCCTTATTTGCCCGTGAACGGCAGATTTGCGAGCGCGTTGGTGAAGAATTGGGTCACTTGCAGGAAGGGCTCTCTAATCTACAAGACAACCTTCCTGATCTGACATTTATCAGCGATAAAGCATTGGATGGCTTGCCCAATGCCGCTTTGCTTAGCCCCATGCGGGCGACATTGGACAAATTGCGCCAGAGCTTCGAGCGTCACCTTAGTGAGCTAAGGTCGGAGCTGAGTCACGGTCAGCAACTTGTTGCTAGCCAACTTCTCGCATGGAAGGCGGCATTGGAGCAAGGTGAGGCGGAACTGGAAAAGGCGTTGCGCAGCCTTCCAGCAACCTCGGGTAAGAGCGGACAGGAAGTGGGGACGGCATACCAGCGTTTATTGCAGGATATTGAGCGCATCAAACCGCTTGAAGCCCGCGCTGCCAATTACGATAAATTGCAGGAATCGCAGCAACAAGAACGTCGCAATTTGTTGGCGGAATTGTCGGATTTACGCGCGCAACACACCATTGCTTTGCAAGCTGCCGCCAAAAAGCTGACTCAGCGCCTAGCTGGCAAGCTGAAAGTCAGTGTGGTTGTTGATGCAGATCGAGCGCCGCTAAAGAATTTCTTGTTGGAATGCCAACTAGAAGGTGTTGGCGAAAGACGCCTCTCTTGGATTGACGAAGCCGCGACGGTGACTCCTCGGGCATTGGCGCGGGCAATCCGTGATGGGCAGGGGGCTTTGCAACTTGAATGGGGTCTAACATCCTTGGTTGCCGATGCGCTGGTTAAGATGACTGAATCGCGCCTGATGGAATTGGAAGCTTTGGAGTTGAATCACAGCGTGGAGATTTCTTTGAGTGTCTCGCATGATCAAGCAACGCCGATATTCCGCCCGCTAGACAAGCTTTCGACCGGACAGCAGTGCACGGCAATTCTGCATATGCTGCTATTGGAAAACGTTGATCCGTTGATCATGGACCAGCCTGAGGATAACTTAGACAATGCTTTCATTGCCGAGCGTATTGTCTATGAACTCCGTGCGGCGAAAAACCACCGCCAATTCTTGTTTGCGACACACAACGCGAACATTCCCGTGTTTGGCGATGCGGAATGGATTGGTGTTTTCACAACGGAAGACGGCCACGGATCATTGAAGTACGATGCGCAGGGCTCGATCGATGTGCCCACTATTCGCGATCAGGTTGCCAATATTTTAGAGGGTGGCCGAGATGCTTTTATCCAGCGAAAAGAGAAGTACGAATTCTAGAAGAGCCGCTTATGCTGAAATCTGAATTATTGGAAATAATCGCGAATGGCGAAAATTCCGGCGTTGAATTCAAGCGCGATGACCTGCGTCCAGAGCAGCTTGCGAAGGAAATTGTAGCATTGGCTAATTTTCAGGGTGGGAAGCTGTTGTTAGGTGTGGAGGACGATGGCGCTATTAGTGGCGTGCAGCGCCCAGATTTGGAAACGTGGGTGATGGATACTGTTTTTGGTCGTTATGTCCATCCACTCATTTTGCCGTTTTACGAAGAGGTTGCGCTTGATAACGGGCAACGTGTCGCGGTGATTTCGCTTACGCAAGGCACAACCAAGCCTTATGTCGTGCGCAACAACAACCGCGAGGAAATATTCGTTCGTGTCGGTAGTACCTCGCGCTTGGCAACGCGTGAGCAGCAAGCACGTCTTTTCGAGAGCGGGGGCATGCTGCATGCTGAAGTGTTGCCTGTGTCCGGCAGCGGCTTGGGCGACCTAGATCAAGCCCGTTTAAGTGATTACTTGGTCAATATTGCCGGTGACCAAACAGAACCTGAAACATCCGAAGGCTGGGAGCAGCGGCTCATCGGCTTAGGTTTTATGGTCGCTCGTCAGGACGGGCCGCCTGCTTGCACAATCGCCGGCTTGGTCTTGTTTGGGCGCAGTCCACGCCGCAGTTTGCGTCAGGCGGGTGTTCGTTGGATGTCATTCGCGGGAGATGCGAAAGACTATCAAGCCCAAGATGATACCGTTTTGGATGGCCCATTGCTTGCATTGTGGGCGGGAAGGTTAGGAGCCGGTCGTCACATCGAAGAGGACGGTCTCGTTGAGCGCCTGATTGATCGTATGCGTCCTTTCATTTCGGAGGATGGCGCGGGAATTAACGAGGGGATGCGTCGGGAATCGATAGATCGCTACCCATTTGACGCCGTCCGTGAAGCGCTTATCAACGCCTTGGTGCACCGTGATTGGACGCGCTCCATTGAGGTTGAGGTGGTTAATTATGTGGATCGACTTGAGGTGATTAGCCCCGGCGCGCTACAAAATTCAATGACTATCGAGAAAATGCTGGCCGGCCAGCGGTCTCCGCGCAACTCGATCATCGTGGAGATCATGCGTGACTATGGCTACGTCGATGCACGTGGAATGGGAGTGCGACGTAAGATTGTGCCTTTGACGCGCGATTACGCCGGGAAGGATGCAACTTTTGATTTGACGGATGACTATTTACGCGTGGTAATTCCTGCACGTCTGGCCACTTAAATCCATTTGCAGGATGAGGATATTACTCATAGTTAGTTTTTCTGAGTCTTGTATGCATTTTTGATGTTGGCGATGCTCAATGGCTGACTTTAAGCGCGTATGCCCTGATGGGCGGCCTGCAGTCCAGGCACGCCGCCCCCATCACGCCAAGCTATTCCGGCTTCGATACCTGATTAACACCCTCGCCTTTCAGCGGCACGGTATTTTTAATCATCGCCGCAGCATGAGTCTGTTCAAGTTGCGAGGCATCGTTATAAACCCATTCAAGCAAGGCGTCGTGCGCGGCGCGTGCTTCTTCGGCATGCGGGTCGTTGATAAAGCTGACCACAATATAGCCGTCACCATTGGCCGCCCCGACGTAACCAGCAATTGCGCGAACCCCGTTCAAGGTGCCGGTCTTGATATGGGCATTGCCGCCCACGTCGGAATTGACCAAGCGGTGGCGCATCGTGCCGTCGACCCCGACAATCGGCAGTGAATCGATATACGCTTGCGCCACCGGGCTCGCGTTCGCGGTTTGCAGCACGCCGGCCATCGAAGCCGCGCTGATGCGCTCGTCATGCGACAAGCCCGAGCCGTTCTCCAGCACCAGATCTTGCATGGGCAGGCCGTCGTGATGCAGGAATTGTTCGATTTGCTGGGCTGAGCCTGCCAGCGTCGACGGGCCGTGTCCGCCGGTTTCTCCGATTGTCAAAAACAGATTGCGGGCCATGACGTTGTTGCTGAATTTATTGATGTCGCGCACGATCTCCGACAGCACCGGGCTTTCATGCACGGCAATTTGACGCGCATCGGCTGGCGTCGTACCTTCGCTGATATGGCCCTGGAAGGTGCCGCCTGTCTGTTTCCACAGCGCCAGAAAACCGTCGCTGAAAAACACCGAGTGACCCAAGGCCGCCATACTGCTGGTTTCGCGTACACCGCAGGTCAGCGGATACTTGCCGTTGAATACGGCGCGCGCTGAACCGTCGGGGTCTTGCGTGATGACGGGTGTGACTAGCTCGCCGGCACAACGGCCGCGCGTGATATGCAGATCGTTGACGATGGTCAGATTGTCGAGCGGTGGCGTGACATCGATGGCGACGGTATTGCCGTGTGCGGGCGATAGCGAAAACGACAGCGATTTGAAGGCGTAAAGCAAGGGATCGGGCCCGACGTTGTAGGGCGCACGTACTTCGTTGTCAAAAGCGTCGGCGTCGCGCGTCGAGATGTCGAAGTTATGTTTATCCAGCACCAGTCCGCCATTGATACCGTTAATGCCGGCGGCATGGATCTTCTGCACCAGATCGATCAGTTCTTCGGGAACCAGTTTGGGGTCGCCCGTGCCGACGATATATAAATTACCGTGCAAGATGCCGTTCTCAACCGGGCCTTCGGCATATGCACTGGTCTTCCAGCGATAATCTGCACCGAGCAGCGACAAACCCGAAAACGTCGTGATCAGCTTCATGGTTGAAGCCGGGCTCATCGCAAGCTGCGCATTGTGTTCAAGTACCGGCTGATTGCTGCCCGCGCGCACCACCAGCACGCTGATCGCCGACGGCGGCACATGGGCGCGCGCCAAAGCCAGCGCGACCGGCGCCGGTAAGTCACTGGGCGGCACCACGACATCGACAGCGGCTTTGTGAGAAAAGTGATGCAGCGTCGGCCGGCCTTTACCCGGTGTTTTGTGGACGGTGTTGGCGTTAGCTGTGGCACACAGTAGCGCGGCACTGACCATCAGCGCCGAGCAGGTCGCGGCCCGCAGGGGATGGCGGGCGGCGCGGCGCGGCGATGACGGCGCTTGGGCGTGCGTATGCGTCGGGCGGGTATGGAAGCGGGAGCGGAGCAAAGGCAGTAGTGGCATGGAAGCTTAGAGACGCGAGCGGTATAGACGGCATTGCATACGGCAACGAAGCCGACGATTGCACGGCTTCGTATCGAGTTACAAGCATTGTAGAGATAAAATGGTGCGCCACGAGGCTTGGCGCACGATACGATGCTATTGAGGTGTTAACGCAGCTTGCGGTTCGAGGTTGACGACGCGATGCGACGGCATTGCCGATATCGGCGACTTCGCACATATTATTTTCCTGGGGCGATGCCGCCCTTTTTTTATCTGGCCCATTGAGATACCCGGAGGCGATCGATGCGCGTATTGTTAGTCGAAGATGACCGGATGATCGCTGAGGGCGTACGCAAGGGTTTGCGTGGCGAAGGCTGGGCGGTCGATTGGGTGGCTGACGGCGCGACGGCCTTGAATGCCTTGACGATGGCAGGCGAGAGCCAATCATACGATTTGATGCTGCTCGATTTGGGCTTGCCCAAACGCGATGGTCTGGACGTGTTGCGCACCTTGCGCGGCAAAGGCCATAGTATCCCCGTGTTGATTCTGACCGCACGCGATGCGGTGGCCGATCGCGTCAAAGGATTGGACGCCGGCGCCGACGATTATCTGGTCAAGCCCTTCGATCTCGATGAATTGGGTGCGCGCATGCGCGCCTTGCTGCGCCGACGTGCCGGCCGTAGTGCGGCGCTGATTCAGCATGGGCCGATTAGCATGGACCCGGCCACCCATGAAGTGATGCTGGACGGCGCGCCGGTGGCTTTGTCGGCGCGCGAATTTGCTTTGCTCGAAGCGCTGCTGGCTCGGCCAGGCGCCGTGTTGTCGAAAGCTCAGCTGGAAGAAAAAATGTATGGTTGGGGCGAGGAAATCGGCAGCAACACGGTTGAGGTCTATATTCATGCGCTACGCAAAAAGCTCGGACCCGAATTAATCCGCAATGTGCGCGGCTTGGGTTACACCCTCGCCAAAGACCTTTAGATAAGGAATTCTGAACGATGCGCTCGATTCGGCGCCGCCTATTATTGACCTTGCTCTCGATTGTGCTGGTCGGCGTGATGATCGCCGGCTGGTTGATCTATCGACAGGCCCAGGCCGAGGTCAATGAGCTGTTCGACTATCAATTGCAGCAAACCGCGGCCGCCCTGCCGTCGGAGCCGTTCTCAGCAGTTCTGAGCGCCAATCAGGATAACAATGGGCCCGGCGGCGATGTGGTGATACAGATCTGGAGCCGTAACGGCACGCAGCTCTATTACTCGCATCCGCGCGCGCCACTCGCGCCGCACGCCGAACTCGGGTTTTCGACCGAGCATACGGTGCGCGGCGACTGGCGCGTCTATGGCGCGGTGATCGGCGACAACGTGGTGCAGGTCGCACAACCGCTCAGCATCCGCAATGAGATTGCCGCGCTGACCGCCTGGCATACCTTATGGCCTTTGGTGCTGTTGATGCCGGTACTCGGTGTGCTGGTTTGGATTACCGTCGGGCGCGGCCTGTTGCCCTTGCAACGCGTCACCCACGCGGTCGACGCACGCCATCCCGATGCGCTCGACTCGATGCAGGATGCGGGGCTGCCGATTGAGGTCCAGCCCTTGGTGCAGGCTTTGAATCGCTTGCTTAAGCGGCTCGCGATTGCACTCGATACGCAAAAAGCGTTTGTTGCCGACGCGGCTCACGAACTGCGCACACCGCTGGCGGCGCTGACTTTGCAACTGCAACTGCTGGAGCGCGCACACACGGAAGAGGAGCGGCGCGAGGCGCTGGCCGATTTGCGTCGCGGCGTGCTGCGTTCGACCCATCTGGTTGAGCAGCTATTGGCGCTGGCGCGGGCCGAACCTGGAAACAGCGCGGCTTCCGGCGCCGACACAAGCGGCGTCCAGGCGAATCAGGGCAATGCGCTTGCGGCCCATCCGGTTGATGGCGCGGTAACGGATCAAACAGCCGCCGCCGGCGCCGACTTACTGGCGATTCTATCGGATTGCGTAGCCGACCGAATGACCCTGGCGACCCACAAAAAACTGGATCTCGGCTTTGCGATGACCGAGCCGCTGAAGGTGGCGGGCGATGCGCTGGCGTTACGCGTGTTGTTCAATAATCTGGTCGACAACGCCATTAAATACACCCCGCCAAGCGGGCGCATCGATATCTCATTGCGGCAGCTGGACGGCCATGCGACCGTCGAGATCTGCGACACCGGGCCTGGAATTCCTGCAGACGAGCGGGCGCGGGTCTTCGATCGGTTTTATCGCGGCGCAGTGACCGTCGACGCCGGTTTGGCGTCGAACCCCGCCGTCGACTGCGCCGATCTCGAAGCCAGCGGCGAAGTCGCGGCAGGTAGCGGTTTGGGGCTGGCGATTGTGCGACGGATTGCCAGCCGGCATGGCGCGACGGTGACGTTGTCGGATGGTCCGGGGGGGCAGGGCTTGAGTGTGATGGTGAGGTTTTGAGGCAGAGAGTGCGCTGGGCAGATGGTCAGTTTTTGCCCTAACAGGCCAACTTTAAGTTTCATTTAAGAGACCGGCCCTATCTTTGCATCATTGCTACTGCTGATGTCACAAGGAGCGCCCGATGAAATCGAAAGTCCTATCCCGTACTGTGATCGCCCTGGCCGTTGCGGCTGGTTTGTCGTCCGCTTATTACGCAGGCCATCATGGGCTTGAGCCGCAAGTGATCGAGCCGGCGCAGGCGGCCGCCTTGATGCCCGCTGAAGCCGCCGCCAAAACCGGTGTGCCTGACTTCTCGGGTCTGGTCGAGACCTATGGCGGCGCGGTCGTGAATATCAGCGCACGCCATCAGGTCAAAGCACCGGCCCAAGGCCAGGGGCAACAAGCGCAACAGCAACTGCCGCTTGACCCCAATGATCCGTTTTATCAGCTGTTCAAGCATTTCTACGGCGGTCAGATGCCCGATACTCAGGCGCCGAGCGAAAGCCTGGGTTCAGGCTTTATTGTCAGCCCCGACGGCTACATCCTGACTAATGCACACGTGATCGATGGCGCCAATGTCGTGACCGTCAAACTAACCGACAAACGCGAGTATCGCGCCAAAGTGATCGGCGCCGATAAGCAGTCGGACGTGGCGGTGTTGAAAATCGATGCGAAAGACTTGCCCATCGTCAAAATCGGCAATCCCGATCAAAGCAAGGTCGGACAGTGGGTGGTTGCAATCGGCTCGCCCTACGGCTTTGACAATACCGTGACCTCGGGCATTATCAGCGCGAAAGCACGCTCGCTGCCCGATGAAACGTATACGCCATTTATCCAGACCGATGTACCGGTTAATCCAGGTAATTCAGGTGGCCCGCTGTTTAATCTCGAAGGCGAGGTAATCGGGATTAACTCGATGATCTATAGCCAGACGGGCGGTTTCCAGGGGCTGTCGTTTGCGATTCCGATTAGTGAGGCCATGAAGGTCAAGGATCAACTGATCCAGACCGGTCATGTCGAGCGCAGCCGGATTGGCGTGACGGTGCAGGAAATCAACCAACAGCTGGCGAAATCGTTCGGTTTGCCAACGCCTGACGGTGCGCTGGTCAGCTCGGTCGAGAAAGATGGGCCTGCGGCAAAAGCGGGTTTGAAAGCCGGCGACGTGATTTTGCGGGTCAATCAGTCCAAAGTGCGCGACTCATCCGATTTGCCGGGGCAAATTGCCGATATCACGCCGGGCACGCAAGCGCAATTGCAAATCTGGCGCGACGGCGGGGTCAAGACGATCGCGATCACGACCGCCAAGCTGTCCGACAAGGCACAAGTGGCGGCCAATACTGACGCGCCACAAGGTAAGCTCGGTGTTGCTGTACGGCCGCTGACGCCGGAAGAACGGCAGGATGCCTCGGTTTCGCATGGTTTGCTGGTGATGCAGGCCAGCGGGCCCGCAGCTAACGCCGGCATCCAGCCGGGCGACGTGATTCTTGCCATCGACGGCCAGCCCGTGACCTCCCCGACGCAGCTGCGTGACCGCATCGAGCATGCCAATGGCAGCGTGGCTCTGTTGATCCAGCGCGATGATGCACAGATTTTTGTGCCGGTGGATCTGAGCTAAACGGCGCGGCATAGCGCCTGTGCTTCACGGAAAGTCATATTGCCTTAACTGCGGCGGCAAGCACCTTGAGTTGCTTGATCTCGGCTTGCTTGCCGGCTAGCCGCGGGGCTCTCTTTATTGAACTTAGGCGCTCACTGAACGGTCTTATTACCTTCTTGCACAAAATTAGGGTGCGACCCGTACCCCGGCAGTATCTGGCTATCGTATGATTGCTGCGGGGCGTAGGTTTGAAGTCAATTAAGAATCACACGACCTACCGCGTCGCTGTGTTCGCTTGCTTAACAAAGGAGTCATGACCATGAATCAAAAGCCGCAACGCTGGCTTGCCCTATTGGCCGTACTGGCCATCTTCGGCTTTTCCCAGGCCCAAACAGCCTACGCTCAGGATACCGATGGCGGGGGCTTGCCTCAAGAATTGCATCAGGGCGACCTGACCTTTGTAACGGGCGGCGTCGGTCTCGATGAATCTCAGGCCTTGCGCCAAGCTGCGCCGCATTGGCCGCTGGCCATACGTTTCACGGGTTCGGGCAGCGACTACCTGGCCGATGTTCACGTGACGATCACGGACACACACGGCAATGCGGTGCTGCAGGCCGATTCGCGCGGCCCGTATATGCTGGTCAAGCTGCATCCTGGACGCTATACCGTCAAAGCCACGTACGAAGGTCATGACGAAACGCGTTCCGTGACACTGAAGCACGGTGTCCACGAAAAACTCGATTTCACATGGAGCCAGCTCTAAAGCGCGCTTAAATGAGCTTGGCCTGGCGCAATGCCGGGCTAAGCCGCAGCATATCGAACCAGGCATCCACGATGCGCTCGGCATCGACGTCCAAGTCCATGCAGTCGGGTGTAAACAACCAGTCCGTCAGTACCCCGGTAATCAGCGCATGTAACAGCGCGGCTGCGCGCGGAAGATCAAGGTCGGCCGGTAGCTGTCCCTTATTGACCGCATTACGCAGGCCGCCTTCGATGTGGATCCGCGCTTCACGAACATTCACTTGATGGCGTCGCATGACCTCGCCCATCTCTTCGGTAAATTCACATTTGTGGATCAAAATTTCCACGATGCGCCGCCGTTGCGGATCCTGGGTGATGTCGCGCAGGCAATGCACCGTCATGTCACGCAAGCGCGCCAGCGGATCGGCTTCGCGCGCGTCCAGCGTCGCGGCAATCATTTCGTCGAACGGCAGTTTGACGCGCTCGAACATCGCCGTGAATAAATCGCTTTTGTTTTTGAAATGCCAGTAAATCGCGCCGCGCGATACGCCGGCCGCGGTCGCAATATCGGCCAGCGAGCTGCGCGACACGCCGTTCTGATAGAACACGTGTTCAGCCGTATCGATAATACGGTTGCGCGTCTCGAGCGCTTCTTCTTTGGTTTTTCTGGCCATGTCGGTGATTGGCTTAAAGATTGTCAGGTTTGCTCTTTGCCCCGTCTTTTGTGCTAAGCCCTAGGTGAACATACATTCAATGTTGTATGTATAATACCTGAGGCTTGGGGAAGATCCTAGACCGGCGCTGTGTGCGACGCCGGCGCCGAAACTATTCGCATTAATTTTGAGATAAAGTCGCGTATCAAGCTAGGTCGCTTGTCCTGGCCGCGCTTTGCAGCGCGCATCGTGTCATTTTGGTACATAGGTTGCGGCGGGGTCCCGGGTGCGCTTTGATTGCTGCGTGCCGAATGGATCAACCACGGCGTATGGCATTCGAATTTTTCCATTGAAATAGTCAGAGGTCGCTCCATGCGCGTCGATCGGGTTCCTTGCCGTTTAATCAGCTATCCTGTTTTGTCGGTAGCGGCCGCTACCGTTATTTTTATGCTTGCCGGTTGCGGGGAAAAAGCCGCCGCACCCGGGCCGCAAACGCCGGAAGTCACGACCGTGACGGTTCAGCCGCAAAGCGTGGCCGTGACGACCGAACTGCCGGGCCGTGTGAATGCTTATTTGTCCGCTGATGTGCGCGCGCGGGTCGACGGGATTGTGTTGCAGCGTGAGTTTGTCGAGGGCTCGGAAGTCAAACTCGGGCAGCGTTTGTATTTGATCGACCCGGCGCCTTACAAAGCCGCATACGATAGCGCCCATGCCACGCTGGCCAAAGCGCAGGCCAATCTGGTGTCGGTCGCGGCGCAGGCGGCACGCTATAAAACCCTGGTGGCCGCCAATGCCGTTAGCAAGCAGGATTACGACAACGCGGTGGCGGCGCAGGGCCAGGCCGAAGCCGATGTTGCATCGGGCCGGGCTGCGGTCGAAACCGCCAGCATCAATCTGGGCTATACCTCGGTGACCTCGCCGATTACCGGGCGTATCGGTAAATCGCAAGTTACGCCGGGCGCTTATGTGCAAGCCAGCGCGGCGACCCTGCTGTCGACCGTGCAGCAAATCGATCCGGTGTATGTCGATCTGACGCAATCGAGTCTGGATGGTTTGCGCCTGCGCCGCGAACTCGCGAGCGGCGACTTGCAGATGGCCGGTAAAAATCAAGCCAAAGTGGCTTTGACGCTGGAAGACGGCACGCTGTATCCCGTCGGCGGCACCTTGCAATTCTCCGATATTACGGTCGATCCAGGTACCGGTTCGGTCACGGTGCGCGCCGTGTTTCCCAATCCCAAGCATATCTTGTTGCCCGGCATGTTTGTCCGCGCCCGCCTGACCGAAGGCGTGAATGATCGGGCCATCCTGGTGCCGGAAATCGGCGTGACGCACGATCAGAAAGGGCAAGCCACGGCCTTGGTGGTGGACGCGAATAGCAAGGTGGCCTTGCGCCCCTTGGTGACCAGTCGCACGCAAGGTGACGCCTGGGTCGTCGAGGGCGGTTTGCAGCCGGGTGAGCGCGTGATTATCGCCGGCCTGCAGAAGATTCAGCCGGGCATGACGGTGAAAGCCGTGAACGCTCCGATCCCCGCGCCCGCCGCGTCTGCCGCAGTCGATGCCGCATCGGCCGCCTCGTCGACGCAAAAGGCGCAATAACAGGGAGCCCGCGTTATGGCCAAGTTTTTTATCGATCGCCCCATCTTTGCTTGGGTGATCGCAATTATTTTGATGTTGGCCGGCGGCTTGTCTATCTTGAGCCTACCGGTGTCGCAGTATCCGACGATTGCGCCGCCGGCTATACAGATCAGCGCCAACTATGCCGGCGCTTCGGCCGAAACGGTCGAATCGACGGTGACCCAGGTGATTGAGCAACAGATGAACGGTCTCGATCATCTGTTGTACCTGTCATCGACCAGTGATAATTCAGGCACGGCGACCATCACGCTGACCTTCGCTGCCGGTACGAATCCCGATATCGCCCAGGTGCAGGTGCAAAACAAGCTGCAATTGGCGACACCGTTGTTGCCGCAGGAAGTGCAGCAAGCCGGTATCAAAGTGACCAAATCGAGCAGTAGTTTCTTGCTGATTATGGCGTTTGTGTCTGAAGATCATAGTATGTCCAAGTACGACTTGGCTAACTATGTCGCCTCGCATGTGCAAGATCCGATCAGTCGCGTCAACGGCGTCGGAACGGTCACCGTATTCGGCACGCAATATGCCATGCGGATTTGGTTGGATCCGCACAAGCTGACGAGTTACGGCTTGACGCCGGTGGATGTACAAAGTGCGCTCGCGGTACAGAACGTGCAGATTGCGGCAGGCCAGTTGGGCGGCACGCCTGCCTTGCCCGGCCAAAAACTGACTGCGGCGATTACCGAAGCTTCCTTGTTGCGTACCCCCAAGCAATTCGGCAATGTCTTGCTGAAGGTCAATACCGACGGCTCGCAAGTCCGCGTCAAGGACGTTGCGCGACTTGAGCTCGGCGGTGAAAATTATTTGGTCGACACCAAGTACAACGGCGCGCCCGCGGCCGGCTTCGGGATCCAGTTGGCGACCGGCGCGAATGCCTTGCAAACCGCAACCGCGGTGCGCAATAAAGTCCAAGAACTGTCGAAATATTTCCCGCATGGCTTGGTGGTCAAGTATCCGTACGACACCTCGCCCTTTGTCAAAGTCTCGATCGAGGATGTGGTCAAGACGTTGTTCGAGGGCATCGTGCTGGTGTTCCTGGTGATGTATCTGTTCCTGCAAAACCTGCGCGCCACGCTGATCCCGACGATTGCGGTGCCGGTGGTGTTGCTGGGCACGTTCGGCGTGATGGCGGCGCTGGGCTTTTCGATCAATACACTGTCGATGTTTGGACTGGTGCTGGCGATTGGTTTGCTGGTCGACGATGCGATTGTGGTGGTCGAGAACGTCGAGCGCATCATGGCGGAGGAAGGGCTGTCGCCGCGCGACGCAACCCGCAAGGCCATGGAGCAGATTACCGGCGCCTTGATCGGGGTGGCGCTGGTGTTGTCGGCAGTGTTTGTGCCGTCGGCATTTTCGGGTGGTTCGGTCGGCGCGATTTATCGTCAGTTTGCCTTGACGATTGTGGCGGCAATGGTCTTGTCGGTGCTGGTCGCCTTGATCTTGACGCCGGCCTTGTGCGCGACCTTGCTTAAGCCGATTCCCAAAGGGCATCACGAGGTCAAGACCGGTTTCTTCGGTTGGTTTAACCGCAGTTTCGAGCGCAGCCGCGACAAATATCACAGCGGCGTAGGCCACGTGATGGGTCATGCCCGTCGCTGGTTGTTGATCTATGCGGCGATCTTCGTGGCCGTGGCGCTGCTGTTTATTCGCATGCCCACTTCATTTTTGCCCGATGAAGATCAAGGCACCATGTTTATCCAGGTGCAAACGCCAGTGGGAGCGACCCAGGAGCGCACCCAGCAGGTGCTCGACGACGTCTCGAACTATCTGCTCAAAGATGAAAGTGCGATGGTCGAGTCCAGCTTCGAGGTGACGGGCTTTAACTTCGCCGGTCGCGGCCAAAATTCAGGCTTGCTGTTTGTGCGCTTGAAGGATTTTCCGCTGCGCACCTCATCCAATCTGAAGGTGCAGGCGTTGGTGGGCCGTTTATTCCATCGCTACGCCAGCTACAAAGATGCGGTGGTGATTCCGATCAACCCGCCGCCGATTCCCGAGTTGGGCACGGCGTCCGGCTTCGACTTCGAACTGGTGGACCGGGCCGGCTTGGGTCACGACAAGCTGATGGCGGCGCGCAATCAATTGCTGGGCATGGCCGCCAAAGATCCGATTTTGGCGCTGGTGCGGCCCAACGGCTTAAGCGATATGCCTGAGTACCAAGTGAAGATCGACCAGGAAAAAGCCAGTGCCTTGGGCGTGTCTTTGGGCGCCATCGACCAGACCTTCTCGATTTCCTGGGCATCGAACTATGTGAATAATTTCCTCGATACCGATAACCGTATCAAGAAAGTTTATTTGCAGGCCGATGCGCCGTTCCGGATGAATCCGAGCGATATGAACGAGTACTACGTGCGTAACGCGCAGAACAATATGGTGCCGTTCACATCGTTCGCAACCGGCGCCTGGGGCTTTGGTTCGCCCAAGCTCGAGCGTTTCAACGGTGTCTCGTCGATCGAAATCCAGGGGGCGTCGGCTCAAGGTAAGAGTTCGGGCGATGCCATCAAAGAAATGGAAACGCTTGCGGGCAAGTTGCCAACCGGTATCGGCTATGAGTGGACAGGCTTGTCCTATCAGGAAAAATTGTCGGGCTCGCAGGCGCCTGCGCTGTATGCGATCTCGATTCTGGTGGTGTTCCTGAGTCTTGCGGCACTCTATGAGAGTTGGTCGATTCCGTTTTCGGTGATTATGGTCGTGCCGCTGGGGATTATCGGCGCGCTACTGGCCGCGACCTTGCGCGGCTTGGAGAACGACGTTTACTTCCAGGTCGGCTTGCTGACGACAGTGGGGCTGTCGGCCAAGAACGCGATTTTGATTGTCGAGTTCGCTCGCGATTTACAGGCTAAAGGCATGTCCGCAAGTGCTGCGGCAATGGAAGCGGCCCGCCTGCGGTTGCGGCCAATTCTAATGACCTCGATGGCCTTTATTCTCGGCGTATTCCCATTGGCCATCAGTAACGGCGCGGGTTCCGCCAGCCAGCACGCGATCGGCACCGGGGTGATCGGCGGGATGTTGACCGCCACGTTCCTGGCGATTTTCCTGATCCCGATGTTCTTCGTGGTGATCATGGACAAGTTCAGCAAGAACAAGCCCGCGCCTGCTGGGGGGGCTGAATCCGGCGCTGAATCCAAGACTGAATCCGGCGCGGCAGATAAGGAAGGACACTGAAATGCGTAAGCAATTTTCCCCGCACACATTAACTTGCGCGCTGCCGAGCTCACTACCCATGATGCTGGTGGTGACCTTGCTGGCTGCCGGCTGTACGCTCGCGCCCGACTATAAAAGGCCGGCCGCGCCGGTGGCTGCAAGCTACCCCGGCGGTGAGGCTTACGCGTCCTCGGTCGTGGCGCAAGCTGGAGCGGTCGCGGCGGTCGATTTGGGTTGGCGCGATTTCCTTGGCGACCCGCAGTTGCAGAAACTGGTTGAGCTGGCTTTGCTGAACAACCGTGACCTGCGGGTGGCCGTACTGAACGTGCAAGCGTCACGTGCTCAATATCGGATCGAACGGGCCGCGCTATTTCCCACCGTGAGCGGCACCGCGGGGGAAAGTCGTTCGCGTACGCCGCTGCTGCTGACCAGTAGCCCGACCGGCTATGCCGCCGAGTACAGCGTCGGGATGTCCGCGCAGTGGGAGATCGATTTTTTCGGCAAAGTGCAAAGTCTGAAAGACCAGGCTTTATATCAATACCTGGCCACTGCGCAGGCGCGTAAAGCCGCGGAAATTCTGCTGGTCTCCGAAGTGGCGAACCAGTATCTGACCTTGCGCGCCGCTGACGAGCAATTGAAGGTAACGGGCGCGACGCTGCAGACCGCTCAGGAATCGTATCGCCTGGCGAAAGTGCAGTTCGATACCGGCACCGGTTCCGAACTCGATTTGCGTGAAGCCGAGACCGTTATCGATCAGGCCCAGGCCAATTACCAGGCCCAGATCCGCAGTCGCGCGCAAGCCGAAAACGCCTTGGTATTATTGGTCGGCCAGCCTTTGCCGGCGGACTTGCCCGCGCCAATGGCGCTCGACGACCAGAAGATCCTCAGCGATATTCCGGCCGGTCTGCCTTCGGATCTGTTGACGCGTCGCCCCGATATTATCCAGGCGGAAAATACCCTGCGCGCAGCCAATGCCAATATCGGTGCGGCGCGGGCGGCATTTTTCCCGAGCATTACCTTGACGGCATCGGGCGGCAGCGCGAGCCCAACCTTGGGCGGTTTATTCAAGGCGGGGTCCGCCGCCTGGTCGTTTGCCCCTAATTTAACCCTGCCTATTTTCAACGCTGGCTCTAACGAGGCTAATCTCGATCTCGCGCATATTCAGAAGAATATTGCGATTGCGCAGTACGAGAAAGCGATCCAGACGGCATTTCAGGAAGTCGCCGACGGGCTGGCGGCACGTGGTACTTACGATGCGCAAATCCAGGCGTTGGAACGCAATACATTTGCTACTCAACGCACCTTGGATTTATCGACATTGCGCTACAAGAGCGGGGTCGATAGCTATCTGACCGTGCTTACGGCGCAAACCGGTTTATACAGTGCCCAGCAATCTTTGATTACGACACGACTAAACCGCTTGACCAGTCTCGTCAATCTTTACGCCTATCTCGGCGGCGGCTGGGTCCAGCACACCGGCGATCAGCCCCGCGAGGCGGATACGCCGGCGCAGTATGTGGCGCCGGCTAGCGGTGTGAAAGCAGGTCAGGCGGGCTGATCGGTATGACCGAATGGCGGTAGGCCGTGGGCGTAGCAGTGGCGGTGGCGGTGGCGGTGGCGGTGGCGGTGGCGGTGGCGGTGAGCGGTGAGCGGTGAGCGGTGAGCGGTGAGCGGTGAGCGGTGAGCGGTGAGCGGTGAGCGGTGAGCGGGGGCCGTAGGGTGAGCCCCCGGCTATTTCCAGTTCAGGCCGAAATCAGTAAGATGAGGCACCAAGCATTTGCCCATTCATCGATTTTTTCTTGGTTTCTACAAGCCAGACATGCCTGTTGATTTTCGTTCGCGCGACTTTCTGATTGCCCATATCCGCCATACGATGGCGTTTTATCATCCGCGCTGCATCGACCCGGCCGGCGGCTTTTTTCATTTCTTTAAAGACGACGGCAGTATCTACGATACGCAGACCCGCCATCTAGTCAGTAGCACGCGCTTTGTTTTCAACTATGCGATGGCTTATCTGCACTTCGGCGACGATATTTATCGCGAGGGTGTGCGGCACGGCCTGGCGTTTTTGCGCGATGTGCATCGCAACCCCGAAACGGGGGGGTATGCCTGGCTGCTCAGCAATGGTCATGTGACCGATGCGACCAATCATTGCTATGGTCTGGCTTTTGTCGTGCTGGCCTACGCCAAGGCGCTGGAAGCCGGTTGCGACGAGGCTCGCGGGTATCTGAGTGAAACCTGGGATCTACTCGAAACGCATTTCTGGGATCCGCATCACGGGCTCTACGCCGATGAGGCCACCGCCGACTGGCAAGTGCTGCCTTACCGCGGGCAGAACGCCAATATGCATGCCTGCGAAGCCTTGCTGGCCGCTTACGAAGCCAGCGGCGAACAGCGTTATTTGGATCGTGCGGCCACTCTGGCCGACCATATGGTCAACCGCCAAGCGGCCTTGGCGGGCGGCTTGGTGTGGGAGCATTACCGCGAAGATTGGTCGGTCGATTGGGAGTACAACAAAGGCGACCGTAGCAATATCTTCCGGCCTTGGGGTTTTCAGCCCGGGCATCAAACCGAATGGGCCAAGCTGTTGCTGATTCTGGATAGGCATGCGCCTGCCGACTGGCATGTGCCGCGCGCCCGGGCTTTGTTCGATGCCGCGTATGAGCGCAGTTGGGATGCCGAATTCGGCGGCTTGGTGTACGGCTTCGATCCCGATGGGGCGTTCTACGACACCGACAAATATTTCTGGGTCCAGGCCGAATCGTTGGCGACAGCGGCGCTATTGGCGCAGCGTAGCGGCGATGCCAAATATTGGGAGCAATACGATGCGCTATGGGACTATAGCTGGCGGCATTTTGTCGATCACCAATACGGCGCGTGGTTCCGCATTTTAAATCGCGACAATAGCAAGATCAGCGATGAAAAAAGCCCGGCCGGCAAGGTCGATTATCACACCATGGGCGCGTGTTACGAAGTGCTTAAAGTGTTGCCGCCAGCATCATAATGTTGCCAAGCGCCGGGCTGCACAGGCACGGTGCGTCAACGGCTCGATACTTGGG